>Ga0247831_1003406_pt1 | contig 23294 bp, 23 predicted proteins | sample LaCruzMarch2015__9_FD_192406 | JGI IMG/M metagenome (GOLD analysis project Ga0247831, IMG submission 192406) | Freshwater microbial communities from meromictic Lake La Cruz, Castile-La Mancha, Spain - LaCruzMarch2015_1m | ecosystem: Environmental > Aquatic > Freshwater > Lake | place: Spain...
CTGTGCCGGGCGTCAGCGTGCCGGGCGTCCGTGTGCGGGGCGTCCGTGTGCGGGGCGTCCGTGTGCGGGGCGTCCGTGTGCCGAACCTCAGTGCTGGGGCGTCAGTGCTGGGGTGGGCGCCACATGCCCTGGAACAGCGGGCCGTCCGGCGCCGGGCGATCCTCCCACTGCACCTGGAAGCCGTGGCGCTCGTAGAAGCTCACGTTCCGGGCGTTCGACGACTCGAGATAGGCGGGCAGGCCCTGGGCGTCGCAGCGGTCGAGCACCGGCTGCAGCAGCCGGCCGCCCACACCGTGCCCCTGCTCGGCGGCGCCGATCACGAACAGGTAGAAGTGCGGCTCGGCCGACGGGTGGTGCGACCCCACCAGCTCGCCGATCGCACCCAGCCGGCCCATCGCCTCGGCGCCCACGTGCTCCACCATCGCGGTCACGAACGCGACGCCCTCGGCCTCGTGGAAGATCCGCACGTCCGGCGCCGACCAGATCGACCCACCGGCCAGCCCCTGCCCGTCGGCCCGGTCCACCGTGTAGGTGTGGCCGCGCACCAGCCCGGCCGCCAGCGTCGGTCGGAAGAAGCCGGCAGCGGTGGTCGTGATGCGATGGGCGCGGTCGTCGTCGCCGGTCACCCACATGATCATCGGGTCGTCACAGAACGCCGTCGCCAGCGCCAGCTCCAATGCCGGCAGGTCGGCAGCCAGCGCGTGCCGTGCTGCGCCGGTGCTCATGAACGACCGCCCGACACACCGGCCTCGGCCGAGGTGGCACGGAACGCATTCGCCCAGGCGACCACATCGTCGAGCGCCGTGGGGTCGGCCAACGAACCGCGTGATGCCACCCGCTCGGGGTCCTCGCCCAGCAGCAGCCGCTTGATCGGCACCTCGAGCTTCTTGCCCGACAGCGTGCGCGGTATCGCCCGCACCACATCGATCACGTCGGGCACATGGCGGGGCGAGAGGTCTCGCCGCAGTGCCGCCACGATCGAGCGGCGGAGGTCGTCGTCCAACGTGGCACCCGGTGCGCAGGCCACCAGCAGCACGAGCGTGCCGGGGCTGCCGTCAGGGTCCTCGAGGTGGACCACCACGCTGTCGGCCACTTCCGGCATCGCCTCCACCACGGTGTAGAAGTCGCTCGTACCCAAGCGCACCCCGCCCCGGTTCAGGGTGGCGTCCGAGCGGCCGCTGATCTCGCACGCGCCGTCGTCGTGGAAGGTGATCCAGTCACCATGGTGCCAGCACCCCGGGAACGCCTCGAAGTACGTGGCCCGATACCGCGACCCGTCGGCGTCGCCCCACAGACCCACCGGCATCGACGGCATCGGCGACGCCACCACCAACTCGCCCGTCTCACCCGGCGCACACCACGAGCCGTCCGGTGCGGCAGCCCGCACGTCGCACCCGAGCAGACGGGTGCTGATCTCACCGGCACGAACCGGCAGCACCGGCGACATGCCCACGAACGCCGTGCACACGTCGGTGCCGCCGCTGATCGAGTTCGGCTGCACCTGCGCGCCCACATGGTCGCGGATCCAGCGGAAGCCGTCGGCCGGCAGGGGAGCACCGGTCGAGCCGAGCTGCCGCAGCGCACCCAGGTCGAGGTCGGCACCGGGCTCGAGCCCGGCCTTCGCCGACGCCATGATGAACGGGGCGCTGAGCCCCAGCACGTTCACCCGCTGATCGGCGGCCATGCGCCACAGGCGCATCAGGTCGGGTGACGCCGGATCACCGTCGAACAGCACGATCGTCGAGCCCACCAGCAGCCCCGACGTCAGGTAGTTCCACATCATCCAGCCGGTGGTGGTGAACCACATGAACCGGTCGCCGGGCCCGAGCCCGTGATGCAGTGACAGCACCTTCAGATGCTCGATCGTCACGCCGCCGTGCCCGTGCACGATCGGCTTCGGCAACCCCGTCGTGCCCGACGAGAACAGCACGTACAACGGATGATCGAACGGCAAAGGCTCGAACGGGATCCCGTCGCCATCGATGTCGCCACCGATGTCGCAGAGAGCGTCCCATGTCAGCACCGACGGGCCCGACGGCTGCTGGGTGGGGACACCCTCGTCGCCGGCGAAGAGGTAGGGCAGCGCCACCACGTGACGCAGCGAGGGCAACGCGGCGATGATCTCGGCCACCTCGGCGCGGCGGTCGATGCTGCGCGACCCGTAGCGGTAGCCGTCGATCGTGAGCATCACGACCGGGTCGAGCTGCGACCACCGGTCGATGACGGCCCGCACGCCGAACTCCGGCGCGCACGATGACCACACGGCCCCCAGGCTCGCCGTGGCGAGGAAGGCCACGATCGTCTCGGCGATGTTCGGCAGGAACGCCACCACGCGATCGCCCCGGCCGACGCCGAGCGTCACCAGCCCTGCCCGGCACCGGGCCACGGCCTCGGCAAGCTGTGCGCTGTCGAGCGACACCGGCTCGCGCCCATCGGACAGCGACACCAGACCCCCGCCCGCAGCGAGTGCGTGCTCGGCGTAGTTGAGCGTGCCGCCCGGGAACCAGACCGCACCAGGCATCGACGACGAACCCGACGACGAACCCGACGACGAACCCGGTGGCGGCACCAGCGACGCCGACGGCTGATCGTGCCAGCGCACGCCGATCCAACGGGTGAACGCCTCCCAGAACGCTGCAGGCGACTCGATCGACCAGGCGGTCAGCGAACGCTCGTCGGCGAAACCGACCGCTGCGGCGAACCTGCCGAGGTTGCTCGTCTCGAACGCATCGGGGGCCGGGGCCCACACGACCTCGCCCCGCGCCGGCATCGCAGCATTCACGTGAGTCCCCTGCCCTTGGCCTGGCGTCCGAGGGCCCGCTGCATCTCGCGCTGCACGTCTCGCTCGGCCAGCGCATGGCGCTTGTCGCCCTTGCGGAGACCCTTGCCCACGCCGAGCTGGACCTTCACCCGGCCGTCCTTGAAGTAGAACGACAACGGCACCAGCGAGACGCGCTCCTGGTTCACGCGGGCCTCGAGCTTGTCGATCTCGCGCTGGTGCAACAACAGCTTGCGGGCCCGGTCGGGGTCGTGCGCGCCGACACCATGAGCGTGTTGGTACTGCGGGATGTGCACCCCGTCGAGCCACACCTGGCCGCGGATGATGCGGGCGTACGCGTCGGCCACCCGCACCTGGCCCTCGCGCAGGGCCTTCACCTCGCTGCCGGACAGCACGATGCCGCACTCGATCTCGTCGTCGATCGCGTAGTCGTGGTACGCCTTGCGATTGCTCGCGATGAGTTTCTTGCCGGCGCGGTCGCCGGAGCGGTCAGCTGCCATGGCCGGGCCAGGCTAGCTGCGCCGTCCTGCGCCCTGCCCGCCGGTCACCTCGCCGGACAACTCGCCGGACAACGCTCGTTGCGCCCGGTTGCGCATTGCGCGGTGTGATGCAACGAGAGTGCGGGTCGCAGTGAGCACCGGGCGAGCACCGGGCGAGCACCGGGCGAGCACCGTAGCCGGGCGCTACCCTCCGGCCCCATGACGACGAGCCCGACGAGCCCGACGAGCCCGACGAGCCCGACGAACACGCCCGGGCTGCGCAGCGCCGCACGTCCGCCGCTCGTCTTCGGGTCCGCCGCCTTCGCTCGGATGATCGGCCACATGTACGACGGCTACCCGCTCGAGGCGTGCGGCCTGATCGTCGGCACGGGCAACCGGGTCGAACGGTTCGTGCCCTGCCGCAACGTGGCCGCATCGGCGCGGGTGTACACGATCGACCCGAAAGAGCACCTCCGGGCTGAGATGGCGGCCGAGGACGACGGCCTCGAGGTGATCGGTGTGGTCCACAGCCACACCCACAGCGAGCCGTACCCCAGCCCCACCGACGTCGCGCAGGCGCCCGACCCCGGCTGGCACTACGTCATCGTGAGCCTGAAGCGCGAGGCGCCCGAGAGCCGCAGCTACCGGATCGTCGACGGCACGATCTTCGAGGAGCCGATCTCCGTCGTCTGAGCTAGAATGTTGACGAATCCGATCTGGATTATGGGTCTCCGTCCGAGCGCATGCTCACCGGGTGCCCGTAGAAGCCGCAAGGAGGGTGAGTCAGCATGATTCCGGCAAACAGCGTGCTCGACCTCATCGGCAACACCCCGATGGTCGACGTCAGCAACCTCTCGCCGAACCCGAACGTGCGCCTCGTCGCCAAGCTCGAGAGCCAGAACCCGTTCGGCTCGGTGAAGGACCGCATCGCGAAGAACATGATCGAGGCCGCCGAGAAGGACGGCTCCCTGCAGCCCGGCCAGACGATCATCGAGCCGAGCTCGGGCAACACGGGCATCGCCCTCGCCGCGATCGCCCAGATCAAGGGCTATCCGATCAAGATCGTCATGCCCACCAGCGTCTCGATCGAGCGTCGCCAGATGCTCGAGGTGTTCGGCGCCGAGATCATCCTCACCCCCGGTGAGGAGGGCAGCAACGGCGCTGTCCGCATCGCCCAGCAGATGGCGGCCGAGCATCCCGAGTGGTGCTTTCTCTACCAGTACGGCAACGAGGCCAACCCGCAGGCGCACTACGAGGGCACCGGCCCCGAGATCCTGCGTGACTGCCCCGAGGTCACTCACTTCGTTGCCGGCCTCGGCACCAGCGGCACCCTCATGGGCACCGGCACCTACCTCAAGCAGCACAAGCCCGAGGTGAAGATCATCGCCGTCGAGCCGCCGCTCGGCGAGCGCGTCGAGGGCCTGCGCAACCTCGAGGACGGCTACATCCCGCCGGTGTTCGAGATGTGGCACGGTGCCGACGTCCTCGACCGCAAGCGCGTCGTGCGTCCTCGCGAGAGCCTCGAGTGGACCCGTCGCCTCGTGCGCGAGTGCGGCATCTTCGCCGGCATCTCGAGCGGCGCTTCGTTGGCCGGCGCCATCAAGGTCGCCGGCGAGATCGAGGAAGGCGTCATCGTCTTCATCGTGTGCGACGGTGGCTGGAAGTACCTCTCCACCGGCGCCTACACGGTCGACCTCGACGAGGCCGAGCGCAACGCCGAGAAGATCATCTACTTCTGATCGATCAGGTCCGACCCAGCGTCACGGTCGCCCACACCGGTTGGTGATCGGACGCCTCACACTCGCCGTCGATCTCGGCGTCGACGACCTGCACGCCATCGTTCGCGAGGATGAAGTCGATGCGGAGGTCGTGGGGAGCGCCCTGCGCCGGATCGGCACGGAAGGTCACCTCGCTCGAGGTGCGCGCGGTTGCCTGCGACCAGGTGTCGCGGTAGCCGGCCCGGCGCATCACGTCGAGGGTGGGCGAGTGGGGTTCGTCGTTGAAGTCGCCGCACACGATCGCCGCATGCGGCATCGGCAGGTCGGCGTACAACCAGTGCTCTTGGGCCGCCGGGTCGGGGTCGGTGCCGCAGCGGGCACCGCCTTCGATGGGTGCGTCGTGCATGCGGCGAACCAGATCCCACACCTGCGTCATCCGGTTGTGCCTGCTGATGTCGGTGAGGTGCAGGTTCACCACCCGTACCGCGCCCTCCGGTGTGTCGAGGACGGTCTCGAGTGCGCAGCACCAGGCATTGGCCAGCGACCCGGTGTGCAGCATGGGCAGCGGCAACGTACGCGACGACACGATCGGGTAGCGGCTGATCACCATCTGGCCGTACTGGCGGCGGAGGTTGTGCACCAGGCCGTCGGCGCCGACCGTGCTCGCGTCGATGTCGAGCATCGGCCCGAACACCCAGTGGCGGTCGGGTAGCAGCGCAGCGATGTCGGCGGCCTGGTCGGCCATCGCGGTGCGGGGCCAGTGGCGGTCGACCTCCTGCAGGCAGATCACATCGGCGTCGCGCACCGCGTCGATGGGTCGGGTCAGGTCGTACACACCGTCTCGGCCGAGCGAGTACTGGATGTTGTACGACACCACGCGCATGGGGTTCTCCGCTGTTGGCCAGATGTTCAACTGGGGCTCGATCGCGCACACTAGTGTCGGGAGCGCGATGACGCTGGAGGGACCACCGATGAACTGGGATCTGCACGAAGACCGACGGTCCCGACGACGTCGCGGAACCTTGCTGATGGCGGCGGTGCTGATCGTCGGTGCTGCACTCGCCGGCTGTGGCGGTGGCGACAGCGGCACGAAGGGTGTGTTGCGTGTGGCGTACTTCGCGGCCAGCGGTGCCGAGACCATGGACCCCTACGACGGCAACCGGTTCTGGCCGACGATCAACATGGTGTTCGACCGCCTCATCGGTGTCGACAAGGACTTCACACCGATTCCCGAACTGGCCACCACGTGGGAGCCCAACGCCGATCTCACCGAGTGGACCATCACGCTCCGCGACGAGGTGACCTTCCACGACGGCAGCACCTTCGACTCGGCCGATGCGGTGTACAGCATCGACCGCATGATCGACCCCGAGTTCGACTCACCCGTTCGCGCCGTGCTCGGCATCATCACCAAGGCAGAGGCCATCGACCCGCTCACGGTGAAGCTCACCCTCGCCAGCGGAGAGGCCGACCTGCCCGTGTTGCTCGCCGACTACCGCGCCCTCATGACGCCGGAGGGTTCGCAGGACACCGTGGGCACGAACCCCATCGGCACCGGGCCGTTCAAGATGGAGAAGCTCGACGCGCAGGGCACCACGGTGCTCGTGGCCAACGAGCAGTACTTCCTCGGTGCCCCCAAGGTGGCCCGCATCGAGATGCCCAACATCGCCGACGCCGCTGCGGCCACCCAGGCACTGTCGGCCGGTCAGGTCGATCTCATGCTCACCATCGACGCGAAGAGCGAGGCACTGTTCAACGATTCGTCGAAGTTCACCGTGCAGCGCATCACGTCGGGCGACTGGAACGCGATCGACTTCCGCGTCGACCAGAAGCCCTACGACGACCCGAAGGTGCGCAAGGCGTTGCGCATCGCCGCCGACCGCCAGGCGCTCACCGATCTCGTGCTCGGGCCCGGTGGCGGTGTGCCGGCGTGCGACACACCGGTGTGGAGCGGCGACCCGTACCGCTGGGACGGCGACTGCCCCCAGGACATCGAGGGGGCCAAGCAGTTGCTGGCCGAAGCCGGTTACCCCGACGGGATCGACATCGAGATCTTCACGAGCGATGTGGAAGAGCACATGGTCGAACTCGTCGAGGCCTACCAGGAGCAGGTGAAGGCTGCGGGCATCCGGGTGACGCTCACCATGACCGATGCCAGCGCCTACTGGGACAACGTCTGGATGCTGGAACCAGCGTTCGTCGACAGTTGGGGTCAGCGCCCGGCGGCGCAGGTGTTGAACGAGGTGTTCCGCTCGACTGCGACGTGGAACCCCACCGGGCTGGCAGACCCCGAACTCGACGCGATGCTCGACGATGCCCGCTCGACCCTCGACGCCGCCCAGCGCACCGAGAAGTACCGGGCCGTCCAGGAGTACCTGTTCGAGAACACCGCCAGCTTCGTGCCGTACCACAAGACGCTGGTTCGGGCGATGAGCGCGAACGTGAAGGGCCTCGAGCCGGTGGTCATCGACGCCGTGCGGTGGGAGAAGATCGAGGTTGGCTGACCGGTGACCGGCTACGTGCTGCGTCGAGCAGCGCTGTCGGTCGGCGTGTTCGTCGTGATGGCGGTGCTCACCTATCTGGGTGTCGCTGCGCTCCCGGGCGATGCATGCACGGCGCTGCTCGGCAGGTTCGCCACGACCGAGAAGCTGGCCCAGTGCCGTGCCGACAATGGTCTCGACGCGCCCGTGCTGCAGCAGCTCGGCGATTGGGTGGCGGGTCTGCTTCGCGGCGATCTGGGCTACTCGGTGAAGCGAGGCGCCCCGGTGGGCGAACTGATGGCGCCGCGCATCCGCAACGCAATGCTGCTGGCCGGCGTGGCAAGCCTGCTCGCGTTCCCGGCGGCGATCGCCGTGGGATTGGCGACCGGGCGGCGTGAGCAGTCGAAGGTCAGCCGCACGGTCGACACGGCCGCCCTGGTGGCGATGACGCTGCCCGAGTTCGTGACGGCCTCGGTGCTGTGGCTCGTGCTGTCGGTGTGGCTGCCCATCCTGCCCGCCGTCACCGTGGTCAGCAGCGACGACTCGATCATCGATCTGCTGCCGAACGTGTGGCTCCCGGCCATCACCCTGGCCGTGCTCGTGTTCGCCCACGTGATGCGCTCGATGCGGGCCTCGGTGTCGGCCACCTCGCGACGACCCTTCGCCGACGCGGCCCGCTTGCGCGGTGTGGCCGAGGCGACGGTGGTGCGCCGCCACATCCTGCCGGCGGCCCTGCCGCCCACGGTGAACGTCGTTGCGGTCACGGCCGCCTGGTTGCTGACCGGCACCTTCGTCGTGGAGGTGGTCTTCAACTACCCCGGGCTCGGGCGGCTGGCGGTCGACGCCATCGCCGACCGCGACACCGACCTCATCGTGGCGCTCACGTTGCTCGGCCTCGCCGTGTACATCACGGCTTCGTTCCTCGCCGACGCCGTCATTCGCCTCCTCGACCCACGAGTGCGCGCCGGGGTGGGCCGGTCATGAGCACGGTCGATCCCGTCGATCCCGTCGATCCCGTCGATCCCGTCGATCCCGTCGATGACATCGATGCCAGGGCCACGGCACCGCGGCGGCGCCGCAGGTGGCTGTCGGTCGGTGCAGCGGTGGTGGCGGGTCATGTGCTGCTCGCCCTGTTCGTGCCCCTGCTGCCGTTGCAGGCGCCCACGGCGCAGGACGCCACTGCGGTGCTGCAGGGCTCGTCCGGTGCGCACTGGCTCGGAACCGATGATCTCGGCCGCGACGTGCTGTCGCGCACCCTGTGGGGTGGGCGCCCATCGATCGGCATCGCGTTCGGCGCCGTGCTGCTGGCGGCACTGCTCGGCGTGCTCATCGGTGCAGCAGCGGCACTGGCCGGCGGATGGCTCGACGACGTCCTGATGCGGGTGAACGACGTCCTGCTCGCCCTGCCCTCGCTCCTGGTGCTGATGCTGATGGCCAGCTTCGTCGGCCGTCAGCCGGTGGTGCTGACGCTCACCCTGGCGGTGATGTACGCCCCTCCCATCGCGCGGCTCGTGCGCGGCGCCACGCTCGGCGTGCTCGGCCGTGACTTCGTCGTGGCGGCTCGACTGCGTGGCGCTGGCTCGGGTGAGATCGTGGTGCGCGAGGTGCTGCCGAACATCCGTGGCGTGGTGATCACCGAGGTCGCGATGCAGTTCTCGTGGATCCTGCTTGCCTTCAGTTCGCTCAGCTTCCTGGGTCTCGGCACGACGCCGCCGACACCCGAATGGGGCCTGATGGTTGCCGGGGCGCGCACCTACATCACCATCAACGCCCTCCCGCTGGTGGCACCCATGGTCATGCTGGCTTCGCTCGTGCTGGCCGTGAACTCGCTGATCGATCGCAGCGCACTCGGAGAGCCCTCGTGAGCGGCCCGGCCATCGAGGTGGAGGGCCTCACCATCGCACCGTGTGGTGCCGGGGTGGGAGGTGCGGTGCTGCGCGACATCGGGCTCCGGGTCGAGGCTGGTACCCGGCTCGGCGTGGTGGGTGAGTCGGGTAGTGGGAAGTCGACGCTGCTGCGAGCCATGGTGGGCAACTGTGGGCGTGGGCTCGAGGTGGTGGCCGGCTCGGCGCGCACTGCCGGTCACGACCTGTTCGCGCTTCCCGATGGTGATCGGCGGGCGTTGCTCGGCACTGCGGTGGCGCTGGTGCCCCAGAGCGTGGGTCTGTCGCTCACCCCGCACCTCACGGTCGAGGCCCAGTTCCGCGACGTCGGCATGGGGGATCGAACGTCGGAACTGCTCGACGAGGTGGGCCTCCGCGGCGAATCGATGCGCAGCCGCTACCCGCATGAACTGTCGGGAGGCGAACAGCAACGTGTGCTGTTGGCGCTCGGTCTTGCTCGTGATCCCGGTGTGCTCCTGCTCGACGAACCGACGTCGGCGCTCGACGTCGGAGTCGCAGACGGCATTCTCCGCCTGCTCGAGCAGACACAGGAGCGTCGGGGCCTCACCCTCGTCGTGGTGAGCCACGACCTCGGGGTGATCGAACGCGTGGCGACCCGGGTGGTGGTGACGCGAAGCGGTGCCATCGTCGAAGACGAGTCCCTCGAACAGCTGATGAGGTCGCCGCGGCATCCGTACACCAGAGCGCTCCTCGATGCAGCCCCGTCGCTCGGCCAGCGTCATGCGCGCCGAGGGAACGAGGGTGACTCCATCGCGTCGACCGAGCAGGTGGTGCGTGCCGATGCGCTCACGGTGGTTCGAACATCAGCCGAGGGCGGCCGTGCTCGCCGCGCGTCGTGGCGCAGCACGACCGCGCTCGACGGCGTGACGATCGAGATCCGTCGTGGCGAGATACTCGGTGTGATCGGCGAGTCGGGGAGCGGGAAGTCGACTCTGTTGAAGACGATGTGCGGCGTGCTCACGCCTGCGTCGGGCACGCTGGCGATGAGCGACGGCGCCAACCTCGCTACACCGCTGCGCAAGCGGCCGTCCCACCTGCTGCGACGCATCCAGATGGTGATGCAGAATCCCGACGACTCGCTGAACCCGGCCCACACCGTGCGACGCATCCTGCAGGCGGGGACATCGCACGACGACGATGCCAGCGCGGCACTGCTCGCCGCAGTGCACCTCGAGCGGTCGCTCCTTGATCGACGGCCAGGTTCGCTGTCGGGCGGCGAGAAGCAACGGGTCGCCATCGCCCGAGCGCTCGCCCGCGACCCCGAGGTGCTCCTGCTCGACGAGATCACCTCGGCACTCGATGTCACCGTGCAGGCGGCGGTCATCGCGACGCTGGTCGAACTCCACGAGCGACTGGGCACCACGATGGTGTTCGTGTCGCACGACCTGGCCGTGGTGAGTTCGATCGCCGACCGGATCGCCGTGCTCCGGAACGGCCGTCTGCTCGAAGTGGCCGACACGGCTCGTCTCCTCGAGCACCCGGGCGACGAGTACACGGCGTCGCTCCTCGCGTTGGCCCGCCGCTGACCGACGGAGGCATCGTTTCGCCGCCCGTGCAGCAGCCTCCTGCGCGGTTCAACCCTCGTCCACCGCGGCCACCGACTCGATGCGGCCGCGAGCGGTCTCGGTCCGGCGCCCGATCGGCGAGTGCTCGAACGCTGCGGCCAGGCCCATCACTGGCATGTTGGCGTACACGCTCTCGTGCGTGCCGGGCGCCACCCGGTAGGTCTCGTGGTAGACGCCGACGTCGCCGCTGGTGCCGACCCGTTGGTTGTAGCGGCGCCAGGCCACCAGGTGCGGGTCGTCGGCGTTGCGGGCGAAGTGCTCGAGGTGCTCGAAGCTCTTCCAGTACTGGATGAGGTTGATCGTTCGCCAGCCCACCATCGTTCGGGCGCCGAGCAGTCCCTTGTCGGGGTGACGCATCAACTCGGCGATCATCGGGCCCATCGCCCGTGCCACCGGCACCCACCGGTGCACCTTCCAGAGCTTGTTGATGCGCATGCCGATGACGAAGACGACGAAGTCACCCTCCGCCGTTGCCGTGTACCGCCCGTCATGAACTCGTGCCATCGGATCGACCCTTCGAGAAGTGGAGAAGTAGAGAAGTGGAGAAGTGGAGAAGTGGAGAAACGGAGAAGTGGAGAAACGGAGAAGTGGAGAAACGGAGAAGTGGAGAAACGGAGAAGTGGAGAAAATGGAGAAGTGGAGGAGAAATAGAGAGTGAAACTCTCCATAACGGAGAGTGCCACTCCCCGTCTACGATGTCAAGCGTGAAGATCGCCGGACTCAGCACTGCGACAGGTGTCACCGTCGCCACGTTGAAGTACTACTTGCGGGAAGGGCTGCTGCACGCCGGCGCCGCCACGGCGGTGAACCAAGCCGACTACGACGAGTCGCACGTGCGCCGTGTCCGCCTCATCCGCGCGCTGGTCGAACTGGGGCGCCTGTCGCTCGCCGATGTCGGTGCCGTGCTGGCCGCAGTCGACGACGACAGCCTGCCCGTGCACGATGCGTTCGGTGTGGCGCAGGACGCCATGGTGCCGCGCCGACCCCACGACGCAGCCGGCCGCGTCGGCGAGGGTGAGGCCGACCTGTACCAGTTGGCACTCACCGAGGTCGACCGTTTCGTGCGCCGACACCATCTCGACGTCCGACCCGACGCGGCCGTGCGGTCCATGCTCGCCGACGCGATCGTCTCGCTGAGCCGGTTCGGGTGGGCGCCCACAGGCCAGGTGGTCGATGCGTCGTTGTTCGACGGCTTCGTCCCCACGGCAATGGCAGAGGCCGAGTTCTCGATCGACTCGGTACCCGATCCTGCCGACCGAGCCGACCAGGTCGAGTACACCGTCGTCGGCACCGTCGTGTTCGAAGTCGCGAACGCAGCCGTGCGCCGCATGGCGCTCGAGCACCACAGCCACCGTCGGTTCGCCCGCACCCGCCGTCGCTAGGGTGTCGGCGCCATGGACCGCGCCGACCCGCCCGCCGATGACCGGCCGATCGGCATGTTCGACAGCGGCTTCGGCGGCCTCACCGTCGCCCGCGCCGTCATCGACCTGCTGCCGAACGAGCACATCATCTATGTCGGCGACACCGGCCGCTACCCGTACGGCTCGAAGCCGCAGGCCGAGGTGGCGAGCCACGCCCGCCAGATCGCACGCCACCTGATCGACGAGTACGACGCCAAGGTGATCGTCGTCGCGTGCAACACTGCGGCCTCTGCGGTCGACCTCGCCGCCGAACTGCCCGTCCCCGTCATCGGCGTCATCGAGCCCGGCGCCCGTGCGCTGGTGAAGGCGACCCGCTCGGGTGCGGTCGGGGTGATCGGCACCGTGGGAACCGTCGGCTCCGGCTCGTATCAGCGGGCGGTCGCCGAGGCAGCGAGCCGGCTCGCCGTCGAGACCCCGACCGGACAGCCGGCCACCGTCGAGGTCGACCTCACCTGCGCGGCGTGCCCCGGCTTCGTCGAGTTCGTCGAGCGCGGCGTCACCGCCGGCGACGAGATCACCGTGCTCGCCGAGCGCCTGCTCGCCCCGGTCGTCGAGGCAGCGGTCGACACGCTCCTCCTCGGGTGCACGCACTATCCCTACCTCGCACGGGTGATCGGCGAGGTCATGGGCCGCGAGGTCGTTCTCGTCTCGTCGGCCGACGAGACCGCCTTCGCGCTCAGCCGCCTTCTCGCCGACCGCGGGCTCGCCCGCACCGGCACGACCCCGGGCTGGCACCGGTTCCTCTCGTCGGGCGACGTCGAATGGTTCCGCGCTCTCGGCCGCCGGCTGCTCGGCCCCGAACTCACCACCGCCGAGCCGATCACCTTCCACTGACCACGATGAACAACCAGCCACCAGCCACCAGCAACCAGCGAACACCAGACCCAGGAGACCACCATGCCCCGCTTCGACGGCCGCGCCAACGACGCACTGCGTCCCATCACGTTCGAGCGTGACTACACCGAGATGGCAGCCGGCAGCGTGCTCGTGTCGTTCGGCAAGACGCGCGTGCTCTGCACCGCCTCGATCGACGAGAGCGTGCCGCGCTGGATGAAGAACAGCGGCAAGGGCTGGGTGACCGCCGAGTACTCGATGCTGCCCGGGGCGTCTCCCGAGCGCATCGACCGCGAAGCCGCGAAGGGCAAGCAGAGCGGCCGCACCGTCGAGATCCAGCGCCTCATCGGCCGCTCGCTGCGCGCCGCCTGTGACATGCGGGTGCTCGGCGAGCGACAGGTCATCGTCGACTGCGACGTGCTCCAGGCCGACGGCGGCACCCGCACGGCCAGCATCTGCGGCGGCTACCTCGCCCTCCACGATGCGCTGACCCGTCTGGTGCAGAACGGTGCGATCAACGCCCATCCGCTCCACTCGGCCTGCGCTGCGATCAGCGTCGGCATGGTGGGCGGGGTGCCGGTGCTCGACCTGCCCTATGTCGAGGATTCGACCGCCGAGGTGGACATGAACGTCGTCATGCTCGGTGGTGTCGGCGAGGAGCCGCGCTTCGTCGAGGTCCAGGGCACCGCCGAGGGCGTCGCGTTCAGCCGGGCCGAGCTCGACTCGCTGCTCGAGCTCGCGTCGGGTGGCATCGCCACGATCATGGCCCTGCAGGCCGAGATGATCGCCGAGCCGCCGGCGCGCCGTCCGCTCGGCCGGTGAGCGGCGAGCGCGAGCCCGGGCCGCCGCCCGGTGACAGCCCACTGCTGACGGTGGTCTGCGCGACGGCGAACCCGCACAAGGTCGCCGAGATCGCAGCGATCCTCGATGGCGTGGTCGAGCTGCTGCCCAGGCCCGACTGGGTGGGGGAGGTCGTCGAGGACGCGGGCACGCTCGAGGGCAACGCTCGCCTCAAGGCGACCGCCGTCGCCCGGGCCACCGGCATGCCGGCGCTCGCCGACGACACCGGCCTGTTCGTCACGGCGCTCGGCGGAGCCCCGGGTGTCGAGACCGCGTACTTCGCGGGCCCGACCGCGACGGACGCCGAGAACCGGGCCAAGCTGCTCGCCGAGCTCGCCGAGCTCGTCGAGCTCGTCGGGATCGAAGACCGCTCGGCCGAGTTCGTGACCGTGGCCATGATCGTGTGGCCCGACGGAGCCGAGATCTCGGCGCGTGGCGTGTGCCCCGGCCGCATCGCCGAGGCCGAGGTCGGTGTCGGCGGGTTCGGGTACGACCCCGTGTTCATGCCCGATGGCGGCGCCGGGGCGACCTACGCCGAGCTCGGGGTGCTGATCAAGAACACCCTGTCGCACCGTTCGCGAGCCCTGGCGGAACTGGCTCGCACGCTTCGAACCTGACGTCGATCGCCAACGTCACGGTGAACCCGCGATGATCGATGCCCGGCATGTCGACGTCGTGCACTGCCAGTGCCGTGACGCCGTCGTCCATGCGCGTGGTCGAGCCGGGCGCGTAATGTTCGCCGGGTGACGAGGAAGCTGCCCGATGGTGTCGAGATCGCTCGCCGGCTGCTCATCAGCGTCGCCGTGCTCGCCATCGTGGGCACGGTGCTCGGGCTCGTGCTCGTGGAGCGCCTCGGCGTCACCTACACCGCCAGCCTCGAGGTTGCCCGAGACAGCGCCCAGGTGGCGGCCACCGGCACCGCCGAGGTGCAGCAGCTCGCCGAGGACATGGTCGTCCTCACCACCTCGGCGGCCACGGCGCTCGAGCAGGCCGGTGAGATCGTCGACTCGGCTTCCGCTTCCACCGAAGCCATTGGCACGGCGATGCGGACGAACCTCGCCGAAGGGATCGAGGGCACGGCCAACATCGCGAACGGCATGGCCTCGTTCATCGAGCGCATCGAGCGCTTGATCCCGGGTGACAGCCGGTCGCTCGCCGAAGACCTGCGTGCGCTCTCGAACGGTCTCGAGCCATTGCCCGCGCAGCTGCGCACGCTCGGCGATCAACTGGTCACCACGTCGTCCCAACTGCAGACCTCGAGCGCCGACCTCGACGTCCTCGCCGCCCAGCTCGACGTGCTGGCAGGCAGCATCGGCGATGCGGCGGCGTCGCTTTCCGAGGTCGACGCGCTGGCCCGCGACATCGCGCAGCGCGCCGAGGAGGCGCTGGACCGTTCGAATTCGGACCTGTTGGTGCTGCGCCTGCTGGTGGTGGTGCTCGGTGTCGGCATCATGGCCGCCTGCATCGCAGCGCACCGCGCCGTCGGCGCACTGGCCGTCCGGCAGGCGGCGGAACCGCCGGCCGCTCAGGCACCCTGAACGGTCGTGCGGCCCCCGAACAGTGGTGCGGGCGGTGGGAGTCGAACCCACACTCCTTGCGGAACAGGGACCTAAACCCTGCGCGTCTGCCTGTTTCGCCACGCCCGCGTGACACGCCGAATCTAGCGACCGACGTCGCGCGAGTCTCGGTGTCGTATGGTTGTGCCCATGATCCGAGTGAGCGTCCTCTACCCGGCCGGCGACGGCATCACCTTCGACCACGACTACTACCGGAACACGCACGTGCCGATGTGCACCGAGGCGTGGAACGTGGGCGCCGAGATCGACAAGGCCGTCACCGGCCCGTACGTCGCCGCCGTCCACCTGTTCTTCGAGTCGATGGACGCAATGCAGGCGTCGATGGCATCCCCGAAGACGGGCGAGATCATGGCCGACGTCGCCAACTACACGAACGCCCAGCCGGTTATGCAGATCAGCGAGGTCGTCGAGTCCTGACGGACCGAATGCCGGCTTCGTGACCCGGCGCTGTGATCCGGCGCTGGGTCAGGCTGCGCTGATGCGGTAGGCGCAGCGTTGGTCGCCGCTGAGCAGGTGATGCTCGCGTTCGACGCGCACATCGGATCCGAGCGCAGTGCGGAACACCTCGAGCTCGCTGCGGCACAGCGCCGAACAGCTCGCCGCGGCGATGCGGATGGGGCAGTGGTGTTCGACGAGGACGAGGTCGTCGCCGTCGGTGCTGACGTCGGCGACGTAGCCCTCGGCGGTGCGCTGCTCGGCGAGACGACCCACTCGCACGGTCACCGTGCCCTCGCCCGCCACGGCGCGGTACTGCTGTGCCTGGCGTCGGGTGCGAGCCTCGATCACCCGGTCGAGCGCGTCGTCACCGAGTTCTGCCCGGATGCTGTCGATCAGGTCGACGGTGAGATCGACGTGACGATCGGGGAACATTGACGCGGCGGCCTCGGTGAGCCGCCACTGCGCGGCGGGGCGGCCCCGGCCGCTGGCCTCACCGTCGGCGCGGCTGACGAGGCCCAGAGACTGCAGCGACTCGAGGTGCTGGCGGACGGCAGTGTCGGTGAGCCCGAACTCGGCGGCCAACTCGGACGCAGTGCACGAGTCGACGCGCTTGAGGCGCTCGACCAGACGTCGTTTTGCGTCGGTCATCTCGTTCATCGGTCGGAGCCTACCGATTACACAAGCGAACCCTTTGGTAAAGGAGGAGCCCGCCACGATGCGATCGTCCGGGAGGCTGACGGCCATTCACCCGCCGGTGGAGCCCTCGAGTCGAGTCGCCACGAGTCGCCCCGGCCGCGTTCCCGGCAGCTGCCCGGGCGTGTTCGGCTGCGCAGAACTTGGCTGTTCGATCAGAAACCGAACCCACACACGTGACCAAACGTCACGACAGCACCGATCTCCGATCCGCTCACGACCCGGTCGAACACCATCGGTTCGTCGATCCCACCGGTGAATGCGAACGGCGCGCCGTGCTCGCCACCGACCATGAACGGCGTGTCGGGCGCAGGGTTGATCGAGCCGCCCCACGTGGAGGCCTCGACCACTGCCTGGCCGTCGATGTACACCGTCATCAACCCGCCTCCCCATGTTGCTGCCACGTGGTGCCAGTTGGCACCGAGAACCCCTGTCGGCGTGGTGATCGTCTGAGGGAACCTCGACGTGGGGTCGTCGACCTCCCACGAGACGTGCCCCCAGGGTCCTGCTCGCAGCGAGTAGGCGTGCGACTGGTCGCTTGCGCCGCTGAAGGCCGGGCCCGTCGAGCGCGTCAGGATCGACTGGACCAAGCCGGTCTGGCCGACGCGGACCCAGGCCATCACCGAGACGGCGTTCGTCGCGGTCCCCACGGCGGTCGACGACGCGATCGACGTCGGCCCGAGGAGGAACCCCGAGCCGACTTGAGCCGGGTCGGTCCCGAACGACCCCGACAGTGACGGCCCGACGATGCCGAGGATCGACATCTGGCCCCCGGGAGGCGCAGTCGTGACATCCGACGGCTCGCCCCGCCACCAGCCGATCGGCGACCCTGCCAACGACGCGCACGTCGGCTCAGTTCCGAGGGGCACGACACGCACGCGGTGGTTGTAGGCATCGGCCACATACAGGTTGCCAGCAGGGGTGACGGCGACCCCCCATGGGCGGCTGAGCGCAGCGGACGTCGCCGGGCCACCGTCTCCGGAGAAGCCATCGGTCCCGTTGCCTGCCACGGTGGTGATGATCCCGTCGGGTGCGACCTTGCGAACCCGGTTGTTGTTGGTGTCCGCGATGTAGATGGTCCCGTCGCCATCGACCGCGATCCCGCTCGGATATCGCAGCGCCGCACTGGTCGCCTGCCCGCCGTCGCCGGAGAACCCGACCACTCCGTTGCCGGCCACCGTCGTGATCACGCCATCCCTCGCCACCTTGCGGATTCGACGGTTGTACGTGTCGGCGATGAAGAGGTTCCCGGCCCGATCAACGGCAACCGAGTTCGGGCTCGAGAGACCCGCTGCGGTCGCCGGACCGCCGTCCCCCGAGAAGGTGGCCAGGTTCCCGTTCCCTGCCACGGTGGTGATGACACCGTTCCGGGTGACCTTGCGCACCCGTTCGTTGGAAGTGTCCGCGATGTAGAGGTTGCCCACCTCGTCGAGCGCCAGGCCCTGCGGCTGGTAGAGCTGGGCTGCCGTCGCCGGTCCTCCGTCGCCGGAGAACCCCCAGGCGCCGGTGCCGGCCACTGCGGAGATCACGCCGTCAGGGGTGACCTTGCGCACCCGGTTGTTCCCGCCGTCGGCGATGTACAGGGTTCCGCCCGCCCCGATCGCGAGCGAAGAGGGGTAGAAGAGCCTTGCAGCGGTGGCCGGTCCTCCGTCGCCCGTCGACCCCGGGACACCGGTCCCCGCCACCGTGGTGATCACGCCGTTCGTGTCCACCTTCCGCACTCGGTGATTGCCACCGTCGGCGATGAAGACGTTCCCGGCGTTGTCGATCGCGATGTCCCGGACCGCCCAGAGCCTGGCGTCCGTCGCCGGGCCACCGTCGCCTCCGAACGCGCCGTTGTCGAGCCCACTCACGCCCGTCCCGGCGAGGGTGGCGATGTCGCCCGCCGCGGCCGCAGCGGGCGTGTTCCCGCCGATGGCGATCGACCCGGCCAAGGTGACGGCGGCGAGGACCCAAGCAGCGGCGACGGATCGTCTGCGGCTGGCCGATTGCGGCGCCTTGGAACTCGGGGTCAACTGTTGGAGCATGGGCCGAAAGTAGGCAGTCGACCTTGCCGGGCTGACACGTCCGGAGGTACGACAAGTGAACCCTGGTCGAATGTTCAGGTGTTGTCGGGTGTGTCGCGGACGTGGCGTCGAGCGTCCCGTCGAGGCTGGGGGACGGACCGCTGTCTCGCGCCTCGCCGGTCGGGGTGGGAGAACGCCCGGCGTTTGACAGAATGTCAAGCGTGACGCTCGCCGCCAGCTCCCTCCACGGCCCTCTCCAGGACGCCCTCGTCAACCAGTTCGGCCTGGCCGACACGGTGCTCGACGAGGCGTCGCTGGCCAACAGCATCGCCCGTTTCCGCGAGCAGCGGATCGTGCTGCCGACGTTCGCCCAGCTGGCCGACCCCAGCGGTATCGACCGCTCGCTGGTGGCCGGTCTCGACAAGAACGCCGCCGACCCCCGCAACCTGTGGCGCGTCCACTGGTACAACGACCTCGACGGCAACCGTGTCGATGTGCCCGACCACGTGGTGCTCGGCAAGGAGCTCACCGGCATCGACAGCCCGGTCATCGTCGCCTTCGGTGACCGCTTCCCGATGATCACCGCGCACAAGGTGCTCGCCGCCTACTCATGCCTGGCGCCCCGCGTGGTCAGTGGCCAGTTCGACCCCACACGCCACCGCGCCATCTGGCCGAGCACGGGCAACTACGCCCGCGGCGGCATCGCGATCAGCCGCATCATGGCCAGCCGCGGCGTGGCGATCCTGCCCGCGGGCATGAGCCAGGAGCGCTTCGACTGGCTCGACGAGTGGTGCGCCAACCCGGCCGAGGACGTCATCCGCACGGTCGGCACCGAGAGCAACGTCAAGGAGATCTACGACGCCTGCAACGAGCTCGCCCTCGACCCGGGCAACTTCGTCCTCAACCAGTTCTGCGAGTTCGGCAACCACCTCGGCCACTACGAGGTGACGGGCCGTGCGCTCGCCCACGTCTTCGAGACGGTGCGCGCCCAGATGCGCGCCGACTCGGGCCGCGACCTCACCCTTGCGGCATTCACCAGTGCCACCGGCTCGGCCGGCACCATCGCCGCGGGCGACCGGCTGAAGGACGAGTACGGCACGAAGATCGTGGCCGTCGAGGCGCTCGAGTGTCCCACCATGCTCGAGAACGGCTTCGGCGAGCACAACATCCAGGGCATCGGCGACAAGCACATCCCGCTCATCCACAACGTCACCAACACCGACGTCGTCGTCGCCATCAGCGACCGCGCCACCGACGAGCTCGACGTGCTGTTCAACACGCCGGCCGGCCGCGAATACCTGGTGCAGCACAAGGGCCTGTCGCCCGAGCTCGTCGCGACGCTCGAGCACTTCGGGTTCTCCGCCATCTGCAACGTGCTCGCCGCCATCAAGACCGCCAAGCTGCTCAACCTCGGCCCCGACCAGGCGGTCATCACCATCGCCACCGACGGCGCCGGGCTGTACCCGAGCGAGCGGGCGAAGACCCTCGCCAACGACTTCGGCGGCGACTTCACCACGGTGCACGCCGCCGAGGTGTGGGGCGAGCACCTCGGCCACATCGGCACCGACAACATGATCGACTGCACCGAGCGCGACCGGAACCGCATCTTCAACCTCGGCTACTACACCTGGGTCGAGCAGCAGGGAACCCCGTTCGAGTTGTTCGAAGCCCGCCGCCACCAGTCGTTCTGGCAGGGCCTGCGCCGGTACCTGCCGGTGTGGGACGAGATGATCACCGACTTCAACGCCCGGGTCGCCGCCGGCTCGTGAACATCACCGGGTGGCGCTGCGCGGTGTGCGGCGCCGAGCTGCCGATCGGTGCGGTCTTCCCGTGGCAGTGCCCGCGCTCGTCGCCGAGCGATCGGCACCACGTCCTGCACGCGGTCGGCGCCACGCTGCCCGTCGATGCCGGTGATCTCGTCGACGACCCGAACCCGTTCGTCGCGTTCGATGCCGGCCTCGCCTGGGCCGCCTTCGCCGAGGCGCACGGGATGGACCTCGCTGCCCGCACCGCACTCGTGCGTCAGCTCGATGCGCAGGTGGCAGCCGTCGCCGGCACGGGTTTTCGTGTCACGCCGTTCTCGCGGTCGGCGGCGCTGTCCGAGGCCCTGGCGTTCGACCGTGCCGGCGGCGTGTGGTTGAAGGACGACACCGGCAACGTCGCCGGCAGCCAGAAGGCCCGCCACCTGTTCACGATCCTGCTGCATCTGCGCGCCGCCGAGGAGCTCGGTCTGGCGCCCTGGTCGGTGCCGGCAACGGCAACGGCAACGGCAACGACACACCGTCCGCGACTCGCGATCTCGTCGTGCGGGAACGCGGCCATCGCCGCGTCGACGCTCGCCGCTGCCGTGGGCTGGCCGATCGACGTCTTCGTGCCGCCGTGGGCCAGCCAGGCCGTGCTCGTGCGCCTGCACGCGCTCGGCGCGCATGTCCAGGTGTGTCCGCGCCTGCCCGATGACCCACCCGGTGACCCGTGCATCCACCGCTTCCGCGAGGCAGTCGCGGCGGGCGCCGTCCCGTTCGGTGTGCAGGGTCCCGAGAACGCACTGTGTCTCGACGGCGGCCGCACCATGGGCTGGGAAATCCTCGCCGCCGCAGCGGCGCAGGGCATCGAACTCGACCGCGTGTTCGTGCAGGTGGGTGGGGGAGCGTTCGCCGCGTGCATGGGTGCTGCCCTCCGCTCGGCGACCCCGCCGCCGCGTCTGTTCGCCGTGCAGGCCGAGGGTTGCGCACCGCTCGCCGGCGCGTGGCGCCGGGCGCGGGGGCTGCCGGACGGTCCCGGTTCGGCCGGGCAGCACTGGGCCGAGTGCATGCGCGTGTGGGGGAGTGATGGCGAGGCCGAGCCGGCCTCCGCCGCTGACGGCATCCTCGACGACGAGACCTACGACTGGCTGGCGATCGTCGGCGCGCTCGACGCGACGCACGGTGACGTCGTCGTCGCCGGAGAGGACGCCGTGGTCGAGGCACACCGACTGCTGCACTCCGCGACCGGCATCGATGCCACCGCGACGGGCACCGCGGGTCTGGCAGGCGTCATCGCGCTGCGTGCCGAGATCGGCAACGACGAGCGCATCGCCGTCGTCGCCAGCGGCATCACCCGGCGCCTGTGAGCCCTTCGCGGAGCACCACGAGCCCCCGATGGCCGTGTGCTGCTCCGCGAAGGCGCGCCTACGGGATCGGGACGTCAGACGACGGGTTCGAGCAGGCCGGTCCGCGTGTTGTACACGAACCCGCTGATGTGGTCCTTGTGCGAGATGAACGGGCTGAGCTCCAGTCGCTTGATGCTCTGGCGCACGTCGTCGAACGGGTCGTTGAACGCCTCGAGCGCCCACCACGGGCGGATGCCGCACTCGCGCTCGAGTTCGGCCTTGAACTCGTCGACGCTGACGCCCTCGAGACCGCAGTTCGTGTGGTGGATGAGCATGATCTCGCGAGTCTCGAGACGACGCTGCGACAGCACCAGCGACCGGATGACGTCGTCGGTGACGACGCCGCCGGCGTTGCGGATGACGTGGGCGTCGCCGTGGTCGAGGCCGAGCATGTCGAACATGTCCATGCGGCTGTCCATGCAGGCCACGATCGCGAGGCGACGTCGTGGCTTGACGGAGAGGTCCATGTCGTGGATGTGCTCGGCGTAGCGGGCGTTGTTCCGCACGAGCTCGTGCACACTCGGTGTGAAGTCGGGATCTGTCATCGGTCGAGCGGTACCCCACATCCAGCGGTCAGGCACCTCGGACGGTAGCGTGTCGGCATGTCGACGACCGATTCCACGTACCTCCCGGCAGCACTCGAGGGCGGTTTCGACCCTCGCTCCGACGTCTTCAACCGTCTGTTGAAGAACCGTGTGATCATGCTCGGCACCGACGTCAACGACGACATCGCCAACTCGCTGTGCGCCCAGCTGCTCTACCTCGAGGGTGAAGACCCCAACGCCGACATCTGGCTGTACATCAACAGCCCCGGCGGCTCGGTGTACGCCGGCATGGCCATCTACGACACGATGCAGTTCGTCAGTTGCGACGTGGCCACCGTGTGCATGGGGATGGCGGCCAGCATGGGCCAGTTCCTGCTCACCGCAGGTGCGGCCGGCAAGCGCTTCACGCTCCCGAACGCCCGCGTCATGATGCACCAGCCGCTCGCCGGGCTCCGTGGCCAGGCCGCCGACATCGCCATCCAGGCCGAGCAGCTCGTCTACACGAAGCGCCGCATGGCCGAGCTCACGGCGCACCACACCGGCCAGACCGTCGAGAAGATCCAGGCAGACGCCGAGCGCGACCGCTGGTTCACCGCCGACGAGGCCAAGGAGTACGGCCTCGTCGACAAGGTCATCCTGAAGCGCGGCCAGATCACCTGAGTGCTTGCTCTCCTGATGGCTTGATCGGCTGGTCGGCTTGATCGGCATGATCGGGTGATCGGCTGACGTCGGCTCGCTGCTGGTGTCGGGTCCGGTCGCTGCTCAGGCGTCTGTGGCCGGCGCCGGTTCCTCCGGTGGCACGGTCGTGGCCGTCACCGGGTTCGTCGGTGGTGGCGGGGTGCCGATCGCGGTGCCGCATGTCTCCTG
>Ga0247831_1003408_pt1 | contig 23292 bp, 3 predicted proteins | sample LaCruzMarch2015__9_FD_192406 | JGI IMG/M metagenome (GOLD analysis project Ga0247831, IMG submission 192406) | Freshwater microbial communities from meromictic Lake La Cruz, Castile-La Mancha, Spain - LaCruzMarch2015_1m | ecosystem: Environmental > Aquatic > Freshwater > Lake | place: Spain...
TGACGACTGCAAAGTTTAATCGTAAGAAGGCAGGAGCCACGAGTCTATACATCCACGGCCGACCCGATCCCCATGCCCCACCATGTACGAAGAAGAGTGTTCCACGTATGGCAATTTTACCATCATCATCATAATCATAATCATCAACATCAACACCACTGGTTTTATCGATAGAAGATGGCAGGTATAAATCAATGTATTGCATTGAATGTGCACGATCCCCTCCATAGGGGATACGTCGTCGTGTCCATCTTCTCTTTCTCTTGCCTCCTCTCCTCTCGTCAGTCCTCTCGGATGGTCTATTATCAACTACGGCATGGCTCAATTGTACAAAGTCGCGTGCTTCTTTGGGATGTATCACCGCCAACGACGGACACGACAACGTCGCGAGCATATCGGCCGTATAGCCAAAATACCCCGAGTCGCGGAAATGGTGTTGCATTCGTAACGGGATCGTCGCTCCTAGATATCGCGTCATTCTATCGGCAAGACTGGGATGATCGGTAAGATGTGGATGTCGACGCATTGATGATACCGACGCAGTAGTAGACTTGTTGCCGTTTGCATACAACGAAAGCATTCGTCGGAGCATGATATAATTCACATCATCATCCTCTCCCTCGCAGTCGTCGATAAAGGGACGTCGTCGAACAGCGATTGCAGGAGGATGCGCATAAAGCATTCGCATAACACTGCCATGGGGAGGTGCTCGATGGCCGGATAGGGATAAGGCCGCCGACGACGGTGTGAGGAGTGGCTGCTCCGCCATGATGCATCGCCAATCGCCAAGTTCCACAGTCAGGATGATTCCCGCCTATCATAAGACACCACCTGCCCTCCTCCTCAACCGACCGAAAGCGTCCACCTCCCGAGCAGGCTCAATATGCCACCATCGACGACGAAAAAGCGGAAACATCACGAGCTGGTCAATGATGATGATGATGACAATGTTGGGGAGGTGGGGACAAATAAAAGGAAACAGGGTACTACTACTTGTCGTCGTCATACCACCACGGATGATGACGACGATGATGATGATAATCTCAATCGGCAAAGAAGCACAACTACGATCGTGCCGCGGGGGTGTGTCGTATCATCAGACCACCAAGTCGATAAGATCCGTACACAAGTGACGACTTGTCCTATTCGACCGTCTCCCGTCATCTCGTTTCCATATCCTGGCAACGTAGTAGTGGACTCGACACGACGACGTAATGATAATGATGTAGTCTCTACTACTGTGACGACATCGATCGTTGACACTGCATCCGAAAAGAAGGCCCCCAAAATCACCTTTCCACGGTGCTCGAGGAGTACTTTAGTAAAGAATGATTATCTTCCCGTGTTGAATGACACGACGTCAAGCATCGATGCTGACAAAACCGCAAATGATAAATCAGATGCGATTATTCGCACAGATGCACTTTGTGCTAAAGCTAACAACGTCATCAACGATCGAGACGACGACGACTTCGTCGTCATCAGTTCTTTTCGTCGTCACGAAAAGGTACAATTGTATTTTCTTCTACTGCTGCTATTCTCGATTGTGTACTTCATCCTAATCTACCTTGTCCTAGTATCCGTCATTTATGCTCAAAATCACAATCACACCCTTGACATCCTTCGACGAGATACGCTTCACGCTGATACTGCTCGTGCAGTCAAAGAATTGACACTGCAATCCAATCGTCTTACCGACGAAAAGTTTCAATTGATGACCGACCACGACCGGCTTCGTGTACATATGGACGACATGTCGAGTCGATATGCCACCCTGCAACGTAAATATGATCATAGAATGTCCATACCATTCCTTGCCCCGCTCTTCGACGACGTACATAGATTAGAGCGATATTCGGAATTTCAACGTTCGATAATCCTGAATCTAACATCCGTCGTGGAAACGCTGTATGCATCCTTGGACGACATACGAGAGGATGCGGAAGGACTGCATGTACAGTCCAGCCGAGCGGTGAAGGCCGTGGCGGGAGCTTGTGGCGAATCGGCCATCGAAAAGACGTCGACGAACGAGGAGCTCGTGAGGCACATGGAAATGCAATTGGAAAAGTTGGAATACGAAGCAATGGGCGCGGTCCGAGCCGTGTTGTTAGAGGCGGGTAGGAGCGTTCGTGTAGGAGAAAATGAAGTTGGTGGCGACTAAACAGTATGTGAAACTGGAAGTAGAAGTCATGAGAGAGAGAGAACATGGAAGATGATATCTAGTTTGTTTTGTGAATTTAACCATTCGAGTTTGTGTTTGCTCCTCCATTTGATGGTGGAGTCATGTCGACCGTGAAACCAGCATCCTTATTCAACTCTTCGACAAATCGTCATTGATCGGATTCTATCTGTGCTCTTAAAATTTGGGGGGAGATAAACATTTTTTGCGGGAACGAAAAATGACGATTTCAAATCTCCCCTACTTCAGACAACGCTAAGATGAAGATACCGAACAGCCACAATCATCGTCGGTGGATGCACGGCCTGAAATTGGCATTGCTGCTGCGGGAGGTAGGAGGTCATGAGGTTGCGCATCATTCTCCAGGGTCGCTTTCCGTGCCAGGCCCACCCGAGCGGGCAACGTTGGATGTCATCGGAGCAACGACATTGCGAGCGGTATTTGAACCTCCCCTATCGGACGGTGGCTCGAAGATCTTGTCTTACCTACTAGAGTGGGACAAGGAGGCTGGTACTTCCGAGGTCCAGACCATTACCACCTCGCAAAATCTAAACTCCAACGAGATCCAAACGATCACAACGTCCGCACGAGACATCAACGAGATCCAAGTAGTAAAAACTTCCGCCACAGCCAAGGCTGAGGTGCAGGCCATCACAGTATCGCCTCCACACGGAGACCTGACCATCGATTCTGCATATGGCTTTGCCATAAGCATCGACACGATCAATGTCGGTGGGTCGCTTCAATACTCTGGTCAGATCAGTTCCAATGCGGCCGCAGACGGTGCGAGGTCATCGGTGGCACAAATATTGGAAAATATGGCGAATGTACATGCGCGGCCTACAGTGGAACGATCGAGTATGAACCCTGACGGAGGGCACACGTATCTCGTAACCTTCTCCACATCGATGGGCAACGTGCCCGAGATGGAAGTCTTCATGAGTGACCTTCCGGTTACTATTACGACTCTGCAGGAAGGAAATGAGCTTGAGGGATCGTTTCGGTTGGAATTTATGGGCGAAGTGACGGCAGATATTCCATTCGATGCGTCTTCGTTCGAAATGCAACACTCACTCGAGAGCCTTGGCAGTGTAGATTCCGTGTATGTGTCCAGGAGTTTGGCCGACGAACAGAGTGGGTACACGTGGGAGATCGAATTCCTTTCTGATAGCAACGGAGGGAATCTACCTCCCATGAAGGTTCACGGTGATGGCCTCCGAACGAGCAATGCCGTCGGTGGTGCGAATATCGAGGCTTCTACCGGTCGAGACGGAAGTTACATTTATGGCACATTCACCCTTGCTTTTCGTAAGTATTATTTCCCTCTAACCGAGTTTTTGTAGCTGCATTTGATACGTCTCTAATGTCGCGTCTTTGAATCATTCATAGGTGGCGATACGACGAAATCCATTCCATTCGACGCGGATGCTGCTACCGTGAAGAAAGAATTGGAGGCTTTGTCATCTATTGCTCGAATTCATGTAGAGCGCACCCCGCTGAACATCGTTGGGGGGTGTACATGGACTGTGTCATTTCTTGAGGACGTATCACGTTTGCATCGTGGAGACATGCCCGAGCTTGTGGCCCATTCCTTGCTCACAGGAACATCGGGCGAAAGTCCATCGATTGTTGTGACCGAGGAAAGGAAGGGGACGATTAAAGAAGTCCAAACTATTACAGTTCATGGCGGCGATGGTGGCAATGTCGATTTAGCGTCAAGTTTCAAACTAAGATTTGAGGGCGAAGAGACGGGAGATATTCTTGCGCTACCGCTCGGTGGAAATACCTGCCTGGGCTCGACGAAGGCGAAGCAAATCATAACAACAAGTACCGTTGATACCTCGGGTGCTGGTGGCGACGACTCTGTTTCGCATCTCACCACCTTTGCTCTCATTTATGAAGGCCACATTACATCCAACATCTTGGCCAATGGCGCCTCGTGCGAAGATACGTCAGCTTTGATTGAACAGGAGCTCATGAAACTACCACCTCTTTACGAGGTATCAGTGTCTGGATCCGACACCGACGCTGGCGATGAGGGTTGTGCGTGGGAAGTTACATTCCTCAGTGTTATGGGCAGTCCAGAACTCATGACATTGACTTCATCTAATGGGAAACTTTCTGCCGGCCCGAGCCACTCTGTCACTGTCGGCGATGCAAATTCTGTTATCCAAGATACGATTACAATATCGCAGCCTGAAGGATTTGAGGGTGATGTCAATCTCATACAGTCTGAGCTATCCAAACTGAGTACGATTGGGATTGTCACAGTGACTCCAACGAGTGCAGTTCCCGATGAATACGGCCAGTGCACTTGGCAGATCACATTTGAGAGCAAGGCCGGAAATACCCCATCTCTCCAAGTTGCTCGTGGCGGCACCAGTGTGTTTTCGACTGAGGCTGAATTGAATTCAGGTAACAGGGTTGTTGTCACTGACGATACTGCTCGAGGAACATCCGTACCCGTCTCAGGCGACTTTAGGCTTATTTTCGATGGAGAGTTGACCGGGTATATGCCTCACGACGCATCGTCGGATCTGATAAAGTCCTCGTTAGATGCCCTCCCCAATATCGGAGACGTCGCTGTGACCAGGATTGGTCCGGATGTGAATGGATGCTACTCGTGGGATGTAACGTTTATTTCGGACCTCGGGCCACTTCCTCGTCTTCTTGTGGATGATCTCGACTTGACAGGAACGGTTGCATCCATGGCCGTGTCCAAGACCATCGTGGGCGCTTTGCCCCCATTTGATGGACCTGACTATGGATCTGCGCTAGTCTCGGATACTGATGTGTCCGTTTTGATCCCCAAGCTGAAGCAAGGTATTCCATACTATGTCCGAATCAGTGCAATGAACGCTGTCGGAACAAGTCCATTCATCATGCCCTACCCACCAGTTGAAATTCCCCTTCCTCGACCACCAAAATCGCCATCCTCAGTGCTGTTGGAAGCCAAGGATGGCTCGACTCTTGCCGTGGCGATTTATTCTCCTTTTCATGATGGTGGAAGAGCCATTACGTCATATCGTGTTGATTACAGTACGCAGCAATTTGTACAGGAAAGGCAGAGGATTGGTCTAACTTGTTCTCCACAACCAGCGATACAGACCGTGACAACTTCAGCGACTGACATTGACGAGGTTCAATTCCTCATCATTGATTCAAGTTACGGCGGCGATGGTGAAGTTCAGGAAGTGCAACGTGTAATGTGCGATGCGACTGGTGGGACATTTGGTCTATCATTCGGTGGCGAGACGGCGTATATTGCGCATGATGCAGACTCGAATGAAATCAAGGAGTCGCTAGAATATTTGTCCGCGATAAATGATGTCAATGTTGACTTCAACAATGACAAGGCTTCCGCATGTGCGCCATTTGATGGTACATCCGCCGGTGATTTCTCGATAACATTCCAATCAGTAGTAGGGATGTCTGGAGACCTGCCTCTAATGACGGCTGAGTCAAGTGGTCTTGAGGGTGCACGCCACGTCGTCGTCACTACGGATGTCGATGGCGACGCGCCATTGAGTGGTTCGCTCAAGTTGTCATTCCGCGGAGCGATGAGTAAAGCAATTGATATTTCATTGGCATCTAACGACCTTGCCATAGCGATTGAGTTGGCACTCGAGGAACTTGACACAATTCAGCAAGGGGGCGTTGTTGTGGAGGCAGAGGACCTTGCAAACGGTGGTTACGAAAAAGTATTTAGCATTACATTCACGGGGAGTGGTGTTGGTGGGAATGTAGAGGCATTGCTTGTCGCACCTGAACATTTGTCGGTGACTGGGTCATCCGCCAACGCTTTCATCTTGTCGGACGGGGAGTCTTATGCTGCTCGGAACGCGGTAGAAACATTTACAAGTGTACCGGGCAATGTAATCTCGGGATTCTTTCAACTTCGACTAAGAGGACACACCACACGACGTATCTCATTCAACTCATCGGTTGATGAGATGAAGGCCCGGTTGGAAGAACTTCCAAACATTGGCCTGGTGGATGTCCAAATGAGTGGTCCGTCGATGGAAATGGCATATACGTGGACGATTACTTTCATATCCAATCCTGGGTACTTTCCTCCGTCCGCACGTATCGTGGATGACTTACAAGTCATAAATGAACTGTCGACGTTGGTTCCCTTTGACGACTCCGCAACGATTACGGTGAGCACTGTCAGAATTGGCCATGCGAGGCTCGAGGGACAATTTCAGTTGACATACGACGATGGAAAGATTGCTGCAACAACGCGGCCGTTGCAGAGTTTTATTTCAGCAGATGACCTCAAGATGGAATTGGAAGCTTTGCCCAACATTGGACATGTTACCGTCAAGCGATCCGAATCGTTAGTCGGCTATGAGTGGGATGTTGAATTTACATCGTGTACTCAGAAGAACGGATTAGATGTTTGCAACGATGGTAATTTGCTCCCGCTTGTGGCATCAAATATCAATTTACAAGGCTGTGGAGGCCCAGCCCTAGCTGTTACGGAGCTGGCAGAAGGACGTGGTGCCAGCTCCTGTGCTCATTTGAACTCTGGCCTTTGTTTCGATGAGGAGTCTTTTGATGGCGAATACCCCATTCACCATGACATTCAGGGCCTTGATCTGGGCACTCCATACTTTGTCCAAGTTCGACTCCGCAACTCTCAGAGTTATGGCTTCAGACAATTAGCAACCCCTTTGTACGCCACGCCACAGCATAACGCTCCAGGCGCTCCTCCTCCAGTCGTGTTGATAGCATCAACCAGCACCAGCATTACAGTAGGATGGGAAAAGCCGACAGTGAATGGAGGCCAGATCGTCTCCGGGTACGAGCTATGGATGGACGCCTGGAGTGGAGGAGAGCCGTCGTTGGTTTACGATGGCGCTGGTAGCCCAAATGTCATGGAATTTGGGCTTACGACGAGAGATCTTGGCTCACACAGCCAAGTTGTAGAAACAGGAAGGCAGTACCGCTTTCAAGTCAGAGCAATCAATAATTGTGACACCAAAGACTCCTCGCGATCTTGTTTTGGTGAATTCAGCGAGGTGCAAGTCTTTACGGTTAGAGACCCTCGTGCCCCGCTGCCTCCCTCGATGCCTCAACGCGACTCTGAAACTCAAGTCACGTCATTGAACCAGGCTATAATTTCCATTTCATGGGCTCCTCCAACAGACAATGGTGGATCTCCCATAACTGGCTATATTTTGTTCATGAAAGATCATGGTGGTACGATGACTAGCTATGCATTGGATCGCGAAATCACCAAGTGGCAAATTCAATCCTTGCGCCCGGGCGAGGTTTACCGCTTCCATGTCGTGGCAGCAAATGCGTTTGGAAAAAGTGGCAATGGCCCAGTGCTGTCGACGCTAGCTGCGATGCATCCTGGACTGAGCTATGACAGATCGCCTGAGTATTCTACAATGAAATATCGTCCTCTTATCACTGACGTGCAAGAAACTGCGCTCACAGTCAAGTGGTCACATCTACCAGCCGACATATCTGGGGGTACACCGATTATAGGCTTCAAACTGTACTTGTATGAATACGCTTATCCACTGGTGCATTCGGACGCTGATTACATCAAGGAGGAAGTTCAACATATTGTCATTTCAGCTCAGGGGCAGGATGTCATCAGTGGGACGTTCACGGCCTCGTTTCGAGGATATGAAACATCACACATCGCAGTTGACGCTGATGCTGAAACGCTCAAGACCGAGTTGGAAAATTTACCGAGCATTAATCTCGTCCAAGTCGATTCTATTGCGAATGGATGGAGTGTCTTATTCCTTTCCGAGGCGGGAGACCTTCCATTGATACAAGTCACGACAGGGAGGGTATCAAACGGTGTCAAGATCGCTGTGACGGAGGCCACCAAAGGAGATGCTGCGACCCTTGTTTACGATGGATCTGATATTCCTGGCCAACGAACGTTTGAGGCACTGGATTTGACGCCTGACACGGGTTATGCATTCAAAGTTGCACCGGTCAATGCTGTGGGAGACGGCGTTTTGAGCGCTGCTTCCATTGTCACTATTGCCCGCGCCGGCGCAAGCGCTTCCAGAACGACCGCTTCAGGCAGTTCACTATCAAAAGGGATTGCTGGGTCTATTCAAGAGGAACAGGTGATCACGTTTCTATCCGGTGATTGTATCTCGGATAAATTATTCTTGTCATTCGAGTTAGCGGATCAAACGGGAAACTTATGCGGGTCTTCTGCTGATGAAATGGAAGCGGCGATTGAAGAATTAGGGGCGGGTAACGTGCATGTGTCAAGAGAGGAATCATCCTCGTCTTCTGGCCACAGTGGATATTCGTGGTCGGTGACTTTTCTTTCACGCACGGGCGACGTCCCTTTACTCACGGTTGATAGATCCCAAGTTGGCAATGGCCGAGACGCTTTGGGGATGCTGGGCCTCGATGGAATATATGTGACCGAATTCTTGAAAGGGCAATCAAATGAATTCGTAATCGAGCCCAAAAAGGCATCGGGCGCAGTCATACGAGACCTGTCCTCATATGCTGGTGTGAAAAGTGGTGATGACATCTTTTTCACTGAGCTATGGACGTCCTCTGCATCGGTCATTGACGGGTCGCATACTTGGTACTCAGATGGCGGTGTTAGCTCCTATAATCCGGTCCTCTACATTGAACAAATCATCGCCATCCCTACAGATATTGATACATTCCATCTATCCATGGATACTTCCGAGACTCAACCATTGGGTCGCATTGATGGCACCTACGCCAGGACACAAGATATAACTAGTGTTTCAAAGCTTGCCCTCGAAGTTGCCCTGGCCAAGCTGCCCAATGTTGGAAAAGTCCACGTATCACAAACAAACGCGGATCATGAGTCTACCAAGTTCTTTATTGTCACTTTCAGAGACGTATTTGGTGAATATCCATTGCTGGCTGCCTCTGATCCAAGTATCATGATCTCCCTGAATGATGGTCATATCTCGGCTACGGAAGTTCAAACGCTCACTTTATCGGCGGACAAGCCATTCGTTTACGAGGTTCAAAGTGTATCCATTTCGAGCAATGTAGAATTATTTTACCTTTCATACAAGGCCGGGAGAACGAAGACAATACCATGCAACTTCCAGAGCATTTCCGAAGCCGAGGACGCAGTGTCGTCCATAGAAGCTGAACTCAATTCTTTACCTCATGTGAAAGTCCGTGTAGGCACCGTAGTCACTGGTACTGGTCAAGAAGGCAGCCCTTGGAAATTCAGGATTACTTTTCTTGAACCAGTGGGTCCTCTACCGCTTCTTACTTCGGATAATGCCATTATTGTACAAGAAGTGCAGGGTGGGTCAACACTTGCTGGTTCGGTCGTTCTTTCTTATGAGGGAGAATATAGTGAAGATATTCAATTCGATGCATCCGCAAAGGATATCAAGGACAAGCTTCAAATGCTTAGCACCATTGAAGAAGTCAACGTACGAAAGTACGACATGTACACGGGCTACCAGTGGGTCGTTACTTTCACAGGACAGGCCGGCAATAACCCTCTATTGGTGGCACATAGCAATGTATTCGAAATCCAATCCATACAAACTAGTGGAGGGATACCCACACCGCTGGGTGGGAGCTTCACCCTGTCTTACTTGTCAGAAGAGACGGGCCCACTGCCATTTGACAGTTCAGCGGATTTGATCAAGTCATCTCTCGAATCGCTTTCCTCCATCACTCGCGTTGATGTTAGCCGCGAAATCTTTAATTATGGACAGGCCAAGTGGCTGGTAACATTTCGGCTACCAAACACGCCAGCGCTGTTGATTGTTAATAGCACGAACATATCCGGCACACTGGATGACGCTGTGGTATCAATCGAGGTGGATTCTCTGTCCCCTTCCCTCGTTGCCGCTGTTGGATCACCGCCGATGATTATCGTGGAAGAGAAGGTCCCCGGCTTGCCATCTTACACTGGACATTACAGGGCCAACAGCACTGGGAATTACTCCCTCGCAGTCCTGCACCTCGAGGGTGGTGGTCTGAATGCGAAATATTATGACAATCAGTGGCTGTTAGACGAACCTGTGATTGAGCGTGTTGATCCGACCATAAATTTCAACTGGGGCTCAAATATCGTAACGCAGTTTGGGCGTGACTATGTCAGCATTCGTTGGTGGGGCAAAGTCAGACCGCTGACAAGTGAGCCATACAATTTCTACCTCGATGCAGATGATGGAGTGAGGCTATATGTAGATCACAAGCTTATCATCGACATGTGGGAACCTAATTCAGTCGAGAAGAAGGCGACTGCGGAGCTTACTGCTGGCTCATATCATGATTTGAAGATCGAATACAAAGAGCTCACCGGCGATGCATACGTTCGATTGGAATGGAGCTCACGGTCGCTTCGAAAACAAATCATCCCTCCCTCTCAGCTTTTCTATCCGTCCCATATAGTCGGAAGTCCCTTCCAGACGACTGTTTCTCCTGGTGCTGCGGATTATCCGCACAGCACTTTTATTGACACCGTAGACCAAAATAGATCAGAGGCAGTTGCAGGTGAACGCAGTACTTTTTATCTTCAAGCCAGGGACTCGTCCGGCAACGATAAACTTACGAACGGGGATGACCAGGGTGACATGCAATCACCGGAGGAACAGTTTACGGTCGACATCGTAGCACATAGTGGCTCTGTTTCGGGGATCGTCACGTATTTGGAAAATGGAAAATACCGCGTTGACTATAATGTGCTCAAGGCGGGCTCTTATCAGGTCCATGTCAAGACTGGAGGGACAGATATCTACTGTGGCCTTGGCGAAGAAAACAAATGCTCGCCTTTCATCTTGACAGTTTTGCCGGGCGCCACATTGGCTTCCAACTGCGAGGTCGAAAGCTCGTTCGATCCCGTTGACAGTCTTGTCGAGGCAAGGGCAGGTGATATTGGAAAGGTTTACTTACAGGCGAAGGACGCATTCGGAAATAATCGTATCGTCGGTGGGGACGAAGTCGTTGCAAGGTTCGCAAGTGTGGCCAATCCTGACATCCAGTACCGCGGCAACGTGGTGGACAGGGAGGATGGAACGTACCTTGTCACGTACTCTATTCCTCTTGCCGGTAATTTTCTCGTGTCAGTTACACTAGGAGGAGAATCCGTCCAATATTGTGTTGGTCCTCATGGAGAGAGATGGCATTCTCGTCAATACGATGGAACAAGCGTCTACTCATCTCCTTCATTTTGCTCGTTAGATGATGAATTGTATCTTCATGTCATCCATCGTGAACTGCATGGCGTCAGCACGACGCTAGCCGAAGAGGATGGACTCTCAGTACTTACAAACGCCGTCGTTGGCGTAGAAACAGGATTTATTGTTGAAGCTCGCGATAAGTTTGGAAACTTAAGAACAGGGTCAAGCACACCAAATCTTGGAGCAAGCGGTGATGGAATGTCTGATGCTTTCCTTGTGTCCTTCATTGGGCCGAATGGTAATGCGGTCGTTACCTCTACATCGGTTGAATTCTTGACCTGTTTGGACAGCAGCGTTACTGGCTACTTCCGCATATCGTACGGCGGCAAAGTAACACCGGATATTCCACACGACTTTTCTGCTGCTGCCATGCAAGTGATTCTGTCGTCATTACACGACAGTGGCGCCAATTCATCATCAGTTCAAGTGAGCCGATCAACCGTAAATGGAAATTATCAATGGAAAATTACTTTTGTTGACCATTTGAAGCTCTGGTCGCAATATCCACTCTCTGTCTTGCCAGGCTCTGATGGCTTTCGCGACGTTTCTGACCTTCTATTGGTAGAGAGGCAGCCATCGACTGGAATTTACCCTGTCCGGTTCACACTCTGGGATAAGGGAACTTATGAGCTGAGCGTTTTTTCTGGCTCGACTCTTGTATCTGGCAGCTCGTACACTATCGAAGTGGCGAATGGAGCCCCTCAAGCATCTTCCTCGTCTGCTGATGGAAGAGGATTGGAGACTGGAGTTGCTGGAGAAGAGTCATCTTTTCTAGTACAAGTCAGAGATCAGCGCCAATCTGAAATTCAATCAATCCTCACTTCTGCAGTGGTTATTGACTTCATCCAGGAAGAACAGCGGCTAAAAGTTGTATCAGATATTGGTGAATCGTTTAGAATTGAATTCCGTGGACAAACGACAAGCCTCATTGAAGTTGGTCTATCGACACTTTCCGATGTTGCTGATGCGATAGAAGCACTGCCAACCATCGGCCAAGTCTCTGTTTCATCAGATGGGGTATCATCTATCATTACTAAAGGGGATAATATTGATATTGTGTTCCTAACAGAGCATGGCAACTTGGACTTGTTGACAAGCACTGGGCCCGAAATCATAAGAGAGATGGTGCAGGGAGAAGCGCCCTATCGCGCAGAGAGACAATCCATCTTCTGTAATGCCTTAGGAGGGTACGTTGTGCTTTCCTTCATGGATTCTACGGCGACAATTGAGTTTGATGATGACATTGACACTGTGGCTTCAAAGTTGTCTGCCTTGGTTGGTGAACCTGTTGCCATTGTTAAGTCAGATGACTCTATCGCATCAATTTGTAGCAACGACGCTGCAAAAGTGGTCTTCGTAGACTTTCCATTGACACTTGGCAACCTAGAAGCACTTGATGTTAGCATCAGTGCACTAGAGCCTGCCGACGGATACATGACTGTATTTGGAAATGGAGAGGAAGATCACGGAGCAGTCAACGGAATTAATCTTATCATGGGGTATTACAGGCTCGTATACGAAGGAGAATCGACGATACCGATAAGTGCAGATGCATCAGCAGAGGAGGTGAAGGTGGCATTAGACAATTTACCTTCGATCGGTTCGGTCGGCGTAACAAAAGAAATGTTCGGCCTGCGATTAGGAATGGATGGCCAGAACGTCTACCCTGGAAAAGCGTCATTATTTACCATTTGGACTATCACATTTGCAGATGACAGCAAGGACGGCTGCGAGCCTGGCTTCTGGGATAAATGCCCTGGCAACATTGGTGACTTGCCGTCACTTATGGTTGACCCGACTTTGCTTACCTACGAAATAGGTGCAACGCAGCAACAATTGTCACCCAAGATCAAAATCTTCGAGGTGAAGAAGGGTTCCACGGGGAATACGATTGACAGCGGCAGTCCAGCCGATATTGAGTTCTCTCTTTCGCATAATTTGATACCAGATGTTGGCATCGAATTGCATGAAGTACACACTCTTTCGTGCTCATACTCAACCGAGGCACTGGTGGAGGGCGAGAATGAAGGGTCTTTCGAATTGATTATCTTGAACAAAAATATAATTATCGATGCCCTCACGCCTTTGCACGAGTTGGCGCTCATACTTCTAGAAGCACTCGACTTGACTCATCCTGTAACTACTGCTGGTAGCACTCACGAGACAGTCTGTCATTTTGACCCCTCCGACCCAGTGACGGCAGTATCGAAGCTGACGTTTAGCAGAGAAGATGGGCCGATCCCAAGTCTGTATGTTCGTTCAGAACAAAGTGTCATGGTTGCCGTGGACAACCTTATCAATGCCGTGGACTCGGTCAAATACTTGGGTGGTGGACGCTACAACGTCACATACACACCAACTGTCAGCGGTCATTATTCTGCATCAATAAAAGTGAATGATAAATCAATCTGGTCGGATATCTCTACAGGGGTGTTTGTTGATCCTGCTGATGCAAGTGCCCACTATTGCACTCATGACTCCGATCTGGTTGCCGTAACTGGAAAAGAGGAATCATTTGATGTCGTCGCTCGTGATCGTTTCGGAAACAAGCTGTCGTCTACCATGACAAATGGTACTTCACTTGTGCTTAGCCTCAACGGAGTCTCTGATGCATGCATCGGTTCCCCCCGTAACGATCGTCCGAACGTATTGGTCGAAGTGCTGGAGACAGGTCATCCGGATGGACATTACAAGGTAGCGTACACTCCGATCTTGGCAGGTACATACGAGTCCTCAATCATGCTGCGGTCTCGGGGAGGCTTATTGGCGACGTACTTCAAGAACCAAGACTTCACAGAACCTGTTTACGGTAATGATTATCACAATTCTATACCCTACCACGAGACTCCATGGTGTGCGGTTGACAAACCTGTTTGCGATTCGACACGCCTAGACACCGACATATCATTTGACTGGGGATTCGATTCTCCGGTCTTGTCGGATCCGTCGTTCCCAATGGATTCATTTTCCGCACGCTGGGAAGGGGAAATCAAAGTGGACAAGACAGATAACTACACATTCTCTTGTCTCTTCAATGGTGGTATTCGACTCACTGTTGGGGGACGTGTTTTGATTGATAGCCTTATTGATACAAATACCGAGTCTTTGTCATCGACGCCTGTAATTCTGAAAGACGGTGTTTTCCATTCGATAAAGGTCGAGTATGTCCACTTTACAGACGAGGCTAGAATGCAACTGTTTTGGAGATCATCATCCATGCCAAGACAAAATGTGCCATCCCATACATTTTATTATACCAGGCATATTGGTGGATCGTCCCTTAGTCCATTTTCAATTCACGTCTCTCCTGGAGAAATCGATACATCAAGCTCCGCGGAGGGAGATGGTCTCTTATCTTGTGTAGCCATGGCAGAATGCAGTTTTGTAATCCAAACGAAGGACGCCAATCACAATAACAGGTATACGTATGGATCTGATCCCGGCTTTGAGATTGACCTCCGTGGCAACAGTGGCTGGGCAGCAGAGGGACGCGTCAATGGGGTGGTAACACTTTCGTCGCCAGTCGTAGTATCTGGTGCTACTGTGACAAGCAACGATTGGATATACATCGGAGAGGCAGATGCTTTTCATCTCTCGTCTCGTCTTGCAACCAAGTCAAACTTCATGGGGATTCTACTACGTGGAGATAACATCGCTATCGACGGCATCATGTACACCGTTTCTCCTACCGGCAAATTTGATGCCACAAGCATCCCACTGCTCTCGCCATATTTAGGCCCGACAAAGCAAGTCGCTGTCTTCAAGGCAAGTAAAGTTTGCCAAAGTGGCACCCACACCGTCAGGTATTCACCGTCAGTTCGTGGATCGTACTTGATGGATGTCAGGCTTCCAACTGTAAAAGAAGTGCAACGGGTGACCACGTCTACTCATTCACATTCCTCGCTTTCTGGCGCCTTCACTCTGACGTATCACGGAGAAGTGGAGGCAGCTCCGCTTGCATCTGGGAGTATTGAGTTTGATGCCAGCAGTGATGAATTCAGAATGGCTCTGGAATCGATCGAGACTATTGGATCAGTTGACGTATCTCGTCATGAGTGCGATTATCCATCAATATCTTGCTCTTGGGATGTGACCTTCTTGTCCCTGGAAGGAGATGTGCACATGCTAGTATCAAGTAAGATTCACCTTGGTGGTGAGGTGTCTGAGATCAAAGTGGATGAGATTGTGCAGGGACGACGGCCAAAATCAATCGATGGGTTTCCGCGTACGATAGCTGTCTCTCCAGGAGAGACGAGTCCTTCTCGGACTACTGCTTACGGCAAGGGACTTGTGTCAGTAACGGCCGGAGATAGAGCCACATTTGTTATTCAACCAAAAGATTCGTTTGGCAATGACAGACTGGCGGATCAGAAGGAAGACTTGTTCGGGGTCTTCATTTTCCCTGAGCAAGCCAATGTGGACGGCTTATTTCCCATTACGAAAGGGACACTCAATCGAGCAAATGAGGGTTTCTTCATGGTGGAGTACACTCCGAAAACAAGTGGTTGGCACACTGTTGCCGTGGTTCAAGCAGTTTCTTCCAAGCGACAGCAGATAACAACTGGATATACCAGCAAATCAAGAGGTGGGGCATTTACTATCGAGCTTGGGAATTTATCCACCCTCCCAATATCATGGGACGCCAACGAGGAAGCACTGAAGAATGCGCTAGATTTGTCAATGGAAGGCATCTCGTCGTTCGACGTACAGAAGCATACTCATGGGCTATTCAACTTTAAATACGTCATTTCGTATGTGTCGTTACTAGGTGATGTACCCGATTTTAGTGTCGACACATCCAACATCATCGGTAGCACGATTGAGTGGGATATCGCTTCGTTGTCGCTTGGAAAATTTGCGCACATCAAAGTTGATGACGAACCAAATTACGAGATCCAATCTATAAATTTGAAAGTCATTGACCAATCAATGCTTGATGGGGCCAAATTTTCTTTGACGTTCATGGGACAAAGAACTGATCCAATACCTTGGAATGCAAATGTCAACGAATTGAAGCAGAAGCTGGAAGTGCTTAGCACTGTTGGAGACATTATTGTATCTCTTGAAGCGGATGAAATTAACCGATTGTGGAAAGTTACATTCAACCCGTACGAAGGGAAGTCGCCGAATAGCTTAGTCAATTTCGGTAACTTATCTCCCCTTCAAACGAGCTTGACTGACGCAAGCATATATGTTGAGGTGGAGACTATTGAAGACGGCAGCAGCCCCTATCGAGTTTGGGTTAAGCCTTCAGGAACTGCCTCGAGCAAGATAACGGCGTATGATCATGGTGGTGTGCCTCACTTCGAGGGGCTGACCACGGGCGTGTACAAAACCGACTCGCATTTCTTTGTGCAATCGAGAGATGAGTTCTCGAACGCAATCCAAGATGGTCCGTTGAAAGAGGTCCAAATAATTCAGACATCATCCTCTTCCCAAATAGGCGGATTCTTTGAGATATCTATGTACGGGAAGACAGTCCGCATCGAAGCATCTGCCTTTACAAGTGAACTCGAGAAGCACCTGCAGTCGATTCCAGGAATAGGATCGGTGACAGTAACGTCCAACTCTGCAAAAGACTTGGTCGTTGGAAAAACTATTTCAGTCACCAAAGGTCTCTCCGTTGTCACTCCCAGCGTAATGCTATCCGAATTTACTATTGGGGACTGGATACGGATTGGAGATCAAGATGGAGGTCAACTGTTTTCGATTACAGACATGGCCGAGGTGACGCCATTCACTATAACCTTGTCATCGCCATATTTGGGTAAATCAGACCCATCGGCTAAGATTTATCAGCATGGATTGCCTCATAATCGACTGGGCTATCAATACATTGTGTCGTTTGATGCAGTACTTGGAGATTTGCCGTCGCTAACTGTCGACGGAGCGCTGTTAGATGGTGACAATGCCAACGTGGGAATCGTGTCCTGCGACTGGAATATTCACCAGAGGCTTGACATTCTCCCAACAAGTGTCGTGTCTATTGGTGGCTATTTCTATCTTGTGTACAAGAACGAGCAAACGCAAGTTCTCAGTGTTGATGTTTCAGCGGAGGAATTGCAAAATGCGATTGTAACTGATATCGCCGCTATCGAAACGGTACTCGTTACTCATTTGGACGATTCCGATTCATTTGCGATACACCTCATGTCTTTTGAGGGTGATGCTGAGCTATTTTTTGTGGAGGGCCATATGCTAATTGGTGGCACTATTGTTATGACACCCACTTGCCCCGTAGATTCCTACGACCGGCCTTTGTATAGTGTCGAGTCTGTTGCTGGTCGCCGTGGCGATGATTTTGTGATCACCCTCGACGGATCCGCAAACACAACAGTCCTTGGAACCATAGAGAACATCGAGGGTGGACGTTATTTGGCAACTTACAATCCTCCACGAGTGGGTACATATTCATTATCAATCCAAGCCGCTCATGCTGGTGGCCTGGCTGGTGAATACTACAACAATCGTTGGCTTTACGGATCGCCTACACTGACTCGAGTTGATGAGTCAATTGATTTTCAGTGGAATAATAATGAGACTGTCACAACCACTGGAAAAGACTTTATCAGTATTCGATGGACTGGTTATATCAAACCCGTATTCGATGAAATTTACACTTTCACGGCACATGTCAACGATGCTTTAAGGTTGTGGGTCGGGAGTGAGCTGCTCATTGATGAATTTGAGCATGAGGTTAATGATACCGATAAGTACGTTGTATTCTCAGCCACCACAATAGATATTCTCAAGGCAGATCAACTTGTTGAGATCAAAGTCGAATTTCGCGAGAACCGTGGACAAGGGATGATAAAGTTATTCTGGGAAAGTATCTCTCAACCATTTGCCATTATCGATCAGCCCCGTATGTATTATAATGCGAGTCACATTCACGGATCGCCATTTCGAGTGTCGCCCCAAGCCATCAAACCATCCAGCCCTACGCTCTGTAGTGTTGAGATTGCAGGATGGAACTCTCTCAGAATTAGCTGGGCTCCTCCCGGAGACGATGGAGGAATCCACTCCAATACGTATCTCGTGGAATCATGGGACGCCAGTAATTACGGCACCACAGAGAAACAGCAGTTGCGTACGCCTATCACTGGGGAGATGTATTTTGTCAGCTTTAATTCTCATCAAATCAAGATCCCCGTCGGAGCATCCGCTCTTGAGGTAGAGAAACTCATACAGAGTATCCCGATTATCGGCGATGTCAAAGTTCTGAAATCAATCGAAGGAGAAGTAAATGTCTACGACGTTGAATTCCTTACAAACAATGCGCCAATCCCCACAATTAACATTGACACGCTCGCGGCAACCCCAGAATCAGAGAGAAGCCAATTCTGCGTTTGCGCCAAAGGCAGTGAGACCTGCGCTTCCTCTGGTTCTCAATCGATGAGTTGCAATCCAGATGCATCACGAGAAGGCTCCGTCAACACAGACAGCTACGAGGTTGAAGTAGCGAATAACGCGTCAATTTTCTCATACACCATTGGCGGTTTGGATCAGACATCCGATATACTGGATGGTTTTGGAGTCCGAGTCTCGGCAAAGAACACCCAAGGCCTCAGCATACCTTGTCCGTCTTTGTTTTTGAAGCCATACAGTCCGCCATTGCCGCCCGCAGTTATTGAGCTTGAGCGTGTTGCGTCCAATCCTTCAAGCCTTGCCGTACATTTCACATCGGTGACAAGCCCTCATGACAAAGGCTCTATAGTCAGTTCGTACATCGTTGAATGGTCAACGCTGGACACCTTTTCAAGTGGGTCTGTGAGAAATGCAACGCTTGACGCTGATTCGGTCCCCAGCGAAAGACTTCCATCATACAATAGTGTGGATGAAGAATTCAACTATTTCTTGATAGAAGGATTGAACCCGGGTGTTGAGTACTTCGTCCGAATATCAGCAGTAAACAAAGCTGGAGCCGGTCCTACTTCACGCTCACGCCCATTATCCTTAGCCCCCGGCTCCAAACCAACCGATATCGATGATCAGAATGGTGTGATTATCTCAACCATGGCGGTGGATACTGCAAACATTACGGTAGAAGAATCGTCATCTTCACTCCTCGTGTCCTGGCGCTCACCCTTTAGCGAAAATGGCTTTGGTATTTCGAAGTACCTCATTGAGTATTGGGTGGAGTCCGGCGTTGACGAAGTTCAAGAAATTGTCCTCCAGTCTGAAAATGGATTGCCTGCACGGGGGACGTTTGCTTTAGGTTATGGTGATGAGAAGACTTCCAGCCTAAGTGTTGATTCATCTGGTGATGTCGTCAAAGCGGCACTTGAGAGCCTGAATACTATTAGAGAGGTGAATGTGTGGCGGTCAGGTGAAAATCCTGAATACAAGTGGACTGTAACTTTTGTGTCACCATCCATTAGGGGATATTTACTTCGTATGGAAGATTCAACTGAAATGAGCGATTCCTCTGGCGACAGTCCCATCATACAGATAAATGTGTTGACCCCAGGAGTACTGCCCATCGGGTACATGACAAAAGTGGTCACAGTGGTCAATCAATCGCAAAAGCACTACAGCTATATTCTGACCGGTCTGACCTCGGGACAGCCCTACAGTGTGCAAGTATCTGCGGCCAACGAGCTTGGATATGGCCGTCCACAAACCTCGATTCCTCGTGAGTTAGCTCCTCCTGTTCAAAAACCGTCAAGTCCTACGAATGTCAATCTTTCCGTTGCGTCGAGTCAGTCACTTGAGATTATCTTCTCAAGGCCGAAAAGCGACGGCGGTGAAACTATCTCTCTCTATCGCATAGAATGGGACCCCAAAGAGACATTCGACAGTCTCAATAACTCGCCGATAGGTTCGTACACCCTAGTATCAGGATGTGAGCCGTGTAAGCATGAGTTGACAGGACTAGTGAAGGGCCTGAATTATTACGTACGCGTCTACGCATACAATTCATATGGCTATTCAGTTGAACCTGGTTTACCAACACCACGATATCTATCTCCCAAGACAACACCCGATCCTCCCAGATATTTGCACCTGTCACCTAAATCGGACACAGAAATTGAAGTTTCCTTCCCTCGTGAGGTGAACGATGACGGTGGCGCGCCCGTGACGAAGTATAAAATCGAATGGAACCTGATGGGATACTTTGCTGGAATGCAATCGATGAACACTGATCATATATCGTTGTTATACTCGCAGCATAACGTTCAGTCCATCACTCTATCAGCCGAAGATGATGACTTAGGAGGGACGTTTCGGATCGCGTTTGGAGGGCATGCAACTGACGAGGTATCTGTAAAATCAACTGCCCACGAAATGAAGCGTGCTTTAGAGTCTCTGCCAACAGTGGGAACTGTCGTCGTTTCTCGTGAGTATATACCGAATGGAGTTACTTGGGCAGTTACATTTTTGATCAATCACGGCAACGACGATCGATATGGCCCTGGCCCGATCGAGTCCCTGACAGTAAGCGTCGATCCTACTGACTTACCAAACATGTTTGCAACTTTTATTTTGGGAAGCACTGGATCGTCATTGATCGGAACGGGAGCTAGAATTGCCGTGAAGGAGGAGGTAACTGCATTCAAGGGCTACGAGCAGCAGACTTTGACTATGCAATGTGGCACATCGAATGGGATTCTTAGTGGTCATTTCTCGCTTACTTTTGAAGGTGCCAGAACAAAGGATATTCTCAATAATGCTACGGCAAAGGATCTGAAGCTCGAGCTCGAAAGCATTGCGTCTCTTGGCAAGGTGCAAATTTCTCGACGTAAAATACACGGCAAGATGAACTCGTTTCAGTGGTCGATCATATTCCTTGATCGTCTCGGCAATGTCCCGATGCTTGTTGTACATGATCAGCTGATATGTTCGGATGGATCAAGCACTCCTCTGATTTTTGTAACAGAAACTTCACAAAGTGTCTTACCCCGTATGGATGGTTTATACGCTGGGAATGTCGAATTGAAAGCTGCTGACTTTGTTGGCCACAATGAAATCGTCCATTTAGTCGGCGGTCTGAGGCGAGGTATGCCATACCATTTTAGAGTATCTGCATACAATGGTGCCGGCAAGACATACGGCAAATCACAGTACTGTATGCCGTCCACACTAACTCCAGTGGATAGACCTGATCCACCAATATTTGTAGAGATGTCTTCCATTGACAATACAACCATTCAAATAAAGTGGGATGCTGCACTTGCCAAAGGGGGGTCGCATAATATTCTCCAATACAAGGTCGAGTTGGCCGAGAAGGCTGGAGGTGTTGAGGTTCATGTTCAAAGCTTTGATGTTACAAACACACAAGAAATCCAAGAGATTATTCTCGAGTCATCAGCGGATGATATGGAAGGTCACATCACTGTACAATTTATGGGTGAATTTTCGTCACCTATTAATACAGCTTCAGACGCTAGTGATGTAAAGCAAGCTTTAGAAGGATTATCAACAATCGGGACAGTCGATGTGTCAATATTCACTCACACGCAAGATTCAATGTCAGTGTATGGCCGACGTTGGGTGATCACCTTCACATCGCTAAATGGTAATTTACCGTTCTTGTTAGTAGACACAGGCTCTGGTCCGTCATCAACGATGGCCACTGGGGGTACACTCCTTGGAAGTTCGTCAATCGCAAGAGTTCAAACAGTGCTAGATGGAGGATTGCATACAAGTTTCATCACACCATCGACATTATCACCAAAGAAGACATACATATCTAGAGTTCAGGCATTCAACGGCCATAGCTGGAGTGACCCAGCAACATCTCGGTATTCCATCTCACCAACAAAAGTGGCACCGTCCCCACCTCGGGAGGTTCGTGTTAATGTCTTGTCTGATACAACACTGGGGGTATCCTGGGTTCGGCCACTATTTTCAGGTGGCGATCCAATTGCATCGTACAGAGTCGAGTGGGATTCAGACTCTTTATTTGACCACTCGAGTCAGCTAGTTCCCGCGATGCCAGGCAAGGAGAGTTATTTCTCCGTGATAACGAATCTAGGTCCGAATGAATCATTCTATGTGAGAGTGTTGTCATATAGTGCTATGGGGTTTAGTGAACCAAGAATAGCTCTACCGTTACTATCAAACTCAGAAACGATATCAATTTCTCTCATTGCATCGAATGCCATCGAATTGACAGAAACATTTGCCCTTGAGTACTCGACGAGCGATGGATTTTCACGAGTTACTGATAGCATTAGTGTTTTTGCGACGCCAAACGAAATTGCCGATGAGCTCAATCAATTTGCTCATGTCTCTGTGGATAGAGAGGATCATTCTTCCATTTTTGATTCCTCTGGTATAGAGACCAATGTGTTCTCTATTTTGTATCGTATCACATTTTTCTGTGACAAAAGCATTACTCTTTTTGTTGTGGATGATAATTTGGGAGAGATTGTAGCAACAATCATTTAAATAAGTAAATCTAAACCATCAATTCATTTGCATGCTATCATATTGGTCTTTCTTATAATTGTATCAAAAGTGAATTATATTTGGACAACTATGATGTTATGTTAAATTAGGACTCTCTAACTTTATTCATTTTTGCAAGAGCTAATCTCGCCTTTTTCACGTTTCTAAATTGTACGCAGCATTTCACATTATGTAAAACCAAAATTGAGAGATCTACACTCTAAGCGTTAATTTACTATTTTTTCTATTGATTAAAAATTATAATATATTAGCAGTTAACCATTATTTTGACCAATGATACTTTAAGTTAGTAATGCTGGACATAATTCAAAATCGGATTATTAATATCCAAAACTGAAACGATCCATGTTGTGTTTGTTTGTGCGTGCAACCTAGCTATTATTTTTTATCATCATGCCGAGAATGATGTTCTGGCTTAGAATGATGTTCTGGCTTCGAATGATGCACTGGTTTCGAATGATGCACTGGCTTCGAATGATGCACTGGTTTCGAATGATGCACTGGCTTCGAATGATG
>Ga0247831_1003413_pt1 | contig 23272 bp, 16 predicted proteins | sample LaCruzMarch2015__9_FD_192406 | JGI IMG/M metagenome (GOLD analysis project Ga0247831, IMG submission 192406) | Freshwater microbial communities from meromictic Lake La Cruz, Castile-La Mancha, Spain - LaCruzMarch2015_1m | ecosystem: Environmental > Aquatic > Freshwater > Lake | place: Spain...
ACTTCAAATTTGTATAAATTAAAAAAGGTTTCATAAATATCAGACATGTATCTGCATTTGCAGGAGAGAAGCTATAATATATTCTTTATATTCTTTATATTCTTTATATTCTTTATATTCTTTATATTATTTATATTCTTTAGTTTTATGTTTAATTTTCCATATGTACCATTTACTATTATTAAAAGCCGGTAGCTTTCAAGTCGCGTAACTTAAAAAAGGTCTCAGAAATATCAGCAGCGCATATGTATTTGACAGGAGAAAATATAATATATTCTTTATGATATAGTAGTGCTAGGTCAGGATCTTTATCAACTGGTAATGATTTAAAAATTTCTGGATTATAATATATAATTGTCCACTTGTAACATTTAGTAGTAGTATAATCAACATTATTGTATAATAATGTTTGTAATTTTACTGAAAAATAATTACTTACTTTTTCTAAAGATTTATCCAAATCGGTATTGTTATCTACACTTAGAAATTCATTAATAAGATTAATAAACTCAATATGTAGTTCTGATAAGCCGGTAGGTATTTGTGAGGGGTCTGTAATGTTTTTCCCTATAGTTGTAGTACCTATGTTGGTAAATGCATTCATCAAAAGATCAGCAGTAGTAGGATAGGAAAGTTCTAGTTCATAGAACTCTGTGTCTGTCAAAGAGTGTGTGGTAGTACTAGTTGGCTCTCTTTTTTTTTCATGAATAATTGTCAATTTATATTCATAGTTTTTATTTTCAATTTCGTAGTTTTGTTTTATTAGCTCCAATTTTAAAGTAAAAGAGTATTTACCATGTGTAGGTGTTTCAGATATGACTAGATGTATATTTAATTTGAATATAATTGCATACCCCTTATATAGTGTTGTGTAACCTTGTACTTCCTTAATAAAATGTGAAGTTTGATTTATAAGTCCTTTTACATATTCTACTAGAAGCTCTTTTGTATTTGCTGGATTTGCAACACCACCTTTTTGATTTACATATTTGTTTTTATATTTTAAATATTTTTTTTCAAAATCCATTATATATATATAATTTAGATAATTATTATATTATTATAATATATTAATTCAAGCCTATTGCAAAAAAACTAAATTAATAATATACAATTAATGATATACAAAATATTATTTCTTTTAATAATTTAATAAAATTAGTACATGATAAAAAAAAAAGTTAATATGGATAATGATAATATTTTAAATACTAATTATAATAGTAATTAGTTAATATATAAAATATATATTAAATTTTAATAATATAAAAATAAATAATATTACATAAATTAATTTAAGTGAATATTTATTAAATTAATATTTATTAAATTATATTAATTATACTTTTTATAATTAAATTTTTATTGAGTAAAATAACAAAAATATCTATTAATTTCATTTTTTTGTATTTTATAATATTTAAAAAAAAATGAAATTAATATTTAAGAAAACAAAATCTAATAATAGATAATGTTATCTACATCAGAATTAAAAAATATTAATACTATATTTGATAAGATAAATGAATTAAGTGAATTTGAAGTTATGTTTAATAATTATAAATCAAATAATAAATTATCTATTATTAAATTTGTAAATTTATTAAATTATATAAAATATAGATCAGAAAAGGAAAAATTATCCTTAATACATAATACATCTTTAGATGTATCATATAATAATACATCTAATACTAATTGTAGAATAACAATAAATAATAATAATAAAATTAATAAAATATTAAATTTAGTCCATCAAAGAAAAAATCATATAATAATGACAATATTAGTAACACAATTTTATGAATCAGAAGGATTTGAATTTATATTAAAATCAAGAGATCTTAAAAATGTATACGATATTGATAATTATGATTTGAGATATAGATTAAGTCAAGAAGAACCTATGTCAACATCTTTATTAGATAGTTTAGGTAATTTACAATATACTGAATCTGAAAAAATAATTTTTAGATATAAACAACGTGTAAGTTTAATTTTAATAGATGATCCAAAATTAGGTAAATTAAGATTAGATTTAACTATTGTTAAAAGTGCAAATAATCCAGATAAATTACATGATATTTCAAAACAATATGAAATAGAATTAGAATATACATTAGGAAAAAATAAACCATCTATTGATATTTTAAATAGAATTAATAGTGAGGTATTATTAATAAAACAAGTATTTGAAAATTCATTAAATATTATTTCTAAAGATGAATCAAATGAAGTAACTAAACAATATACAAAATTATTATTTAATTCAGAAAATGAAAATATTAGTAAATTATATTCAATGCAGCCAATATCATCAGAAGTTCAACATATAGTGGATAAAATACCAAATAAATATAGTGTAACTGATAAAGCAGATGGTGAAAAATATCAATTATTTATTTTTAATGATATAATATATTTGATATCAATTAATATGATTGTAAAAAAAACTCAATATACTATAAAAAATATTAATAATACAATATTTGAAGGTGAATTATTTCATATAAATAAATATAATAATTATCTTTTTATTATTTATGATTGTTTATATTATAATAATAATGATATGAGAAATGAAATTTTATTAATTAATAGATTAAATTATATTGATAATTTTTTAGATATTATGAAAATTAAAAAATATAATATAAAACCATTTACTGATGATTTTAGTATTAATATGCAAGAAAAACATTATGATCATGAAATAAAAAAATTTTATAATACAATGAGTGATTTATTAAAAAATACAAAACCTAATGATTTATTATTTCATAATAAAGTATTTTTATTTCCAACTGGTGCAGATAATTGTGAAGTTTACTCTTTTAGTAATATTATTTGGAATGCATGTACTAATAATGATAAAGTAGAATGTCCATATTTATTAGATGGTATTATTTATACTGGAATTAATCAAAAATATACTAGAGATAAAAGAGAACACAAATATCCTATTTATAAATATAAACCACCTACCACAAATTCATTAGATGTTTATATAACATTTCAAAGAGAATTAGATACAGGAAATTTTTTACAAATTTATGATAATTCTATTAGTGGTGTAGGTCTTAATAAAATATTTAGAGTTGCAAATTTCTATGTAGGTGACTTAATTAGTAATAAAGAAATTCCTGTATTATTTATGAAAGAAGAAAATAATCATGAAGCATTTTTTTTGATTAATAAAGGTCAAGTTAGAGATATTGAAGATAATATAGTTAATGATAATACTGTTGTTGAAATTATTTATACCAATGATCAAAGTATACCTCATCAATATAGATGGAAAATTTTAAGAACCAGATGGGATAAAACTGAATCTGTTATTAGAGATGGTAAAACTTATGGAAATTTTAAAGAAAATGCTATTAAAATATGGAAATCGATGAGAGAAGCAGTTACTATTAATGAAATTAAAGCACTTTCAAAACCTGAAACTTATAATAATCAAAAAAGAATATTATCATTAAGAATTGATTCTAAAATAATTTCATCTGAAAGAGCTCAAGATATTTATTTTCAAAAAATAACTAATCTTGGAAAAATTTTTAGAGATTTTCATGGTTGGATTAAATCTATTATTATTTATGAATATTGTTCACAAACATATACTGATAAAAAAAAGAAATCATTATTAGATATTGGATTTGGAAGAGGAGCTGATTTAATGAAAATATATCATTCTAGAATTAGTGAATGTGTTGCATTAGATGTTGATTACGAAGGTTTATTTGGTGCAATTGATAGTGCAACTGTAAGATATAAAACAAATTTAAAAAAATATCCTGATTTTACTAAATTTATATTTATTCTTGCAGATGCAAGTATTGAATTAAATTCTGAAAAACAAGAAAAAAAATTTATTAATATGACTCCTGATAATAAAAAATTAATTGATAAAATATTTACTAAAGATAGAAAATTTGATATTATTAATTCACAATTTAGTATTCATTATATGTTTGATAATCAAAATAATATTAATAATTTAATAAATAATATTAATAATTATTTAATGAATGATGGATATTTTATTTGTACACTTTTTGATTCATCACAAGTTTTAAATTTATTAAATGGTAAAGATAATTATATATCATGGTATACTGATGACGATGGACAAAAAAAGAAATTTTTTGAAATTACTAAAAAATTTGATACTCTTAAAGATGAACCTGGACAATTTATTGATGTATATATGTCTTGGATTAGTATGGATAATACTTATTTAACTGAAAGTTTAATAACAAATAAACTTATGATTAAAAGTTTACAAAAAGCTAAATGTGTTTTAGTTGATACAGACTTATTTTCAAATATTTATAATGTTAATAAAAATTGGTTTACTAATGTTATTGAACATGAAGAAAATGATAAAAATAAAAAATATTTTAAAGATGTTGCTAAATTTTATGAGAATTTAAAAGATATTGATAAAGAATGTAAAATTTGGAGTGACTTATATAGATATTATATTTTTAAAAAAATATATTAATTTAAATAAATATAATATATAAAAATTGATTAATTTAATAATTAATATTTAAATATATTAATTATTTTATATATACACTATAAATTTTAAAAACAATGGAATACTTATTAAATGAAGATGAAATTTTTAATATTATTCAAAAACCTAAAATAAATATATATACAATGTCAGGTGAACAAATTAATAATGAAAACGGTTCTACATCACCCAGAACACTTGATAAATTTATAAAAAAAAATTATAGAAATACAGTAATTGTATTTTTAGATAAACATTATTATTCTATTAATAATTTATTAGAAAAATGGAAATTAACTTTTAATAATGAAATTAATGTTACACTTATGTTTTTTAATAATGATTATAGTGATGATGATGATGATGATGATGATGAGTATGATATATATAATACATATTTTAAAATAAATGATTATTATAATGTTACTATAGATGATACTTTTAGAAATCTTAGAATTAATTATTATAATGTACAAAATACATTATATATAAATAAAGAAAATATATCAACTACATGGAGGAAAATAGGAGATACTTATATTGTTCCTATTACAGAAATTTATAGTGATAATGAACTTGATGATAATAGTGATTGTTATGATTATACTGATTATTAGATTTAATTTAAATTTTTATAAAACTAATTAAATTCTTTATTAAATTCTTTATTAAATTCTTTATTAAATTTTTTATTTGTAATAATTAATATAGTACTTTCTAATGGATTATTATGAGAAAAATTAAGATTTTCTATTCTAGTCCATCCATGTTGTAAAAATGAATCATCAAAATATGTAGTAATATAACATGTAACACTAATAGATTCTTCATATATATTTGAAAAAAAATTATTATCACATATACATTTATATTTAATTAATTTATAATTATTATTATTTTTAAATTTATTTAATAAATAAGTATTTTCACTTTGAAGACATTTAATTAATTTTTTTTTAGAATAATAATTATTATTATAATTTATTATTTCTAAATACAATTGTTTAGGTTTTATTAATTTTGGAATAAAATTAATTTTCTTAATTTTATTAATTTTGTTAATTTTGTTATTATACATTTTTACACTCAAGTTTTTTTGCAAAGATGTAAAAATGATAGTTAATAAAATGTGCAAATGTGTAAAATGATATTATATAATAATAACTTAATCATACTTATTATATAATAATGGTATAGTCTTTTTAAAATTCAATTTTTATTTAAAAAAATAATGTGTTTATCTCTTATTAAATGAAATATCCAAAAGAAATTTTAGTAAAAGATTATTTTGAAATTCATAATTATTATTCTAAAATTTATGGATATAATAGAACCATAATTTTAATACAGGTTGGTTCATTTCATGAAATATATAGTATTTATGATAATGATAATAAAAATCAAAATGAAATAGATAATAATAATTTAGGAATTGATTTAGTATATTTATCACAAAAATTAGATGTTTGTTGTACAAAAAAAAATAGTAATTTACCATTATCTAAATCTAATCCAAAAATGATCGGATTTCCAATATATGTAACTCATAATTTTATTGAAAAATTAATTGATTTAGATTATACAATTATTTTAATAGATCAAGTTTCAGAACCTCCAAATCCTAAACGTGATATTACAAATATTTATTCACCTGCAACATATATAAATAAAAAAAATAATAATTCTTTATTTTTAATTTGTATAGTATTAGATAAAATTAAAAATACAAATAATAATCAATTATGTATAGGATTATCATCATATGATTTATCTACTGGAGAAGGTTCAATTTATGAAACTTATTCAAAAAGTGATGATACATTATTAGGATTAGATAATGTTAATAGATTTTTAGAAAAATATCCACCACGTGAAATAATATTAATAAATAATATTAAAGATGATATTATTAATAATATGACATATAATGATATATTAGGATATTTTAATATTGATTATAATATAATTTATGATTTTAATATTATAAATCATAAACAAATATCTTGGCAAAAAAAAATATTAGAATCTGTTTATAAAATAGAAACTAATATTGATATTATAGAATTTTTAGGTTTACAATTTTATAATTGGGCTAGATTAAGTTTAGTAATATTATTAGATTATGTAATTTTACATCAATCTAATTTATTAGAACATTTATCTATTCCAACTATATTTAATAATGATAAATATTTATTTTTAGGTAATAAAGCATTAGATCAGTTAAATATTTTAACTAAAAATAATTTTATATGTGATTATAATAAAAATAATAATGAAACTAATTTATTAAATATTATTAATTATACTAAAACTAGTATTGGAAAAAAATATTTAATTAATCAATTAACATTACCCTTAATAGAACCTATTGAAATTAATAATAGATATGATATTATTAATAATATAATTGAAAATAAACATTATGTTAAACTAGTAAATTATCTTGAAGATATTTATGATTTAGATAAATTAAATAGAAAAATAGAAATTAATATTATTAATCCTTTTGAATTATATCAATTATATATTTCATTTTATCAAATTATTAAAATTTTAGATTATTTAATTAATAATAATTTACATAAATATTTTAATTTAAAAAAAAAATATAATAAATCTACTAATGATTTATATGAATGGATTGATAAAAGATTTATTATTAATAAAATTAATGGATTAAATTTTAATAATTTTACTGAATCTGATTATTCTTTTTATCAATTAAATATTCATAAAGATATTGATGATATATTAATAAATATTAATTTATCACAAAATTTTATGAATAATTTAATTAAAGTATTAGAATTACATATTGATGATAAAAAAGCTGATACCCAATCATTAATTACTTTAAAATGTAATGATAGAGATGGTTATTATTTATTAATTACAAAAAAAAGATGTGATATATTATTAAAAAAAATAAAACCATTAAAAACATTAAATTTAGAAGGTTATATTTTAGATATAAATGATTTAGAATTTTGTGATTTACCAAAATCAGCCAGTACAAAAATTAGTTGTAAAAAAATGAAAGAAATATCTAATAAATTAATTAATTATAAATCTTTAATGGCAAAAAAATTAAAAGAAACATTTAAATTAGATATTAAATATTTTTATGAAGAATTTGGTAATATATTAAATATATGGAAAAATAGAATTGCTTATATTGATTTTATTAATAGTGGTGCATTATGTGCTATAAATAATCATTATACTAAACCTATTATTAATATTAATAATTTAACACATAGTTATTTTAAAGCTACTGAATTAAGACATCCTATTATTGAAAAAATTAATAAAAATACTAATTATGTACCTCATACTATTGAATTAGGAACTAATACTAATCAAAATGGTATATTATTATATGGTATTAATTCTTCAGGTAAATCAACATTGATGAAATCAATTGGATTAAATATAATTTTAGCACAAATTGGATATTATACTGCTTCTAGTTATTTTGAATATTATCCATATAAATCATTATTTACAAGAATTAATAGTAATGATAATATGTTTAAAGGTCTTAGTTCATTTATGGTTGAAATGATGGAATTAATGGCTATTTTAAAAAGAAATAATTCTAATACTTTAATTATTGGGGATGAAATATGTAAAGGAACTGAAGAAAAAAGTGCTAATATAATTGTATGTTATATTTTAGAAACATTATCTAAATCTAATTCTAGTTTTATTACTGCTACCCATTTACATAATATTGCTAATTTAGAATCTGTAAAAAAAATTAATAATATTAAAATAAAACATTTAAAATTAACATATGATTCAACTAATGATATATTAATTTATGATAGAGATTTATTAGATGGTCAAGGAGATTCTTTTTATGGATTACAAGTTGCTAAATATATTATGAAAGATTCTTTTTTTAATGAACGAACTAATGAAATATTACAAGAATATAACAATAATATTATTGATAAAAAATCTAGATATAATAAAAATATTTATATGAATTGTTGTGAAATATGTAAATCACAACAAAAATTAGAAAGTCATCATATTATATGGCAAAAAGATTTTAATAATAATATAAATAAAAATAATTTATTTTTACAAAAAAATTCAGAATCTAATTTAGTTGTATTATGTTCTTTATGTCATGATAAAGTTGATAGAAATGAAATTATTATTAATGGATGGAAAGAAACATCTAATGGTATTATTTTTGATTATGAAATAATATCTAATAAATTAAATAATTCTGATACTAAATCTAAATATTCACAAGAAATTATAGATTTTATTAAAAATAATAAAGAAATTTGTAATAACGATCCTAAAATGTGTAGAATTAAAATTAAAGAAGAATATGATATAAAAATATCTACTAAAACAATTAATTCATTTTGGATTTAATATTTACATAAAAATTAATTCATTTTGGATTTAATATTTACATAAAAATTAATTCATTTTGGATTTAATATTTACATAAAAATTAATAAAAAAATTGAATAATAATTATTATAATTTACTATAAAAATATTTGTATAGAAAATATTATATTTATTTTTATAAGGTATAAAACAAAGATGAATATTTGTTCTACTATTGATAATAATTTTAATATAATCAAATGTAATAAACAAATATATGATTGTTATACTGTTTGTAGAAAATGTTTTAAATCTTTAAGATATATATTATATGAAACAGCATATATTGATATTGATATTGATATATCTAAAAATACATGTGAACCTATTTGGATGATAGATGATGATAAAAGATATATACATTTCAAATATATATATAATAAAAAAATTATTGATAATTTAATTATAAAAATTTTTATTATTCAAGAATATTTTAAATTTTTACAATTAAATTATGATAAATCATTAATAATAAATATATTTAGTTTTATTAATAATCCAAACATTAGTCCTTTAGAATTTATTATAAAAAAAAATTTAAGTTATAATCCAACACAATATATTTGCGGTGGATGTATTATTGAATATAATTATATAGATAATTATTCACTTATTTATTTTGTATTACCATGTAAAAATATAACAAAGAAAAATTCTTTTTTTTGTAAAACATGTTTTAAGAATAATAGAATTGTATATTCTATATATTCTAAATATTTTAGATATTTATCTTTAGATAATATACACATATATGAAGTATCTTATAAATTACCTTATCAAGAATTTTATATAAATAAATCTAATTATAAAGAATTACCAAAAGTTAAAAATAAAAATAAAAATATATTTTTAGTAAATTATTATATTTAATTATTGATTTATATAAATAATTATAAAAAATATAAAAAATTTAGCTAGTTTATTTTATATGTATGATTTTTAATAATGATTAAGATAATATTATTATTATCTTGATGATAATAATGATACATTATTTATATTATTTAAAGTATAAATTGATAATTGACCAAAAGTATTATAATTATTACCTAAGAAAAATATAATTGATGAATCAATAGTTGCTGGAGTTAAATCATTTAAAGGTGTAAAACCAGTTGTATTATATTTTGCATAATTTGAAATTAATGGTTGAGATATGTTTCCTATAAATTTTCCTGGATTATCTACAGTATCCGCAGCAAAATTATCACATCCTATTCTTAATTGATAAATTGTTGATGTTGGATATAAATTAGCCGGGTTTGAACCAACTCTACCATTAATAAACCCATATCCAATATTATTTTTTTGCATCCAACATATATGTGTCCATGTATTTAGAGGAATAAGTTCTGTTGAAAGTTCTTGTAGTACGTAACTACCTGAATATGGTGTGGTGCTATATATACCTATCTGTCCTAAATTAGTAAAATATAAATCTAATGAACCTTGTTGACCTTGAGGTCTAATATCAAAAACTGAATTAATGCGAAATGAATTAAATCTAGTAACATATACATATATTTCAAATGTCCAATCATTTAAAATTATTGGATTACTTAAAGGAGATATATAAAAAGAATTATTAGTTTGTAAGTTATATGCATTAATTATACTATACATATTTAATGATCTATATGCATATCCTATACTACCACTTGAATCAGTTGCTTGGTATGAAATAATATAATTTCCAGGAGATGAACTTGATAAATTTACTAAGGTACTTGTTCCTGTTACTAATATATTACTTGAAATAAAGTTTGTAGTTCCTGTTCCTACAGATGTAATATATACTGGTATTAAACCATCAATATTATCAACTCCATATACTCCAGGATCAGTTAATTGTAATCCTGACTGTACACTTATTGAAGATAAACCTGATAAATAAACAGTAGGAGGTATATCATCTAATCTTATACAAACAATACCTCCATTTCTATACCATCCCCAGGTGGGAACACCTGCATTTTTTGCAGCTACATTATCTATATAATGATATAATGAATTATTTATATTACCATTTATAAAAATATTTGAATTAATTGTAACATTACCTTGTAAAACCGTATTTCCGGATACATTTAAAGTATTATTCATACTAATATTATTTAATATTACTGAATTACCATATACATTTAAATTATTATTAGTTGATACATTACCTAATAAATTACTATATCCTGATATATTTAAATTACTACATAACGTTACACTGCCTAATAAATTACTATATCCACTTATATTTAATGAATTCATCATTGTAACACCTTGTAAATTAGTATTACCTGATACATTTAAATTATTATTTAATGTTACAGATCCTCCTAAATTAGTATTTCCAATAATATTTAAACAACTTAATAAAGTTGTTAATCCAACAATTGTGGAATTACCGGATATATTTAAATTTTGTAATAAATTAGTATTACCTATAATTGTTGTATTACCAATTACATTTAAATTACTTGTTATGGTGGATGCTGCTATTATAATAGTATTTCCAGAAACATTTAAATTTGATAATAATGTAACATTATTATTAATACTAGTATTTCCAGATACATTTAATGATGATAACATTGTAACTATATTATTTAATGTTGAAGTGTTAGATACATTTAAATTATTATTATCATCTAACATTGCAATATAATTAATATTATTACTAATAGGAGTTTTTATTAAATATCTAAGTGCATCATTAGATGTTTTTATAAATCCATTACCTGAAATTCCTAATATTTCAATACCTGAATTATTACCTAAATCAGCAGGTCCAGCATTTAATGAATTTAAATTTAATGATATTATTTTATCAACAATTCTTAATTCAGTATTTGCAATAAATGTAGAAGTACCTATTATATTAACTAATGCATTATTATTACCAATATTAATAGTAGAACCCATAATATTTAATGTATTATTTATTGCTGAAATATTATTAGTTAAAATATTATTTTCAAATTTAGCAAGTCCACTAATATTTAAATTATTATTTATTGTTATTGAATTATTTAATATTGTATTATTTGTTACATTTAAATTACCATTAATAATAGTATTATTTAATATATTTATATTTGGTACAGTTACATTATTATTAAATAATGTATTACCAGATACATTTAAATTAGATATGATAGTAGTATTACCTTGTAATATAGAATTATTTGATACATTAAGAGATGAATTTAATATTGTTGAATTATTTATTGATGTATTACCTGATATAAATAAATTCGAATTAATTGTAACAGAACCTCTAAATATTGTATTTGCTGAAGCATCTGTTACTATACTATTTACACCGCACATATTTTTATAAGTTTCATTTAAAATAATATCAAGTGAAGATTTATTTGAAAACATTATATTAATTATAATTAGAAAATTTTATATTATAAAAAAAAATAAATTGATTTATTATTATATTTATATTTATTTATTAACTTTTTTAATGAATAATTATAATTTATTTTCCACTTATGAATTTATAAAAAATGAATATATTGAAAATGAATTTATAAAAAATGAATATATTGATAATAATGATTATTATTTAATTCAATTTGATGGAGGATCAAGAGGTAATCCAGGTGAATCTGCTGGAGGTGCTATTATTTATCATATAAATAAATTTAATAATAAAAATATTATTACTAAATGTGGTAAATATATTGAGTATGCAACTAATAATCAAGCAGAATATATTGGATTATTATGTGGTATTTATAAAGCTAAAGAATTAAATATAAAAAATATACTTATAGAAGGTGATTCATTATTAGTTATTAATCAAATATTAAATAAATGGAAAATAAAAAATATTATATTAAAAAATTATTATATTGAAATTAATGAATTATTTAAATATTTTAATTCAATAGGAATTAAACATATAAAAAGAATATTAAATATTGAAGCTGATAATATAGTAAATATTATTATTAATAATAAATGTAATGATATATAAAAATTGATATTTAATTATATTATATATATGTTTATTAAAAATAGTTATATAAATAATTTTACTAAAAGTAATTTACCTGAAAACATTTTTATTTAAAAATGGAATCTAACTCAGGATCAAGTTATGATCAAAATATAAATAAAGGATATACTGATTATAATAATTGGGGTAAAGGTAAAGGAAGTAATGATTGGAATAAAGGAAAAGGAAGTAATGATTGGAATCAAAATTATAATGATTGGAACCAATATACTAATAATTATAATTGGAATAAAGGTAAAGGTAAATATGATGATTGGAATCAATATACTGGTAAAAGTAATAATTGGGATCAATATACTGGTAAAAGTAATAATTGGGATCAAAGTTATATTATGGAAAAAGGTAAAGGAAAAAGTAAAGGAAAAGGAAAAGGAAAAGGAAAAGAAAGTAATGAAACTATTATTGAATCTGTTATAGATCCTAATGATTTTATTATATGTACAACTATTTTAAATAATCAAGAATTACACACTGAATTAATTGAATGTCCTTATTTATGGGCAAATTTAATTAAAGAATTAAGAATTTTTTATAAAAAATTTGAAAATCTAGATGATTCTATTAATCAATTAATAAAAAGTATTGAAGGTAAACATATAAAATGTACAAATAATTATTGTCATGATCCTGAAAATGTTTTACGTGTTATTAAAAATATAGTATCTAATGAAACATCATGTATTTTTGAAAATATTAAATTTAAGACTAATCCAGATAAAGTACGTAAATTACCATGTAAATATAGTAATAAATGTATTGTATGGAATCTAGGAGGAAAATATGCTTGTAATTTTAATCATGAATCAGATCCAATTGTTTCGCAAACATTAAAAGATATAATTGAATTAAACTTACAACAAGTAACTCCTTGTACAAAAGGTATTAAATGTGATCATGCCCCAAGAAATACATGTCATTATCATCATGATATTGATGAATTAAAGAAAATGAAAAAAATTTATCAAGAAACATATTCTGAATTTGGTATAAATTTTGATTTTGGCAAAGAATTATATAATTGGAAAGATGAAACATGGACTGCCGCTTGGTATGCTACACAAAAGAAACTTATAAAATAATATATTAAATTAATTCCTTTAGAAAATATAAATATTTTTAAATAATATAATTAATAATATTATAAAAAAAATTGATATTTAATTAGATTAGCTGTTTCATTATTAAAAAACTAGTACCGTAGCCATTTTGGCTCAAGGCGAGTAACAAACAGGTTATTTCGCTTCCTAGAAAGGAAAATCATGGCAGGTGATCATCCCGTCTACGTTGAGACAGGTCCCATGGGATCGTTCTTTCCTCCAATGGGATCAGGATCCTTTGGTCCTCCTCCAATTGGACCTTTTGGTTTTCCGATGGGACCCTGCATTCAAGTTCCACCTCATGTGACCGAAGTGCATCATCATTGCAAGGGCTGCTGTGAGCCATGGGGCAAGGGCAAGGGCAAGGGCAATGGCAAGGGTTCACATTGGAGCAATGGTGATCAGTACTCTGGTTCACATTGGAGCAATGGTGATCAGTACTCTGGTTCACATTGGGGCAATGGTGATCAGTACTCTGGTTCACATTGGGGCAATGATCAGTACGCTGGTTCCCATTGGGACAAAGACACCCGCCCTGATTCTTTTGTTGGTCCACATTGGAACAATAGCAAGAGCAAGGACACCTGCCAAGATCTTTGTCCTAGTACACATCAGAACAAGGGCAAGGGCAAGGGCAATGGCAAGGGCAAGGGCGGGGACAAAGGCAAGAGCAAGGACAGTGACTTTGCCTCAGAAGGCAAGGGCAATGACCGCGACTTTGACCCAGATGCTGGAAAGGGAAAGGGCAAGGGCAAGGGAAAGGGCAATGACCGCGACTTTGACCCAGATGCTGGAAAGGGCAAGGGCAATAGCAAGGGCAAGGGCAAGGGCAATGGCTATGCAAAACTCAGCTTTCTCGACGTATTGAAAAAGTTTGAGGTTTTCCCGGAGAGCCTTGACAACCGATGCGTTTCTCAAAAACGCAAGGAAGAGTGCACTGGTATCTGGACTGCTCTCGTACAATTGTGGCGAGTTCTTCTAGCCGATCATCAAGGTACATCAGAGCAGAGTCAGCAAGCTGCTTTCGATGCAGTTCACGACTGCATTGAAAACAAGATTGTGGATGATAAAGTGTGCCTTTCATGCAGACCAATGCGCGAAGATGCAACTACAATTTACCATTCGCCTGCTGATTGCAAGAGGATCAACGGGATCATTTGGGAAGCCTTGAAAAGCGACCAGCTTGTCGACATGCTTCGGATTGAGTTCCATGCAATGCCAACGTCTAATGACCCTCAGCTCTGCAAGCATGGCAACGATCGTTGCATTCCTTTTCAGTTGGGAGGCTCGCGATCCTGTTCATTTGGTCATCCTGATGTTCGGAGTCTTGACATCAAGCTGATTGATGTTGTGATGGGCAACAGATCCAGACGTGATGATGAGACTCTTCATTGCAGAAAGGAACACTACTGCTTCCATGCATTGAGAGGCATGTGCACCTATTACCATTCAAGTGATCAGAAGGATGTGATGGCTGCAGCTATGGCGGCAGTGGGTCTGCCATTTCAAATGGCAGGCTTGAGCAACAAGTTCATTCCTCCCGAAAAGTTGGACAGGATCTGGGGGGCAATTGCTGAGGCAATCGGGGAGGCCAATGAGGCAGAGGAAGCCAATGAGGCAGAGGAGGCCGATGAGGCAGAGGAGGCAGATGAGGCAATCGGGGAGACCGATTAGGTTGATGAAGTCGTGTGATCATCTAGATCACACAGAAGAAGGCCATTGAGGAGATTGTGATGACATAAACCTTTACTATATAAGGACTGGCCACATGGCAACAAGACTGGCATTGATGCCAATAAAAAAATTAATTTTAATTTTTTTGTTTATTTAAATTTTTTTATTTATAAAATTTATAATTAAAAAAATTGATATTAATTTGTATAAATGATAAATTATAATAAAAATATATATTTAAATTACTGACATTTTACATTTTATATAATAAATATTATTTAATAACAATTCAATGTGTACTTTAATATATTATCCACCTTGTAGGTGTCAAACATCTGGATGGCAATATATAGTACATCAATGTAATTATAATCAAGAATGGGAAACTCAAATTAATACTGAAAGTAAAGGATCCCATAATATTGAAATAAATTATAAAGGAAAAGGTACTAAAGGTTATCCAAATAATTATAAAGGAAAAGGAAAAAATAATAATGAAATTGATTATGATAAAAGTTTTAATAATTTAAGAATTATAGATAGTAATGAAAATAATTCTTTAATATATTGTCAAAGTGAACATTCAGTATTAGAGTGTCCATTAATATGGAGAGATATTTTAAAAAATTTATCAAGAACGCCAATTTATATATTTTATAAAAAAATAGAAGATAAAGAAATTATGTGTTCAAATACAAAAAAACATTCAAAAAAAGATATTATAAGAATTCTTGATATAATTGAAAATGCAATTTTAAGTAATAAATCTGTTAATGATTTATATAATGATGGAATAAAGTTTTATAGATATAAAAAAGAAATAAATAATGATTGTCATCATGGAGATAAATGTATTTTGTGGTTACTTGGAGGAAAAAAATCATGTAGTTTTAATCATACATCAGAACCTAATAATATTAATATTAAAGATATAATATCTTTATTTCGATTACCATGTGTTAATAAAGATAAATGTGTTAGAGCATGTGTTGGATCTTGTACATTTAATCATACTGAAAATGAAACTGAAATAATGACTCAAAATTGTATTAAAATAAATCATACTTTTGGTAAAAAAGCATCATCAGAAATTTATGAATTAATTAAAAATAATTATAGTATTTAATTTATAAATTAATAATTTCATTTTTAGAATTTAAATTATTAATTAAATTATTATTATTAGTATCATCAGAATTAAATCTCATAAAAGGATTTATATGATTTTCAATCATTAAAATAATAAACTTATCTTCTTTATTAATTAGATTTTCATAATATTTTACTAAACAATGATCACATATATTATCTATTATTAAATAAATATATTTAAAAAAATTATAATTTGTATTATTATATAAAATATTTGTATTAGTTAAATGAATATTTACTCCTACATGATAATAATTATATATTGGAACTGATGTTATAATATCATTATTATTTGTTATACGATAATTTAAAATATTTTTTTTTAATTCATATGATAATTTCCATTCATAATTACCTATTTTAGGACATCCAAATGTTATAACTTTAATTAATTTATTTGTTTTTTTTGATAATAAATATGAAAAAATAGTACTATGTGCTCCACCTGCACTATGTCCTGATATATAAATATTATAATCATTAGTTAAATAATTATCTATTATATTTAATAATTCGCCATATATTGTATTTAATTGATTATAAAATCCACTATGTATATAAATATTTTCATCTAAATATGTTTTTGAAATATAACAATCATATAATAAATCTTTAAATGAATCAGTCCCTCTAAATACAATAACAATTACTTTTAAACTTTCACTCAATATTATCGCTAGTTGTATATTTAAATTATCAATAAATGCTATTACTTTTCCATCTGAGAAATTATTATTTAAATATAATAATCCATTAGTTTCTAATTTACTTAAATTAATATCATTAATACCATTGATATATTTTTTATTAACACTAATTAAATATTCTTGAATGGTTTGATTTTCTTTAAATACAAAATCACTATTACTACTATAATCATAAATTAATAATGATAAATACATCATAGTTAATATTTCATCATAAGAAATATTATTCATATATTAATAAATAATATAAAATAAATTTTAGAGTATAAAATAAAAATTGATAATTATATATCTTATGTGTCAATTAGTTATATAATAGTACCGTATTCATTTTTGTATGGCTATAGCCATACACATTATATATTAAGATCATTAGGTTTTTATTATGGCTGATACTTTACCGGATAAAGCTACAGTTAATAATCAATTAGGTGATTTTTTTAATAAAAAGAAAAAAAAGATTGTTAATAAACCGCCGCCTAAAACTAAAGAAGAACTAGAATTAGAAAAAGAAAAAGAAAAATTAGAAAAAGAAAAAGAAGAACTTTTATATCAAAAAATAGAAAAAGATAACGAAACAAGAAGAATAAAAGAAGAAATCAGACAAGACAAATTTATTAAAAAATTTGAAAGTTTAAGAAATGATTCTAAAGAAAAATATACCTTAGCAAGACTTATTACAACTTTTAGAAATGAATGGAGATCATATAGTGCAGAATATTCAGCTGCGCAAATTAGTGATCAAGTTAGTGGAGAAGCTAATGGTGGTGCAACATATACAGATCCTATATTTTTTGGATTCAAAAATAAAAGAATTATTAGACTTAATAATATAAAAAAAGTATTTAATATTGGAGAGTTACCTGATGATAAATTTATTGAAGAAACCTTAGATATAAAAATTAATGACGATGATAGAGATTAGCAATACTTATTACAACTTTTATAGATGAATGGAGAGCATATCGTGGAGAATATTATGATGTGCTAAGTAGTTGAGATTCTAATGGTGGTGCAACACTACATATCTTATATCTATTAGATTCAAAAATAAAAGAATTATTAGACTTAATAATATAAAAGGAGTATTTAATATTGGATAATTACCTGATGATAAATTTATTAAAGAAACATTAGGAATAACAATTTAATGACAATTATTATAACTAATCCATAATCTTTTTTTTAAATTTAAAAAAATTGATATTATTTTAAATAAATTAAATATTAATTAATTATTTTAAATGTTCAATTTTGATATTGATTATTATGATAGACAAATTAGAGCTATTGGTATTGATAATTTTAATAAAATTAAAAAATCATCAATATTAATTGACGGATTAGAAAAGGGATTAGGTACTGAAATATGTAAACATTTCATTTTAAATGGAATAAATACAATATATTTACTTGATTCTAATTTAGTTATAGAATCTGATTTAGAAACTGGATTTTATTATAATAAATTAGATATAAATAAAGAAAGATCAACAATATTAAAATCTAAATTTGAAAATAAAAATTTAGATGTTAATATATTTTCAGTTAATAATTTTTATCAAAATCAAGATATTAGTATTTTAATTAATAAAGATATAAGTTATATTAAACAATTTGAAAAATATAATACAATAATAATTATATTATTTTCTTATGGATTTGCAGGATGTATATTTATTAATGCTAATTTAAATAAATATTATAATAATATTTATAAAATTAGAATAACTGATATAACATCAGATGGAATAGTTTATTGTAATAATAATAATTTTAGTTCTGATGATATAATTATATTTAGTAATTTAGAAGGCACAAATTTAGAATATTTTAATAAAGAATGGAAAATAGATATTATTAATAATACAACATTTAAATTACTAAATTATGATAATAACCAAAAATTTACTTTCATAAATGGGTTTATTAATAATATACTAAATACTGTAATAATAAATGAAAAACATTTTAGTGAATCTTTAGAAAATAATTCAGACTTAATTAATACATTTATTAATAAATCAAATAATCATTTAAATTTTAAATTAATAAATTATGAATTTATTACTACTGTTTCAATAATGGGATCTTTTGTTGCATTAAAAACTATACAAATTATTACTAATAAATATATTTCAAATAATCAATGGTTTGAATGGTCTGATAATAATTTATTAAATAAAATTAATATATCTAACGATGAATTATTAAATAAAATTAATATATCTAACGATGAATTATTAAATAAAAAAGCTTTTACTAATATTGGTAAAGTATTTGGAAAAAATATAGAAGATAAATTAATTAATTTAAAAATAAGTATTATTGGTTGTGGTTCAATTAGTTCAGAACATTTAAAAAATTTATCTTTTTTAAATATTGGAAATAATAAATTAGGAAATGGAGAAATTAATATATGCGATCCTAAATTAATTCATAAATCAAATTTAAATTCTAATTTTTTATTTGATAATAATAATATTAATGAATTTAAATGTGATGTTTCTAAAAATAAAATAATTAGTATAAAACCTGATATTAATATTAATGTTTTTAATAAAAATTTTACTTCAAATAATAATTTAATTAATAAAAATATTAACTTTATCTTAAGTTCTGTTGATAGTATTGAAATAAAACAAATTATAACTGATTCATGTTTTAAATTTGATATTCCATATATTGATAGTGGTGTTAATGGTTATTTAGGTCATACACAGTCTATAATACCTTATGTTACTGAATTATATACTGATTTTATTGATTTTAATTATAAGACTTCTTACTTATCATGTGTTATTGAAAACTTTCCAAATTGTAATAATCATACAATTGAATGGGCTATTGAAAAATTAAAAAAAATAAAAAAATCTATTATTAATTATAATAAATATTTACAAAATAAAAATTATATTAATTTTTTAGATGAAAAAGATAAAAATATATTTTTAGATGATATTAATACTTTTTCTAAAATAATAACAATAAAAGATTGTATTGAGTATTCTATAGAATTATTTAATAATAATTACTATCATAATATAATTAAATTATTAAATAATTTCCCAAATAATCATATTACTACTGATAATAAATTATTTTGGGCTAATGGTAAATTATGTCCTACTCCAATTTTATTTGATATAAATAATATATTACATTTAGAATTTATTAAAAATACTATTAATATTATATTAGAAAATAATAATATTAAAAATTATAATATTGATATTAATGATATAAAAAATAATACATATGATAATATTAATATTAATCAATTAGATATTAATCAATTAAATATTGAATTAGATATTAATAAATTAGATAATGAATTAGATATTAATCAATCAATTGATTATAATAATAATAATATAATTAATTGGATTTTAAATACTTCAAATATTAGATCAATAAATTATAATATTGATATTAGTAATTTTTATGAAACTAAAGGAATTGTAGGAAATATTATACCTAAAATATCAATGGTTAATTCAATAGTATCTGGACTTTGTATTCTAGAAATAATTAAATATATATTAAATTGTAATCTTAATGATTATAGAAATAATTATATTAATCAATGTAATTGTGATATTATTTATACATATCCTAAAGAAAATAAATATATAATTATTAATGGAACTGAAATAAATAAATGGAAAAAATTTGAATATAATAAAAATACTTCATTATTAGAATTTAAAATATATTATGATAATATATTTAAAACTAATATTATAATGATAATATTTAATACATCTCTTATTTATTCAAATATTTTAAATACTGATAATATTGATAAAAATATTAAAGATATCATAAATGAATATAATTTAGATAATAATATTAATATTTCATTATTATCTGATGGAGAAGATGATTTACCTATAATATTATTAAATTTATAAATATTATTCAAATTAATAATAAAAACTTATACTATAAAAATTTATAATATAAAAATTGAAAAACATATTTAAAAATATTAAATCATCATTCTATATAATGATAGTTAATCCATATAAAAAAATTATTCAATATACACGAATATCAATTGAAGCATATCATTTAAATAGCGATATTAGAAATAATATGAAATTAGTTTTAAAAAAAAAAGTAGAAAAAAAATGTAATAAAAATGGATATATAGATGAAGTTTATAGAATTACTGAATATTCAGATGGTATATTATTTGCTGAAAATTTAAATGGAAATGTAATTTATGATATAACATTTCATTGTAAAATTTGTCAACCTATTGAAAATACTATAAATATTGGTCAAATTAAAGTAATTAATCAAGAATTAATCATTTCTATAAATGGTCCTATTATATATTTTATACCTAAAGATAAATCTAATATAAATATTTGGAATATGTATAATGGACCTAATGATAAAAATAATTTACAAAAATTAAAATCTGGAGATTTTATTAAAATTAATATTTATAAATGTAGAATAAATTTAAATGATACAAATATAAATATTATTGGAGAATTAATTGATATTCCATCTGAAGATGAAATTAATAAATATTTTGGTAATAAAATATTAAATGATGAAATAATATCATCTGTTATTATATAAAAATAAATATATTTAAAATATTATAATATATTATTATTAATGTTTAATAATAATAGTAAAAATAATATTGATGAAAATAATATTAATATTGATGAAAATAAAAATAATATTAATGAAAGTGAAAATAATATTAATATTGATGAAAATAATATTAATCAAAATGATGAATTTGAAACTGAATCAAATTATAGTTTAGATTCAGAAAGTAAAAGATTAATTTATAAATCGTCTTTAAAATCTAATATTATAGAAACTATAAATATAAAAAAAGAAATAAAAAATAATAAAAATAATAAAAATAATAAAAATAATAATTTAATTATTGATAATAATAATAATAATAATAATAATAATAATAATAATAATAATAATAATAATAATAATAATAATAATAATAATAAAAATATATTTAATAATAATTTAATTAATAAATAAAATAATAAAAAAGTATTTAATCCAAGATTACCTCCTTTTTTATTAATTAAAAAAAAAACTGTATCAATTAATTTAACTGATAATTATATTAATTTTCCAAAATTATAATATTTAATATATGGAATAATAATGGATAATAATATTATTTTTTTATTTAAAAATAAAAAATTTAAAAAAATTATAAATTTAATTAAAAAATCTGAAATTACAGATTTAGATATTAAAGATGAAAATAATAATTATTTTATTAATTATTTAATAAATGATAATAATTTAAAATTATTAAAAGTAATTTTTAAATTATGTATAAAAAAATCAATTAATTTAAGAATTGATATTTTAGATAATGATAATAGAATAATTTTATATAATTGTATTAAATTTAATTATATTGACGTACTTACAGAATTGTTATTATATAATAAAAAATGTATTGGATTATCAATAATTAATATAAAAGATACATTTGGTAATATTTCATTAAATTATTCTATAATATTTAATAATTATAATGCATTTATTATATTATTAGAAAATAATTCAAATCCATATATAATAAATAATATTGGCGATAATGCTTTTTATATTTGTATTAAATCTAATAATATAAAAATGTTAGAATATTTATTAAATAATTATAATAA
>Ga0247831_1003415_pt1 | contig 23237 bp, 20 predicted proteins | sample LaCruzMarch2015__9_FD_192406 | JGI IMG/M metagenome (GOLD analysis project Ga0247831, IMG submission 192406) | Freshwater microbial communities from meromictic Lake La Cruz, Castile-La Mancha, Spain - LaCruzMarch2015_1m | ecosystem: Environmental > Aquatic > Freshwater > Lake | place: Spain...
GGTGTTTAAATCACGTAATTCAATTTCTTATTTCATCAGAAGAGTACCCCATGAATCTGCACCTAAGCGACAAGCATGTTTTGATCACTGGCGGCAGCAAAGGCATTGGCCTGGCTTGCGCTCACGCCTTTCTGGAAGAGGGTGCGAAGGTCACGCTGGTCTCGCGTGACGCAGCCAACCTGACCAATGCCCTGCAAAAACTGCACGTCCACTTTCCGGCTGAGCGCATCCACACGGTGGCGGCCAATTTGCGCGATGCGGCGCATGCCCTGACGGCGCTGAACTCGGCTGAAGCCGCGTTCGGCCCGGTTGATGTGTTGGTCAACTCGGCTGGTGCGGCCAAGCGCACGCCCGCACCCGAGCTCACGCCCGAGGCCTTTGCCGATGCGATGCAGGCCAAATACTTCACCACCATCCACATGCTCACCCCCACCATCCAGCGCATGGCCGCGCGCGGCCAGGGCACGGTGGTGAACATCGTGGGCAATGGCGGCAAAGTGGCCAGCCCCATCCACCTGCCCGGCGGTGCGGCCAACGCGGCTTTGATGCTGGTGAGCGCCGGTATGGCTGCGGCTTACGGGCCACAGGGCATTCGGGTGAATGCGGTGAACCCCGGCCTGACCTTGACCGATCGCCTGCAAGAAGGCATGGCGGCCGATGCACGGATCAAAGGGGTCGACACCCACGAAGCCATGGCGCAAGCGGTCGCCAAAATTCCCTTGGGCCGCATGGCCGAGCCCGAAGAAATAGCCCACGTTGTGCTGTTTTTGGCCTCGCCCAAAGCCAGTTACGTCACCGGCATTTGCATGAGCATGGACGGTGCGATGAACCCGATCGTGGTGTAACAGACAGACCTGGTGCAGTCGCTGTGGCCAGCTTGCTGCGGCGACCAAGACGCCCTCCGATACCGCGCCTGCAGGACACCACCATGAACCCCACCCTCAACCCTGCAACCCGACCGGTGAACGCGCCACACCGAAGGGCCGTCCTAGCCGTTCTTGGCGCATTGTCCCGCACGGCTGCAGTATGGCTGGCCCTGGCCCTGATCGCCTTCGCGGCCATTGCTCCAGCGCATGCCGAACCTGCGCCTTTGCAATCCGTGCCCTCGGTGGATGTGCCGCGCTACATGGGCACCTGGCACGAGATCGCCAAGTACCCAAACTGGTTTCAGAGGAAATGCGCCAGCAGCACGCAGGCCACCTACTTGCTGCAAGCCGATGGCCGGGTGCAGGTGCTCAACCGCTGCAAAACCGACAAAGGCGAATGGACCGAGGCGCTGGGCGCGGCACGACAAATTGGCGGGCCGAACTCTCCAAGGCTCAAGGTGCGCTTTGCCCCCGAATGGTTGTCCTTCATTCCGCTGGTCTGGGGAGATTACTGGATCATCGACCTGGACCCGGACTACCAATGGGTGGTGGTGAGCGAGCCGAAACGCGAGTACCTGTGGATCTTGTCACGCACACCGCAAATGCCTGCGGCCATTTACCAAGAGCTGTTGGGCAAGCTGCATGACCGTGGCTTTGATTTGAAACGGATCGAACCCAGTCGGCTTTGAGCTAAGGGATTCGAGTAGGGCCACCGCGCGCAGGTGCAGCGGCCAAGGTCATTGCCCTTGACCCTGCAGGGCTGCGCTTGCTGAACCACACTTGGGTTTTTTTCAAACCTCTAGGCCATGGCCAGATTCCCATTTTTTCAATCCCCTTGGCGCACGCAGCTGCAAACGCACCTGGAAGCGCAGATCAAGGACCAGCTGGGCCAGCGCGTGCGGGCCATGACCGGGGCCACGGGCGATGCGCGCGACTTTTTGCAGCCCGCAGGCGACCCCGGGTTGTTCGGGCCCGACTCGGCCGCCTGGCAGGTACACGCCCACTTTGTAGCCATGATGACCGGGGGCTTGTCGTCACTCATGCTGCAGGCCCTGCACCCCCGGGCGCTGGCCGCCGTATGGGACCACTCCAGCTTTCGCACCCAGCTGCAGGCGCGCTTGGGGCGCACCGCCCTGTTTGTGGCCACCACCACCTATGGCGGCACGGCGGCGGCCTTGCAAACCATCGAGCGGGTCAACCGCATCCACGCGCACATTCGCGGTACGCTGCCCGACGGCACGCCCTATGTGGCCAACGATCCGGAGTTGATCCGCTGGGTGCACCTGGGCGAGACCACCAGTTTTTTGCGTGCCTACCAAGACCTGTCGCTTCAGCCTTTGCGCACGGACAGGCAAGACCTGTACTTTGCCGAGATGGCGCAAATGGGGGAGCGCTTGGGCGCGCACGATCTGCCCCTGACGCGCCATCAGGCCCTGATGCAACTGCAGGATTACCGACCTCAATTGCGGGTGGACGAACGCACGCGCGAAACGATTGACCTGATCGAACACTATCCGTGTGCACCCTTGGACAGGCCCTTGGTCAGCTTGATCGTGCGGGCCGCGTTTCAGATGTTGCCCGATTGGGCGCTGGAGATGCTGGAGCGCGAACGCAGCTGCGCACTGGAGCAAGCCGCTGTGCGCACCGCCTTGCAAGGCATGGGGGCGTCGTTGGCCTGGGCTTTTGCCGACACGGGCGTCGCCGCCCGCGCCCGCCAGCGCATGACCACTGAATTCAAGGCTGCTGGATCGTCTCCAGGTACTTGAGCAAGGACATGACAAAGTGGACCCCGGGTCTTCGACCGGGGTGACAGAAAAGGGGGCGGAGTGCTGGTTGGGTTCTGCAGAACGGCTTGCAAGTCAGTTGAGCGTGCCGCCACCCAAGGCCAGATCGCCCAGGCCCTGCTGCCGATGCGCCACCAGCACGGTCAAGGCGTGCCTCGCCGCCGCAATCTGAAAGCTGGCAGGCCAACTGGGCAAACTGGGACCTTTCCAGTGAGCGGCTTGTTCGGGCAACAGCGGCAAATGCACAAAGCCGCTGTGCACGCCTTGCCCCGCCAGCGCGTGCTGCAGGGCATAAAACACTTGGTTGCAGACAAAGGTGCCTGCCGTTTGCGACACCGATGCCGGGAAGCCGCCAGCGCGCAAACCCGCCACCAGCGCCTTGATGGGCAAGGTGCTGAAGTAGGCCGCCGGCGCTCCTGCCACCACGGGCACATCGATGGGCTGCGCCCCCGCGTTGTCGGCGATGCGGGCGTCCATGACGTTGATGGCCACGCGCTCGACCGAGAAATCACAGCGCCCCTCAGCCTGGCCCAGCGCCAGCACAATGTCCGGCCGGTGCTGTGCCAAGGTATGTTGCAAAACGGGCAGCGCCTGCGCAAACACGCAAGGCAGCTGCACGGATACGACCTGCGCGCCCTTCAGCGTCAGGCCATTTAAGGCATGCGCCACTTGCCAAGAAGGGTTGAGACTTTGCCCGCCAAAGGGTTCAAAGCCGGTGACCAGGATGCGCAGCACGATGCCAGCCTCAGGCGTTGAAGATCGACACCGTTTTGGTGTTGAGGTAGGCCTCCAGCGCCTCGGGGCCGCCTTCAGAGCCGTAACCCGAATCTTTCATGCCGCCAAAGGGCAGCTCAGGCCAAGGCGCGGCGGGCTGGTTGACCCACAGCATGCCCACGTCCAGGCGTTGGTTCAGCAGGTGCATGGTTTTCATCGAGTTGGTGAACGCGTAGCCCGCCAAACCAAAGGGAAGGCGGTTGGCTTCGGCAATGGCGTCTTCGATCTTCTCGAAGCTGCGGATCGCGGCGATCGGGCCAAAAGGCTCGTGGTTCACCACATCGGCGTCCAGCGGCACATGCGACAGCACGGTGGGCGCAAAGAAGTTGCCTTGAGTGCCAATGCGCTCGCCACCGGTGAGCACCTTGGCGCCTTTGGCACGGGCGTCTTGCACGATGGACTGCATGGCCGCCAAGCGACGCTCGTTGGCCAAGGGGCCCATTTGGGTGCCTGCAGTCAGGCCGTCGCCCACCTGCAGCGCTTGGGCTTGCGCGGCAAAACGCTCGGCAAATTCATCGGCAATGGCGTGGTGCACCAAAAAGCGGGTGGGCGAGATGCACACCTGGCCCGCGTTGCGGAACTTGGCCGCGCCTGCGGTTTTCAAAGCCAGCGCGATGTCGGCGTCTTCGGCCAGGATCACCGGGGCGTGACCGCCCAGCTCCATGGTTGCGCGCTTCATGTGCTGGCCCGCCAACGCGGCCAGTTGCTTGCCCACGGGTGTGGAGCCGGTGAAGGTGATCTTGCGGATCAGCGGGTGTGCGATCAGGTAGTTCGAAATCTCGGCCGGTGTGCCGTAGACCAGACCGATCACGCCGGCGGGCACGCCTGCGTCGTGGAAAGCGCGGATCAATTCGGCGGGCGCTGCAGGCGTTTCTTCTGGGGCTTTGACGATGATGGAGCAGCCGGTGGTCAAGGCCGCCGACATTTTGCGCACCGCCTGGTTGATCGGGAAGTTCCAGGGCGTGAACGCGGCCACAGGTCCGACAGGCTGCTTGAGCACTTGCTGCTGAACGTTGATGTTGCGCGGCGGCACGATGCGGCCATACACGCGGCGGCCTTCTTCGGCAAACCATTCGATGATGTCGGCGGCCGACATGGCCTCGACCTTGGCTTCGGCCAGGGGCTTGCCTTGTTCTTGTGTGAGCAGCTCGGCAATTTGCGGGGCGCGCTCGCGCATCAAGGCGGCGGCTTTGCGGAGGATGGCGCTGCGCTCGTTGGCGGGGGTGTCGCGCCAGATTTCAAAGCCCTTTTGCGCAGCTTGCGCGGCACGCTCCAGGTCGGGGATGCCCGCATGGGCCAGGCGGCCGATTTCGGTGCCGGTGGCGGGGTTGAACACGGGCAGCGTGCGGCCACCCTCGGCATCGCACCATTGGCCGTTGATGAAGAGTTGGGTGTTGGGGTAAGTCATGTCATGTTCCTGAATTCGAGGGGGTGGCGATGAAAAAAATAGAGGCCCTTGGCCATGGGCAAATTGTGGCCGCATTTTGCGATAAATCGGTCAAGCCCGAGACAGACAGGGCGGTGTCCGCTGCATTGGCCTACAGTGGGGCACCTCAAAGCCACATTTTGAGGCCCAAATATTCTGAGCCAAATCAACGCCATGCACACACCCTCATCCGTCTTGTTTGTCCCCCATGGCTCGCCCATGTTTGCATTGCACCCCGGTGCCGCAGGCGCGGCCATGAGCGCCTTGGTGCCTCAACTTGGCGCCCTGCGCGCCATTGTGGTGGTCAGCCCGCACTGGGACACCGCTGTGCCCACCGTGGGCTTTGCCACCCGGCCCGAAACCATCCACGACTTTGGCGGCTTTGACCCTCGCCTGTATGAGATGCAATACCCCGCCATGGGCAGCCCCGAAGTGGCAGCCCAGGTGGTCAGCGCGCTGCAAGCGGCGGGCTTTTCAGTGGCGCAAGACGCCCAGCGTGGCCTGGACCACGGCGCCTGGACACCCCTGCGCCAGATGTTTCCGGATGCCGAAGTGCCCGTGGTGCCCCTGTCGGTGCAAAGCCACTTGGGCCCCGAACACGCTTACCGCGTAGGTCAGGCGCTGGCCCCTTTGGCCCAGCAAGGCATTTTGGTGCTGGCCTCGGGCAACATCACCCACAACCTGCGCGATTTGATGGCCGTCCGCACGCAAGGCGGCGCCACGCCCGACTATGTTCAGGCCTTTGCCGACTGGATTCACACCCACATGACGGCCCGCGATGTGCCCGGCTTGCTCGCTTACCGCCAGCAAAGTGCTGGCCAGCGTGCCCACCCCACCGATGAACACCTGTTGCCGCTGTTCACCGCATTGGGCGCAGCAGGGCCCGATGCACAGCCCGAGGCATTTTTCCGGGGCATCAGCGACCACGTCATCGCCATGGACGGCTACACCTTCGCCTGAAACCAGGGTGCACTTCGCACCACAACGACCGCAGCCCCGTTCGATGTGCTGACTTGTTTGATCCAGCGCAAAACCTGAAGCGCCGGCATCGCCCATGATGAAGGCTCATTCAGATGAGCAACCCTGTCAAACCCGCACAGCAGGCCTTTCATTGCCCAGCCCCGTGGGCGCCTGCCAGCATGTTGGAGTTGCTCAAAGGCATTCCATAAGCACCGCATGGCCTCCTCAATTACTTCCCCTCCTGACAAGGGCTCCACCGGCGGTCAGGCAGCCACACCCGCCTTGCCGATGGGGCCCAAGCGCCCCGGCCGCTTGGTCACCGATGCGCCCATGCGCATGTTCCATTGGCTGTCGGCCCTGTGCTTTGCGGGGGGCCTACATCAGCGCCGACAGTGAACACTTGCAGCCGGTGCATGTGGCGTTAGGCTACACCCTGGCGGGCTTGCTGGTGTGGCGGCTGGTGTATGGCCTGGTGGGGCCGCGGCCCGCCCGTTTGTCCGCGCTGTGGCGCAAAGTCAGCGGCACCCGCGCTTGGCTCAAAGCCATGGCATTGGCCTTGAAATCGGGTGGCTCGTTTTTATCAGCTCCTTGGCGGCAAGGCGAAAACTTGTTTCTGGCGCTGGCCTTGTTCTCCCTGCTGGTCATGGTGATCCCTCTGACCTTGACCGGATACGCCACCTTCCACGAGTGGGGCGATGTGCTGGGCGGCGAGGTCTTTGAGGACCTGCATGCGTTTTTGGGCGACACCTACCTGACGGTCGTGTTGCTGCACTTGGCCTTGCTGGCTTGGTTGAGTTTCACGCGTCGCAAAAACCAGGCCCTGCCCATGCTGACCGGCCGCATCCCTGGCCTTGGCCCCGATTTGGTGAAAAGCGAGCGCCGCTGGTTGGCTGCGTTGGTGTTGGCCAGTGTGCTGGCCTATTGGGTCTGGGAGGCGGTCAACCGGTGGGCCTAGGCGGGTGGCTGCGCGCAAAACCGAGAAAAAAGCGCCACAGTCCATCCAAAACAAACCTTTCGATAGATGGTGCCACGGCGCATGGCGCAAACCTGGCGGTGCTGGGCAACCACTGCCGCAGGGGGCTGGGGCGCATGCTCCTCGGCAGCGGGGCCGAACAGGTGATTCGGCTGAGCCCCGTGCCGGTGCCGGTGCGTGGGGGTTGGGCCCTCCCAAGGCAGCAGGGCCCACGCCCGGCATTATTTCAACTCTGAAAGTTGTTTTTCCATTTTTGAGCGCAGGTCTGTGACCGCTGTGGCATTGATGCCCCGGGCTTCACGGAGCGCCACTTTCAGTTCATTTTGTGCGTCGGATTTTTCCCCACTTTTGATCAGCAACTGAGCGTAGTCGAAACGCCAGAACACATTGTGTTTGCGCTCTTTGCCAAGCCGTTGCATCCGCTCCAATGCGTCAGAGTGGTTTTGATGCACCATGAGCAAATCGATGGCCCGCTCCTGCAGTTGGCCTTGTACACCCATGCGCTGGATGCCTTCATCCAGCAAATCGATGGCGGGTTGAAGATTACTGTCTTTTCCAGAATAGACCAAGTTAGCCGCTTCAATGAACAATCCGGGGGGCGGTGACGCTTGCAAACCAAGCGAGTGCTTGAGGTCTCGCAGCGCTTCTTCAGAGCGCCCGAGTTGCTTGAAAGCCCGGGCACGCGACAAATAGACCTCGGGCAATTTGTCGTTGAATTGAATGAACTGATTGAAATACTTCAGGGCTTTCGCGGCACTGCCTTTGGCCAAATAAATGTTGCCATATTCAAACAGCAATGGCTCCTTGGGGCCCAGTTTGGATGCGATATCCAGATCCTTCAAAGCCAAGTCCAATTGGCCGCCCTCGTAATACAGGTGCGCCCTCTGCGCATAAAGCTGGTACGACGGTTGCTTTTTCATCCGTCCGTTCAAGCCCTCAACTTGCTCATGCAGCCCAGGATGAGCGAGGGCCAGGCCCGGCATGATCCACATCAGCCATGAAAAAAAGACAGATCTCCAAAAATGGGACACCAAAAAGATCCTTAAAGTTGATGACAACCGTTATTCGCCAACAAAAAAGCAGACAATCCTTGGCTTGACTGCTTCGCAAAGAACGGCTTAATTATTTCTTGTTGATCAAAAACTGATCCAGCACTTGACCCGTCTGACTCAGCATTTGAACTTCCAAGCGGTCTTTGTTGGCGTCAATCATCACGGAACCCGGCACGGCCAAACCGCGCTTGTGGTCTGCACCCGATTTGCTGCTGCCCGTCACCTGTGCACCCACCCAGTCCCAAAACGGCTGCAACACATGGGCTGCATGGTTCAGCCATTCGGTCACGACGCGCATGGTACCCGCGTCATGATCGGCTTTTCCGCCGTTACCCGCCACCGAATAAACCACGTAGCCAGGGGTTTTCTTATACTCTTCTCCAGCCGCTGAACGACCCGAATAACCTTTGCCATAAGCATGCGTAGCGGCCACGAATTCTTTGGAATCGCCGTTCACCACACCCGTGGTTCCAGCATACAAATCTTTCATGTAGTAGCTGCGTTCATAAGAGTGGCTGTGGCCGTTCAAGACCAGATCCACACCGTACTTTTGGAACACTGGCACGAACTCGTTGCGCATGTCGATCTGAGGTTGGTCGATGAATAAGGTGCTGGACGTGCTGTCTGAATCGTGGTTGGCACCCTTGGAGTACGGTGGGTGATGGAAGATCACCACCGTCCAATCGGCCTTGGTGCTGGCGTCGGCCAAGTCGCGGTCCAACCATGCTTTCATGGTGGCGCGTTGCGTGGTGTCTCGTGCGCTCAACTGAGAGTCCAAACTGACGACGTGTACCTTGCCGTAATTGAACGAATAGTACTGCTTGGTCCCACTGGCAATGCCACCTGCTTCGCCCGCAATGGGCAGGCTGAAAATGTTCAGGTAAGGCATCAAGGTTGGCGCGTTGGCAGCAGCCTTGTCCAAAATATAAGAATTGGGATTGCTCGAGGTAGAAAGGCCGCCCAAGAAAAGGCTGCCTGCAGGTTGCCTGAACAAGGCGCTGCCGTCGACAACGCCCATTTCGTGGTTACCGATGGTGGGCCAGAGGGCCACGTTCTTCAACTCGGCCTTGTACGTGTCGAACACGGCGGCTTGGTAGTTGGCATCGTCACCGTTGTTGTAGGCGTTGTCGCCCAACATGAGGAGCATGTCGATGGATTGGCCATTTGCTTTGGTGAAAGCAGCCATGCCTTGGCGAACGGCTTCGGCCACGCCTGTGTAGGCATTGGTGGCAGGTGCTGAAGCGCTGGTATCGGTGTGCAAATAACCGGCCGTACCGGAATCACCCACCACCCAGATGCGAGTGTTGCCATCGTTGGAGGGGTAACCGGTGGACGGGGCGGTTCTGAAGGTCTGGGCTGAAGGCGCAGTGGGCGCGCCACCCACCGAGTAGAAATAAGCTGAGTCTGGGGTCAAGCCCGTGAATTTGGCTTCTTTGTGATCCCCCGCAGTGGCGGTGGCCACCACGCGGGTGGTTAGATTGCTGGCCGAAGTGCCAATACAGGCCGCCATGGCATCACCGCGCCACTTGACGATGACAGAGGTGTCCGACAGTTGCTGCAAGAACAAACGCGAGGTGGTCGCTTCGGTCCCGGTGCAAGTGGTATTGGATGCAGAGCCCGATGAGCTGCCACCGCAGGCGCTCAACAAAACGGCAGCAGCGGCTGCCAGAGATAACAACTTGAAATTCATTTGAAGCGCGCCTTTCAATGCCGACAAAAATTATTTTGTTAAGCATAAAGTTCTGACGTTTCAAATTGGTGACGGCCAGCGCCAAGCGCTGTCACGGCCTAATTTCTCCATTGTTTGTCCCTGACATTCAGGGCCAGCCTAAAAAGCCGTTCAAGTCATCAGGGGCTTAGTCGATCTTCGCGCCCGAGGCCTTGACCACTTGTGCCATGCGCACATAGTCAGCCGCCAGCAACTTGCTGAAATCGGCGTTGCTCATGTCGCGCGGCTCGATGCCTTGCTTGTCCAAGCGCGCCAACACCACCGGGTCTTTGAGCAGCTTGCTGACGGCCGCGTTGATGCGGTTGGCCTCGGCGGCCGGGATGGCCGCAGGGCCCAGAAAACCGAACCACGAATCAAACTGGTAACCCGGCAAGCCGCTCTCGGCAATGGTGGGCAGCTCGGGCAGGTATTTGCTGCGCTGGGGCGAGGTCACGCCCAACAAGCGCACACGGCTGTCTTTGGCAAAGGCCAGCGCGCCAATGCTGGCGGCAATCACGGCTTGTGCGCGGCCCGACAGCACTTCGTTGATGGCTTCGCCCGTGGCCTTGAGTGGAATGTGCACCACATCAATGCCCGCCAAACCGGTGAAGTACGCCATGGCCAAATGCGTGGCACTGCCCACACCCGCGCTGGCGTAGTTCATCTTGCCGGGGTTTGCCTTGGCGTAGCGGATGAATTCGGCAGCGGTCTTGGCGGGCACATCGGGGTGCACCATGAGCACGTAGCTCGCGCTGCCAATGTGGGCCAGTGGGGTGAAGTCTTTTTGCGGGTCATAAGCCAGCTTGGTGTAAAGCGATCCGGCAATGTTGTGGCTGGCGGCTGCGGCCACCATCACCGTGCCATCGGCCTCGGCGCGGGCCACATAGCCGGTGCCGACGGTGCCACCTGCACCTGGGCGGTTTTCCACAATCACCGTTTGGCCCAGGGCTGCGCCCATTTCTTGCGACAGTGCGCGGGCCAAGGTGTCCTGCACGCCACTGGAAGCAAAGGGCACCACGATGCGCACTGTTTTGGTGGATTGGGCCTGCGCCAAGCCCACCGCTGACAGCATGGCCAAGCCCAGGCTGGAGGTCAAAATTTCACGGCGTTGCATCATTTGAGATTCCTTGAAGTTCGATAAAACCGTTTAAAAATCAGCCTACGCACACCCGGTCGGCCAGGCGGCGCATGAAGCGCTCGCACCAGGCCAACTGGTCCAGGGTGACCCATTCGTTGGGCTGGTGCGCCTGCGCAATGTGGCCGGGGCCGCACACGATGGTGGGCACGCCGGCCTGGTGAAACAGAGCAGCTTCCGTGCCAAACGACACCTTGCCCGCGCCACTGGCCGGGTCGACCTCGGCGCAGTCAAAACACAGGTTGGCGATCTCGCTGTCAGCGGCCGTGGCAAAACCGGGCAACACCGACTTGAGCTCGTGCGTGATGCCGGTGTCTGGGGCTACCGCCTGCATGGCGGGCACCAGGCTTTCGCCAAAGGCTTTGGCCCGGGCAAACAACTCTTCGGGCGTGTTCATGTGGTGGTGGCGAATTTCCCAAGTCACTTCGCATTGGCGCGGGATGATGTTGAGCGCGGTGCCGCCTGCGATGACGCCGGTGTGGATGGTGGTGTGCGGCACGTCGTAAATCGGGTCAAACGGGCCGTTTTGCACCAACTCCCGGTGCATGCTTTTGAGGTTGGCGACAAACTCACAAGCAATCTCCACCGCGTTCACACCCAGCGGGGTGAGGGAGGAGTGCGCCTCAAAACCGTGCACCGTGGTTTTGTAAGAGTGCTTGCCTTTGTGCGCAATGACCACCTGCATGCCCGTGGGCTCGCCCACGATGCAGCCTGCAGGCTTGAAGCCCTGGGCCTGCATGTCGGCAATCATGCGGCGCACGCCGATGCAGCCCACCTCTTCGTCGTAACTGAAGGCCAGGTGGATCGGGCGTTTGAGTTTTCTTTTCAGCAACTCGGGCACCATCATCAAACAGATGGCGCCAAAACTCTTCATGTCGGTCACGCCCCGGCCGTACATCTTGTCGCCTTGGATCACAACTTTGAATGGGTCGGTGTCCCAGGGCTGGCCGTCTACGGGCACTACGTCGGTGTGGCCCGACAGCACCAGGCCACCGATTTTGGTTTCGCCGTCGTGCGCGGGCAGTGTGGCCCACAGGTTGGCTTTTTGACCGCTGTCGTCATAGGTGCGGCTGCAGGCAATACCCAAGTCCTTGAGGTATGCCTCGGTCCAGTCCAGCAAAGCCAGGTTGCTGTCGCGCGAGACGGTGGCAAAGGCGATCCATTTTTCGATCAGGGGCAGGGCGGCCAAGTCGGTGGCCTGCACATTCGCCAGGGCTGCGCGGGAGAGAGGGGCATTCATGGGGTTCCGTCCAAAGAAATCAGGGTGGGAATCATCTTACAGGTCGCCAGAACCTGTGGCGTCACCTTGCCGACAGCGCAGCCGCTCAGGCCCGCCTACAGTGGGCAGCCCATCTAACAGGAGTTTTTCATGGCCATTTATGAGCTGCGCACCTACAACGCCATCGTCGGGAAAATGTCGGAACTCACCTCGCACTACAAAAACGAGGGCTGGCCTGTGCTGTCCAAGCACCCGTCCAAACTGGTGGGTTACTTCACGGGCGATGTGGGGGCTTTGAACCAGCTGATCCACATCTGGAAGTTTGACGACGATGCCGACCGCCGGGCTTTTTGGGCTGGCGTCTATGGCGACGCCGACTTCATGGCCTTTGCCGCCAAAATTCGGCCGCTGATTGCCGAGCAGCAAAACAAGCTCATGCTGTCCGCGCCATGGGGCCCTCAGCCTTGAGCCTTGACTGGGCTTATTGGATCAGGTAACCGCCATCCACGGGCAAAACCACGCCCGTGATGAAGCGCGCCGCCGAGCTGGCCAAAAACAGCACCGGTTCGGCCACATCTTCGGGTTGGCCCCAGCGGCCCATCGGCGTGCGGCCCACAATTTGCGCGCTGCGCGTGGCGTCGTCTTGCAAGGCTTGAGTCAAAGGCGTGGCGATCCAGCCCGGGGCCACGGCATTCACCCGGATACCGTCGGCCGCATAGGCAATGGCCAGTGATTTGGTCAACTGCGCCACGCCGCCCTTGCTGGCGCTGTAGCCCGGCGTGAGGCCGCCCCCAAAAAAGCTCAGCATCGAGGCGGTGTTGACGATGCAGCCTTGGCGGGCCTTCAAGCCTGTCCGGGCGGTGGCGCACACGCGCATGGTGCCGTTCAGGTTGATGTCCACGGTTTGCGCGAACACTTCCGGGTCGTGCTCGGCATTGCGCTGGATGATGCCTGCGCAGTTGACCAGCACATCGCATTCACCAAACTCCGCCAGCGCGTTTTGCACATGCTCTTTTTGCCGCACATCCAGCACATGGAAGGCGATCAGGCGGTTGGCGGGCAAAGCTTGAGCGGCTTCAACTTCGGCCATCGTGGCCCCGGTGGCGGTGACGCTGGCGCCGGTGGCGGCAAAGGCCCGGGCAATGGCCGCGCCAATGCCGCTGGTGCCGCCGGTGATGAAAACTTGTTTGACCGTGTCCATGAAACCTCTGCCTTGCTGTTGTTAAAAATCCAGGCGGATCACACCTCCGGCCTGCTGGGCGCGTGAGCAGCACAAGATGATTTTGTGCTGCCGCTCTTTGTGGCTCAGCACAAAGTCACGGTGCTCCACCGCGTCAGAGGCTTGTGCATCGTAAGGCAGGGCGCACACGCCGCACAGGCCGTCGCTGCATTTCACGCTGACGCCCACGCCCACCTCGGCCAGCACGTCTGTGGCGCTGCGCTCGGCAGGCACCTGCAGGCGGCGGCCAGACTTTTGCAGCAGCAGCTCAAAGGGCTGATTCACCCAAGCGTCAGCCTCGGGCACGCTGAAGTATTCGCGGTGCAAGGCTTCACCCGGCCAGCCGTGCACGGTAGCCGCTTCGAACACGCCGTCCATAAAACGTGGTGCGCCACAGGTGTAGACATGCTGGCCCGGCGCGTAGTTGGGCAAGAGATGCATCAAGTCAGCGCGTTGGCCTTCTTCCTTGAAGTGGTACTGCACCTTGTGGGCCCACGGTACCTCGGCCAGGTCTTTTAAGAAGCCCGCCGTGGTTCGGCTGGCCGCGCTGTAGTGAAAGTCAAAGGGTTTGCCCAAGGCGTGCAGGCGGTGCGCCATGGCGATCATGGGTGTCACGCCAATGCCGCCAGCCATCAGCCAACTGTGGGTGGCGTCTTCGTGCAGCGCAAAGTGGTTGACCGGGCGCGACACAAACACCTTGCGCCCTTCGCGAAAGGCCCGGTGCATCAGCGCCGAGCCGCCGCGCCCGCCGGACTCGGGCGGCTCGCGCAACACGCCCAGCACATATTTGCTGCGGTCGGCCGGGTCACCCGCCAGGCTGTAAGGCCGCTGGTATTCGGGCGCGATCACCACGTCAATGTGCCCGCCTGCCGTGAAGGACGGCAGCTCGCGGCCATCGGGCGCTTTGAACTCGTAACGCACCAAGCCCTCGGCCATCTCTTCACGTTTGTGCAGCACCACCGGAAACACCGGCGGCTCGGCGGGCAAAGGCTGCGGCCCTGGGGCCAAGCCTTCGGTCTGGCCTGCTGCCAAGCGGGCTTGGTACTGCGCGGGCGTGAGCAAGGCTTGGTAGCGGGCAATGCCCTCTTCGCGGTTGACGGGGTAGGTCACCGGGTAAGGCGGTGGCATTTTGTCGGCCGGGTACACGGCCAGGGTCTGGTCTTCGTAGCGCAGGTCCAGGTCTTTTTGCAGGGTGCGTTGGTGGGTTTGCGCCGCTTGCACATAGCGGCCAGAGATTTTGTCCAGCTCGATGTCCCACCACCACTTTTTGACCGGGTTGATGCTGCCGCGCTCCAGCAGGTCATCGAGCCGGGCCAGCGCCGGTGCAGCGGCGGGCAGCTTCATGGCCACTTGCCTCCACAGGCTGTCGGCCAGCAGGCCTTCCAGGTTCCAGGGGCAGGTTTTCATGCAGCGGCCGCACATGCCGCCCGCCGCGTTGGTGATGCGGTAGCGGGCGCATTTTTCGGCGTCGCTTTTCCAGATTTCGTAGCCGTTGTACATCAGCTTGGGGCCTGCGGTGATGGCCCCGGACGGGCATTCGCGGGCGCACTTGTTGCAGCTTTCGCAAAAGCTTTGCAGGCCAAAGTCGATGGGCCGGTCAGGGGCCATGGGCATGTCGGTGGTCACGCTGCCGCTTTTCAGGCGCGGACCCAAAAACGGGTTGAGGATCACCTCGCCAATGCGGCTGACTTCGCCCAAGCCCGACAGCAGCAACAAAGGCGGCTGCAGCACATCGCCGTCCAGCACCGAATGCACCCGGGCCGAATAACCGAGCCGCCGGATTTGTTCAGCCAGGATGCCGCCCATCAGCGAAAACCGCAGGTAAGCCCGCATGCTCTGCGCAACCGAAATCCAGTCATCGCCGCTGGCACCTTCCATGGTTTCGTGGCCTTGGTCAATGAGCAGGTTCAGCGCGTTGGCATGGTAGGCCGGCATGGGGTTGCCACCCGCGTCGTGCGAGTAATAGGCCCACTCGGGCACGGCGCACAGGCCCACCGCGTCCACTCCCAAATAGTACGAGGCGGCTTTCAGCTTGTCGGCGTTGCGTTGGGGGTCGAGCGTGCTGGCGGCCACCGGACCACGCGCCGGGCCAAACTGCAAGAGCAGCAAAGCGCCCAGCGCCCGACGCGCACAGGCCCCGATGGGGCTTTTCATCACGTAGTGCGCATTCTTGGCGTCGTCTTGCACCGACTTGCCCAGATCGCCGAACAAAGCCCTCGCAAAAAAGTCGGCCCGCTTGGGAAAGCGCGGCACCCGGTCGTGGTCAATGAAGGTGGTGGGCGTGTCGCGGCGCTTGAGTGTTTCAAACGGGTGTGCGCCTTGGCGAAACTCGCGTTGCGCAAACGCATCTTGGTGAAGCGCGCTCTTGAATGTGCCCAACCCTAACCACCAAGCTGGGCCGTGGCTTTGCCAGCGGTTTTGTTGAGGGTCGAGCGCCTGATCGGGGGCGATGGCCAGCGTGGTGCTGACCGCGGCCAAGGCATAACGCTGGCCCACATACGGGCTCTCGCCGTCGCCCAGCGTCAAGCCGGCGGACAAAGCCAAACGGCCCAAATCCAAGTCGCTGCAGCTGGCGCTGTGGGCGCGAGCCTCGTGGCCCAGCATGCGCAAATAGCTCGACAGCAACACCGCCGTTTGCGCGGCCAACACGCTGGCGCGTTGTGCCTGCGTGCCCGCCAACCAGTCGCAACCGGGCTCTGCCGGTTTTGGGTCTCGCGCAAATTCCACCAGGATCACGATGGCGTGGCCATGGTGCGCTATCGGCCCGTACACGGTGCGCGCCGAGTCCAGCACATCGGCCAGGATCATGTCCATGCCTGCCGCAAAACTGGCCGGCTGGCTTTGCGCCAACTCTTCGCCCAGCGCAGGCACGGCGGGGTTTCGTAATGGCTCGGCCAGCCAGGCCGTCCCGGGCAGTGCGCACACGCCCATCATCGATGCGTCGAAGTAATAACCCGCTGCTTTCAGGTGCTGGGCCCGCTCGGTCGGGTCGACTGGAATCTCCCCTTCCTTGGGGTTGACTGCGCCATCGCGCACCAAGTCGAACATCGCCATGTAACGCGCCATGGCGTGCGACAAAGACTCAGGATCAGAGTGTGCAAAGCGCAACGCCTCCATGGGGGGCAGGCCGCTGTCATCGGGGGCGGCATGCGTTCGGCGCAGGCGCTCCAGCGGGTAAGGCCCCAAGTGCACGGGACGGTCGCGGTAAGAAAACATGCGCATGAGCGGTACCCGTGTGGTTGAGGGCGACCGTCAATCGCTCAGGCGTTGGCCCGTGACTTTCACGACTTCGGGCTGGAAATCGCCCATACCATAGGGCCCGACCACTTCGCCCTGCAGCGAAGCCCCTTGCACCCGGATCTGAACAGCTTTGAGCTGCCCGTCGGCTTGTACAAAACTGAAGTGCAGGTCAGCGCCGTGCAGGCTCGCCCCGAGCAGGGTTTGCGTTTGCCCGCCCAAGGTCAGGGTGCCGCCCAGTCGCTGGTGGCGCTGGGTCAATTGCAACAAAACTGGCCCTTGTGGGGCAAGGCCCTGCACCGACCATTGGCCTGCCACAGCGGTGGGTACGGTCCAGAAATAGCCCGTGTTGGTGCCTGCGCGGATCACCTGATCGGGCTCCCAGTCGCCCATGGAAAACGTGTTGGACAAAACGCGTGTGCCCGGGCGCATGGCCAAAATGGTGGGGCGCAATTGCGCGTTCAGCTCTTCCAGCAGGTACATGGTGACCACTGTGGCTTTGGAAAAGTCTTCTTTGAAGATGTCGCCATGCACGATGCGCACCCGGTCGGCCACACCCGCACGCTGTGCGTTGCGCTGGGCCAGTGCGGCCAGGTCTTTGTTGTATTCGATGCCCCAGGCCCGCGCCCCAAACTGCCGCGCCGCCGCGATCGGGATTTTGCCGTCGCCTGCGCCCAAATCAACGACCTCGTCATTGGGGCCGACCCGCGCAGCCGTCAGCATTTGCGTGACGAGTTCATCGCGGGTGGGCAGCCACATCACGTCCTTGCCCATCTGGCCGAGCTTGGGGGCGTAAGTTTCAGGGGGCAGGCTGCTGCAAGCTTGCAATAGGAACAGGGCCACAAGGGGCCAAAGGCGGGTGAACTTGGGCATGGGCGTAACCAGACAGGGCAAGGGCGTTGTGAGATTTGGAGGGTAACCGGATTTCTGAGCAAGGGCAGCTGTGGGCGTGACAGGACCGGTTGTGTCGATCCTCACAGGCCAGACGCCAACGTCCGATAAAGCGGGATTGATCGCGAAAAGCCCATGTAACGAAAGCGACATATTGATGGGTATTCACCCAACAAGATGATGACGAGTTCAGTGCATTGATGTTTCTGCAGAATTTTGAACTGGATTCACAAACCCCATGACACACATTTTTTGGAGACCTCCATGACCATCACGTTAAAGAAAAAACCGATTTCATTCAAACCCAGTTTGCTCATGGCTGGCGCTGCTTTGTTTCTCGCGCAATCTGCTCTGGCGCAAGCCTTGCCCAAAGCTTCACCGGAGTCTGTCGGGATGTCCAAAGAAAGATTGGCGGTACTGTCAGAGACCATGAAGCAAGAGGTTGCCAGCAATCGGCTGCCCGGTGCGGTGGTGATGATTGCGCGCAATGGCAAGCTGGTCTACTCGGAGGCGTTTGGCAAAACAGGCCAGGCGGGTGGTGCGGACATGAAAGAAGATTCGATTTTCAGAATTTATTCAATGACCAAGCCGCTGGTCTCTACAGCACTGATGATGCTGGTTGAAGACGGGAAAGTTCAACTCACAGATCCCGTCTCCAAATTTCTTCCTGCTTTTAAAAGCCCACAAGTCAGTGTTCCATCCATCCATCCCGTATCGGGTGCCGTGACCTTCAAAATGGTTCCTGCCAACAGTGAGCCCACGATTCAGGACTTGTTGCGGCACACATCGGGTATCGCGTACGGCGAACTCACGGCCAATACACCCGTCAAAGACGCGTACACCAAAGCCAAGGTTTTTCTTCCCAGTGTCCCTTTTGATGCGCGAGGTGTGACACCCAATGAGATGTCGGAGGGCGTTGGTAAAGCACCCCTTGCACAACAACCCGGCACCACCTGGGAATACTCCTTGTCGGTGGACATTCAGGGGCGCGTCGTTGAAGCCGTCAGTGGCAAACGCTTGAATGACTTCATGAACGAGCGCATGTTTGGACCTCTCAAAATGAAGGACACAGGTTTTCATGTTCCTGCGGCCAATGCATCGCGTTTGGCTGAGGCGTTTGCCAAGGACCCGTTGACCGGCGCAGCCAACGTATTGATCGACGTTTCTAAAGTGCCAGGCAACGACTCGGGCGGTGCTGGCGGTGTGGGCACGGCGGGCGACTACCTGCGGTATTGCCAAGCCATGTTGAATGGCGGATCGCTGGACGGTGCCCGGATTCTGTCACCCTCTACTGTGCGGTTGATGACTGCCGACCACCTGGGCACTGCCATCAACACGACCACCAACCCGGGTCAACTCTTATTGGGCACCAACGGTTATACGTTTGGACTGGGTTTTCTGGTTCGATCGCAAGACGGCATTGCCCCTGTGCATGGCTCGGCGGGCGAGTTCATGTGGGCTGGATTTGCAGGGACTTTTTTCTGGGCTGAACCCAAAGAAAAATTGTGCGCTGTCTACATGACACAGTCCCCCAGTCCATTACGTGCCAGCTATCGCAGACTGATGAAAAATTTGGTTTCTCAAGCCATTGTCAATTGAGACAAGCCAAGCCCAACGTCAAGTTGGGCTTGGTTTTTATCGGGCGGTGCGGTACCTTCATCGACAGGACGCATGGCCCGATTCCACCGTTGGGGCGTCCACATCGGCTATGCCCCCGTGATGACCCTGATGCAAACTTGCCTCAGAATTTGTATGATGACCTGATCAATTCACATCAGGAAATACCCCATGAAACGCAGAAACTGGATCGCGGCTGCGGCCGTATGCCTGGCCGCTTCGCCATTTATGGTCAGCCCCGCTTCTGCCCAAGCTTGGCCCACCCGCCCCATCAAACTGGTGGTGCCTTTTCCGCCTGGCGGCCTGATCGACAACATGGCCCGCCTGGTCGCGCCCAAACTGGCGCTGGAGTTGGGCCAGCCCATCGTCATCGACAACAAGCCGGGTGCCGGTGGTAACCTGGGCGCGGCCGAGGCGGCGCGAGCGCCAGCCGATGGCTACACCTTGCTCATGGCTTCGCCCCCACTCACCATCAGCCCGGCGCTGTACAGCAAATTGCCTTACAAGCCCGAGCAAATTGCCCCGGTGGCCTTGCTGGGCCGCGTGCCCAATGTGCTGGTGGTCAACCCGGCTGCGGGCATCAACAGCCTGGACGAATTGACGGCTTTGGCCAAGTCCAAGCCGGGTCAACTCAATTACGCGTCCAACGGGCAGGGCACCTCGCTGCACCTGAGCGCCGAGTTGTACAAGAGTCAGTCTGGCGCTTTCGTCACGCACATTCCTTACCGGGGTGCGGCAGCAGGCCTGACGGGCCTGATGGCGGGCGAGGTGAACATGATGTTTGACAACCTGCCCTCGGCGCTGGGCTTGATCAACGGCGGCAAACTCAAAGCTTTGGCTGTGACCACGCCCCAGCGCAGCAGCGCCTTGCCCAATGTGCCCACCATGGAAGAAGCGGGCATGAAGGGCTACCAGGTGTTTGCCTGGTTTGGTGTGGCCGCGCCTGCGGGCTTGCCTGCACTGGTTGCGCAAAAGCTGGAACAAGCGCTGGAGCGCGTGGCCAACCAGCCTGAGGTGAAAGCCGCCATGCTCAAGGCCGGTGCAGAGCCCGCTTGGGCCAACGCACAAGGCCTGGCCAATTTCATGCAGACCGACACGGCGCAATGGAAAAAAGTGGCGAGCTTCGCCAAGATCACTTTGGATTGAGGAATCAAAACATGACAACAGTAGGTCTGATCGGTTTGGGGGCCATGGGCTCGGGCATGGCGTCATCGTTGCGCCGGGCAGGGCAGAGCGTGCAGGTGTTTGACGTGCGACGCGAAGTGGCTGACGCCTTCACCCACGCGGGCGGCACGGCGCACGACTCGCTGGCCTCGCTGGGTGCGGCGTGTGATGTGGTGGTGTCGGTGGTGGTCAATGCCGCGCAGACCGAAGCCGTGTTGTTTGGCGATGGCACAACCCCCGGTTGCGCCGCCAGCATGAAACCCGGCAGCGTGTTTGTGATGTGCTCCACTGTCGACCCCAACTGGTCGGTGGCTTTGGAGGCGCGTCTCGAAGCCCTGGGCCTGCGTTATGTGGATGCGCCCATCTCGGGTGGCGCTGCCAAAGCAGCCTCGGGCCAGATGACCATGATGACCGCGGGCAAGCCAGAGGCTTATGCGCTGGCCGAGCCCTTCTTGAATGCCATGGCCGCCAAGGTCTACAAGCTGGGCGACAGCGCGGGCGCGGGCAGCAAGGTCAAGATCATCAACCAGCTGTTGGCGGGTGTGCACATTGCCGCTGCGGCCGAGGCCATGGCCTTGGGCCTGCGCGAAGGCGTAGACCCGGCGGCGCTCTACGAAGTCATCACCAACAGCGCGGGCAACAGCTGGATGTTTGAAAACCGCATGGCCCATGTGCTGGCGGCCGATTACACGCCGCTCTCAGCGGTGGACATTTTTGTGAAGGATTTGGGCATCGTGCTGGACATGGCGCGTGCCACCAAGTTCCCGCTGCCGCTGTCCAGCACCGCGCACCAGATGTTCATGCAAGCCAGCACCGCAGGCTTTGCCAAAGAAGACGACAGCGCAGTGATCAAGATTTTTCCGGGCATTGAACTGCCAAAAGCACCGGGCTGATCCCCCCGTAGGAGCCCACCCCGTGGGCGATGGTTTTTGAGGGCGTGTTCCACGCCCATCGCCCACGGGGTGGGCTCCTACAAAATGCAGCTCAAGCCCTTTGCAACACGGTGTGGTGCCGACACACAACAACAGCCAATCACAAGAGATTTGACATGAGCACTTTGAAAATGGGTTTGAAACTCGGTTGCATTGCAGACGACTCTACCGGCGCGACCGATCTGGCCAACAACCTGGTGCGCTCGGGCATGCGGGTGGTGCAGACCATTGGCGTGCCTGCAGGACCGCTTGCGGCGGACGTGGACGCGGTGGTGGTGGCGCTCAAGTCGCGCACCAACCCGGCTGCCGAAGCCATCGCCCAATCGCTGGAGGCCTTAAAGTGGCTGCAAGCGCAAGGCGCCGAGCAAATCTATTTCAAATACTGCTCCACCTTTGACAGCACGCCCGAGGGCAATATTGGCCCGGTGACCGAGGCGCTGATGGACGCGCTGGGCACAGACTTCACCATCGCGACCCCGGCCTTTCCGGACAACGGTCGCACCGTGTTCAAGGGCTATTTGTTCGCGGGGAATGTGCTGCTCAATGAGAGCGGCATGCAAAACCACCCGCTCACACCCATGATCGATGCGAACCTGGTGCGCGTGATGCAAGCGCAAACGAAGCGCAAGGTAGGTCTGATCGATTACAAAACAGTAGCCCTTGGCGAAGGGGACATCCGCGAGCGCATCGCCACACTGCGTGCCGAAGGTGTGGGCGTGGCCGTGGTGGACGCGACCAGCAACGATGATCTGCACCTTCTCGGGCCTGCCTTGAAAGGCATGCCGCTCATCACCGCCGGTTCAGGTGTGGCGATTGCCCTGCCCGCCAACTTTGGCTTGCAGCCGTCGTTGCAAGCAAGCCAATTGCCTGCTGCATCGGGCCTGCAGGCGGTGGTGTCTGGAAGCTGCTCGTTGGCCACCAACGCGCAGGTCGCGCACTTCAAATCCACCGGTCGTCCCGCAAGGGCCATCGACCCCGCCAGCCTGATGAACGGGCAAAGCGATGCCGTGGTGCAGCAGGTGCTGGCTTGGGCCTCACCGCTCTTGAAGGATGGCCCGGTGCTGGTGTATTCCACCGCCGAGCCCGACGCCGTGAAAGCCGTACAAGCGCAGCTGGGTGTGGCCGAGGCGGGTGCGCTGGTGGAGCACGCCCTGGGGTCTGTGGCGCGTGGCCTGGTCGATTTGGGCGTGCAGCAGCTGGTGGTGGCCGGTGGCGAAACCTCGGGCGCCTGCGTGCAGGCGCTGGGCATTGCACAGCTGCAAATCGGCCCACAAATTGACCCGGGCGTGCCGTGGTGTCATGCGCCTTCAGCCCACGGCGGTGTGCACATCGCGCTCAAGTCGGGCAACTTTGGCACTGAAGACTTTTTCAGCAAAGCCTTTACAGTGTTGGCATGAACCTGACTGAATCTCAAGTCCGCGAAGAGATCTGCCGCGTAGGCCGCAGCCTGTTTGAACGCGGCTTCGTGCACGCCACGGCGGGCAACATCAGCGTGCGCCTGGACGATGGCTTTCTCATCACGCCCACCGATGCGTGCCTGGGGTTTTTGGATCCGGCCCGCTTGGCCAAACTCGACCTGCAAGGCCAGCAAGTCAGTGGTGACAAGGGCAGCAAAACCATCGCCATGCACCGCCAGATTTACGCAGCGGCTTGCGAACAGGATGCCGACACGCGCTGCGTGATCCACACTCACAGCACGCACTGTGTGGCGCTCAGCCTGAACGCCGTCGGCCCTGAATTGCTGGCGCCCATCACCCCCTACTTTGTAATGAAAGTCGGCCATGTGCCCCTGGTGCGTTACCACCGCCCCGGCAGCCCCGATGCGGCCAAAGAGGTGGCCACGCTGATCCGCCAATACGCGGCTCAGGCCGCTCCAATCCGCGCCGTGATGCTGTCCCGCCTGGGGCCGAATGTTTGGCACGACACTCCCGCTGCAGCCATGGCCACGCTCGAAGAGCTGGAAGAAACCGCCCGGCTCATGCTGCTGTCGCCCCACACGACACCGCTGAACGCCAGCGCCTTGGACGATTTGCGTCAGACTTTTGGCGCGAGGTGGTGATGTCCTTGGCACATGGAACTCGAATCCTGTCCGGGGTCACAAACCCCGAGGTGGAATAACTTTTTTTCTGAAAGACTCTCATGCCACGCTTTGCCGCGAACCTCTCCATGATGTACCCCGACTTGCCGTTTTTGGACCGCTTTGAATCCGCGGCGAAAGACGGTTTCAAGGCTGTGGAGTATTTGTTTCCCTACGCCTTCCCCGCGCAAGAGCTGGCCGCA
>Ga0247831_1003419_pt1 | contig 23218 bp, 29 predicted proteins | sample LaCruzMarch2015__9_FD_192406 | JGI IMG/M metagenome (GOLD analysis project Ga0247831, IMG submission 192406) | Freshwater microbial communities from meromictic Lake La Cruz, Castile-La Mancha, Spain - LaCruzMarch2015_1m | ecosystem: Environmental > Aquatic > Freshwater > Lake | place: Spain...
CCAATTGAGTTTTTAACCTTGAGCAATGAGCTAGGCACACGCTTACGTGCTACTGTAACAGAATTTGGTCCAGTATTGTTTTCTAAAATTTTAGGATTAAATGATACGCAAGAAGGTATTATGTCGATGATATTTAAATATTGTGATGATCATCAATTGCCATTACTAGATTTAAAAGATTTAGTTAAAGTGTTGCAATATATGAACAATGAAGGTAAGGACGAGGTAAAAGCCGAATACGGAAATATTTCTTCGCAATCTACTGGCACTATTCTTCGAAAAATTATTGAATTGCAACAGCAAAAAGCCGATGTTTTTTTCGGAGAAAAATCGTTTGAAGTTGATGATTTGATGCGCATGAGTGACGATGGAAGGGGTATGATTTCTATTGTAAGAGTGACGGATTTGCAAGATAGACCAAAATTGTTTTCGACATTTATGTTGCAACTTTTGGCTGAATTATATGCCTCTTTGCCTGAAGCTGGCGATTTGGAAAAACCTAAATTGGTATTATTTTTAGATGAAGCACATTTGATTTTTCAAGATGCTACCTCGGCTTTGTTGCAACAACTAGAAACTGTCATTAAATTGATCCGTTCGAAAGGTGTGGGTATATTTTTTGTAACTCAAAATCCCAACGATATTCCGCAATCAATCTTAGGTCAGTTGGGTATGAAAGTGCAACACGCTTTGCGGGCTTTCACAGCAAAAGACAGACAAGATATAAAGAAAGTAGCTGAGAATTACCCTGAGACTAACTATTACAAAACGGAAGATTTGATCACACATCTTGGGATAGGAGAGGCATTAGTAGCATTGCTCAATGAAAAAGGAATTCCAACTCCATTGGTGCATGCATTACTGTGTCCGCCAGCATCTAGAATGGATGTTTTGACTGACACTGAAATCAATACAATTGTAACGAATTCAAGATTAAGTAAAAAATACAATCAAGTCATAGAATCTGAAAGTGCTTACGAGCTTTTGAATGAAAAAATAGAAGAAGCTTCTCAAAGCAACGAGGCAGAAGAAGATGCTACTGAGAAAATGACTAAAAAAACTGAAAAAGGGACACTCGAATCTATATTGGATAGCCCTGTTACAAGACAAGTGGGTCGAACTGCAGCCAGTATTTTGACAAGAACTTTACTTGGGGTATTAGGATTGGGAGGAACGACTCGAAGAAGAAAAAAGACTAGTTGGTTTTAAGGATTTGCGCTCCTCAATAGGTAAAAAAATAGGCCTTGTTTTGCATGATTTGAATAAAAGTGTAAAAAATGGTTGATTTTTCTCTATTTTTTTTACCTTTACCCTTATGAAAAAAATTACAGTTCTGCTAGCGCTATTGGTATCAGGTTTTGCTTTACAAGCTCAGCAAACCGAAGCTTATGGTCCTTTTTATAATGTCAATGTATTCTTAAACAAAGGAAATTTGTTCAATTCCGATGATTTAAGGGCAGATAGTTTCCAAAAATATGCAATTACGCCTGCTTTTGCAGGTAGTTTAGAGTACGGTCGTTTGTACGAAAATGGATTTTCATACAGTATAGGCTTGCAATTCGGGACTTGTGGCCAAAAATATACTGGTGTTGACAGTGCATATCCATATACGTTAAATGCTACTACGAAAAGCACATTTTTAAAAGTGCCTATGACATTTAGTCATCAAACTAGAAACGACAAGAAACTTAAATTCATGTATTCTTTGGGCTTCTTTTATGGTTTGACATTGGCCTATTCGGATAATATAAAACTAGATTATACAGATGCGAATTTGGCAGATTATGAAACAACTATTACGAAAGATAAAATAGTAACTACGAGCGCAAAAGATACAACCAAACGTTCGTATGCATTGGATGCAAGTCCAGTGAATAAGCATGGACTAGGCGCATTGGGTGGTGTCGGTATTTCATATCGTATTAAACCTCGTACTGAATTTATTGCTCAAGTAAAAGGAGAGTTTCAGTTTACTGACTTAGAAAATGACACTGAAATATTACATACGCCAACAGATGGTACAGCCGGTTTTACGCAACTAAAATATGTATATGGCAACTATGCCAAATACATGAATTCAAATTCGAGCAATTTTAGAAGAGCTGCAACCCATCCATTTAATCTTGGTTTAACACTCGGGTTACGGTTTTATGTATTTTCGTTTGAATAATCAAGATTAGCGTTTGCGCATCATTGACAAAGTATGCAAGCCCACGCTCATAGCTATTAAGGTTATTCCGATATAAAAACCCCATCCAAGATCTTTATTCTCATGATATATAAGAATGGCCAAAATAATGCCATAAACAGGTTCTAAATTGACCATGAGGACTGTCGTAAACGATGATAATTTTTTTAAAGCACTCAATGCAAGTGATTGGCCCCAAACAGTACAACAAAGACTGAGAATAAAAAGCCAAATCCAATCCATTTTTGAAGGTATGAAATTCGTTAGAGGAAAGAAGTAATGATAGACTGGCAGTAGCAAGGTCAAAAATAAAAATCCTGCGCCTATTTCATAAAAGGCAACCATGCGAGAAGGGTAGTCACCAACCATTTTTTTGTTTAAAATGGTGAATATTGAACTCAACAATGAGGCCACAATACCCAATATAATACCTGTAGCATAACCGATTTCAAACCTATAAATACAATACATGCCAACCAAAGCAATGAACCCAATAAAAAGTTCTTTATAATTGAATTTTACTCGAAGTAAGACTGGTTCTAATAATGCAGTAAAAATGCCTGCAGTAGATAAACAGGTCAAAGCTATTGAAGCATTGGCATATTTAATAGAACCATAAAATGCAACCCAATGAATGGCAATAATGGCTCCAATGCCCATAAATCGAAGGATAACTTTAGGTTCTAATCTTCTAAATTCTTTTCTGTAATAAATGATTACTAAAAATATAAGCGAAGTAATAAGTGTTCTATACCAGACTAACGGAAACTCTTGTAGTTCGATTGCACGACCCAATACACCCGTAAATCCCCATAAAAACACCGCTAGGTGCATTTTTAGCAATGCATTTTTCATATTTTTGCACAAAATAATAGAAAATAGTCCTTAAATGTACAATTATTCAATAAAATAGTTTTACCTTTGCACTCCTTAAAATTAAGATGTCATGCCAAAAATGAAAACCCACTCTCGTGCGAAGAAAACGTTCAAAGTAACTGGAAGTGGAAAAGTGAAGAGATTTAAAGCGAACAAAAGTCACTTGTTGAACAAAAAATCTACAAAGCGTAAACGTCATTTACGTGGAAGTACATTAGTTGGTAAAACAAATCAAAAAATGGTGAACCGCTTACTTTGTATCGGTTAATCCAAATCTCATCCATCCATTCACAACAAAAATTTAAATAATTAAGATATGCCACGTTCAAAAAACGCTGTTGCAAGCAGAGCAAGGAAGAAAAAAATATTAAAACAAGCCAAAGGTTACTATGGTAAACGCAAAAATGTATTTACAGTTGCGAAAAACGTAGTAGAAAAAGGTATGACGTACAAATTTGTAGGTCGTAAATTGAAAAAACGCGATTACCGCACATTATGGATTGCTCGTATCAACGCTGCTATCCGTGCTGAAGGTATGAATTATTCTACGTTCATCAATAAATTAGCTAAAGCTAATGTGACTTTGAACAGAAAAGTATTGGCTGATATGGCTATGAATGAACCAGATACATTCAAAGCAATCGTAGCACACGTAAAATAATTTTATAAACTAATTATAAAAGGGTTGCCTCATTACGAGGTGACCTTTTTTTGTTTTGTGTAAAGTGGAGAAGATGTCTTAAAGGAGAAATGAAGAACTGAAATATAGATTTTATATGAATTCAGTAATCTATTTATCGCTAAAACTAAAGAAAGTTAATATCAAGAATGTAATACGTATTAATCTAAAATACAACACAGCATTATAGGTTTTATCAAATAATGAATATTAGCACAAATGTTAACCCTTGACTTTAATATATATAGTAACCCATTATTTTAATTATAGGATGTGAAAATATAAGCTCAGCAATATTAAATAGAAAATAAAGGAAGAGTAGATTGATGCAAGAATTAATACTTATTCTGCTACTTTGGGTGATGGTTTATAAACGGTATCAAACACGTAGACTTCCTCATTGGGGGCTTTCATGAAATATTTTTCACGAGCATAGCGTTCAATTGTAGTTGAATCTGTTTTGAGCGAAACTTTTTCTGCATGCAATCGTTCAACTTCCTTTTCAAGATAATTGATTTTTTCATTCATTTCATTGAGCTCCTTACGTTGGCGAGACTGTGAAATGATGTCATATTGCGCGAAAAAAATAACCCATACCAAAAAGACTGCAGTAACGATGAAATATTTGTTCTTGAGTAGATTTACTATGAACATGCGAATCTTTTTGACTTGAGAATGGTGATTATTAGGCCTTTGTCTCTGTATTTTGTTTTTTGCGAAGTGCCATGGTCATATCCATCGAAATAGCAGATTTGTCCATTTTTACTTTTGTGTTGCGATCTATTTCTACAATCATGGTACCATCTTCATTGTTACTAATAATTCTACCATGTATACCTGCAATAGTCACAATAGTGTCGCCTTCGTTTGTGCTGCTTGAAAATTCTTTTTGTTCTTTGGCTTTTTTCATTTGAGGACGGATCATGAAAAAATACATCACGCCAATCATTCCGACCATAAAAACTACGTTCATCATTGGATTGGGTTTTCCACCTTCTCCTACCATCAATAATAAGTCAATTGTGTTCATTTTAATAAATTGTTGAGACGCAAAAGTAAAGGATAAATCTCAAATATATCGAAGTTTTTACCGCTTTAATAAACGTCAGCCAGGATAGTCAAGTTGGAGACTGAAGGTTTGCCATTTGTAATGACAACGATACCTTTTTCATTATATCCTTTTTTACCTTTACTATCAAATGTAACATGTATGACATTTTGAGATCCTGCTTGAATGGGTTCTGAAGGATATTTTGGAATAGTGCATCCGCAGGATCCTTTGGCGTCGTTGATAATTAGATTGCGTTTACCTGTATTTTTAAAATTAAAATCATATTGTACAATCTCGCCTTCTTTGACGCGTCCAAAATCGTGAACGGTATCTGAAAATGACATAATAGCCACATCTATACTGGTATTAGTATTCTCCTGTAAACTTCCGGGATTGTGAACAAGGTCGGTAGATAGCTTGCCTGGTAAAGTGTCTTTTTCAGGTTGTTTACTTGTATTTTCGCTACAAGCAAGTAATACTATACTGCAACATATTACAACTGACCAAAATTTTATTGTATTCATACTTAAATCAATTAAAAATTTCGAATACAAATATATGCATTCCAATAACATTCTTGTATTTAGGATTTGCCTTTATAATCGAGCTTTGTAATTTTATTTTCGGCAGTAAGTTCTTTTCGAACATTATCGAGTAAACCATTGATGAACTGGCCACTTTGCATTGTGCTATATGATTTAGCTAAATCGATGTATTCATTTATTGTTACTTTAACCGGAATGCTAGGGAAATAAAGGAGTTCGCAAATACCTAGGTGTAATAAAATCAAGTCGATAAGCGCAACCCTTTCAGCGTCCCAATTGACTAATTTAGGTTCAATGAGTTGAAAAACAACTTCCTTTTTTTCAAAATAGGCCAACAACAGTTCGTGTGCAAACTCTAATTTTTCGGCAGACAATAATTGATCAAACTTAAATTTAGTAGCGTTTAAGAAAATCTTGTCCATCCATGATTCAATCATTTCGGCATCACCTTGCCAACTTAAAAAAGTTTCTTCAAGAAACGAAGAGGCATAATCATTTTTAAAAATGAACTGATGAACAATAAAGTCTAAAATATTTTTTTCGTCTTGAACATTTCGTTCTGTGGTACTAATGTAATTTTTGTATTCTGGAGTTTCTATTAAAGAAACGAATATCTTTTTGATTAAATCATCCTCAAACAAGTTTGTAAGTTTATTTTGTTTAAGCACTATACTAAAAGCTTCATTCTTTTTTAGGTTTTGAAGAATGATATTTCCTGCAAGTTTAGTGTTGATGTTTAAATCGTCTGAAGTAGGAATATGTTTTGATGCTTTTTGATTGGCATGTATAAGGACGTATTCAGCTACCAAAAATAACATGTGACATGTAGCAGCTAAAAGAGAAGAAGTGTCATTTAATTTTGAATCGAAATATTGTTTAGCTTGAGAGCTAGAAACGTAATCGTGTTGTTGTCCAAGTTCGTAAATAGTCTGAAATACTTTGATTCTAATGTTTCTTCTACTAATCATGTTAAGAGCTTAAAGATGAATTTTTTCGGGAGTGCAAAGATAGTTTTTTATTTTGTTTTTTAGATATTCGTTCAATCTATTTATTTTAAATTAAAGAGGCTAATTTTAAACGCTCCTATTAACAAATTTAAATAAATCCCATTTATTATATATATTATACTTATATAAATGAAAATCAAATGTTTATAAGTAGTTTATAATAATATCTGATATAAATTTTAATTTATATTTAAATTTAATAAATATAATTTGTTTATATATATATAATCTACTAATTTTACGTTGTTTTAAATTTTTCACTTAAACTTAGCCACATTGTTTATAAATAATAATCTTAGAATAAAAATTGATAATGAACACAAAATACTGTGGGTAGGTATAGATTTGCAGGACAAATTGTGCTATTCAATGAGTTTCTTAGACAACTTAACCCACGTTAAAGAGTTGATAGTGTACATGATAAAAAAGGAAAGTATTGATTATGTAGTTGCATATTCATTGAATAAAGGTGTTTGGAATTTGGGTGGCGATTTGGATTACTTTGTTTCATGCATACGAAATCAAAACAAAAAGTCGCTACAAGATTATGCATACAAATGTATCGATCTTGTATACAATTATAATAGCAATTACGACATGGATGTGTTTTCAACTTGTGTAGTTCAAGGCAATGCCTTTGGAGGTGGCTTTGAAAGCGCATTGTCAGGAAATTTTATCATAGCTGAAGAGTCAGCGAGGTTTAGTTTTCCAGAAGTCATTTTTGGTACATTTCCTGGTATGGGCGCCTATAGTTTTTTAACTAAAAAGGTTGGTTTTAATAAAGCCAATGAAATTATCAATTCCAATAAATCATATACTGCCAAAGAAATATTTGACATGGGTATTATCAATGAAGTTTGTGATGATGGTTTCGGAATTGCTAAGATGTCTACATTAATTAAAAGCGGAGAGATGGAAAAATATAAATCAAATCCATTTATGAGCATTTGTAATCGTGTTTCGAAGCAAGAGTTGATTGATGTAGTCAATGTTTGGTTGGAAAAGGCTTTTACATTGAGCGAAGATAACTTGAATCGAATGATGAAATTGTCGAACGCTCAAAAAAGAAAAGTAGATCAATTAAAGAAAACTGAACCTATGGTAGAGGAGGAATTCAAAATGGCCGAAATAAATACATTAATTAATAGTTCTTTTCCAACGAAATAAGGATTTGATTCGTCTATAAAAATGAAGCAACATTTATTAACATATGTTAATGATTTTGATTTTCTAAAATTTCTTTTTATTTTTAAACACTAAAACTATTTATTCAATGAAAAAACTTCTTTCTCTTACACTTGTAGCAGCCCTTGTACTAGGTTTTGCATCTTGTAAAAAAACAAATTCTTCTGACACAGGAAGCAACCCTTTTTATACTGCTCCTAATGTTACAACTCCTACAGCACCAACTCTTCCTGTAGGTAGTGTTCCCAATAAATTTACCAAAAAAGTAGTTATTGAAGAATTTACGGGCGAATGGTGTGGTGCTTGTCCAGGTGGCGCAGCTAATTTAAAAGCTATTGTTGATGCTCATCCTGATTTAGCATATCCTGTCGCAATTCACAATGCAAATTCGGGTTACGATCCTTACGAACCTTCTTTTTTCAATCAAATTAATTCAATGTTGGGCTCACATTCATCTTATCCAGGTGGAAATGTTGATCGTGGTGCTATAATGGGAGCTTCTGAATGGGCTGGTGAGGTAAATAACCGTTTGCAAGTTAAAACTGATATTGGTGTTGCATTGGTTTCAAAAACAACAGGTGATAATGTTAATCTTGATATTTATTTTGGTGTAACAAAACCATTGACTAAAGATTTATATTATACTGTTTATTTATTAGAAAATGATATGCCAACATCTCCCCAAGGTCAAACTTCGGGTGGATCAGGTTATAAACACGAACATGTATTGAAAGATTATTTAAATACTGATTTGAATGGTGATATGATTGAATGGGTAGGTAGCGAAAAATATTTTAAAGTTCAGTTGAAAAACAAAAACATCGGTGGAAAATACCTAAATATCAACAACTGCAAATTACTTGTATTAGTTCACACCAAAGGAAATGTTGGTAGTGCAGGTGTTGAAATTATCACAGCACAAGAATGTTCTATGAATGAAATAAAAAAATGGGACTAGTATTTCCTATTTAAAACAAAATTTCAAAGCGCTCCAAATAGGAGCGTTTTTTTATTTATACACTGTGATGAATATGAAATAAGGATTCTAAAATCATATTTATTGTTAATCAAAAGTCATTTTCACATGCAGATTTTATTCATTGACCCAAATTTGACTTGGTTATTGTAAAATTGTGGATATTTAAGTAATATAATGTTGCAACATCTAAAAAACTTTCATTATATTTGAATTCTAAACAACATTACAAATGAAAAAATTACTATCGCTAACGCTTGTTACTGCTCTTGTATTAGGCTTTGCGTCGTGCAAAAAGACGAATTCGTCTGATACTGGTACTAACCCTTACACCAATGGAAGTTCAACTACAACAACCCCTGTAGTCGTAGACCCGCTTGCACAAGTAGGGCCATTACCAACTGATTATACTAAAAAAACAGTACTTGAAGAATTTACTGGAGAATGGTGTGGATGGTGTCCTGAAGGTGCTGAACAAATGGAACTAAATATTGCAGCTAACCCTGGTAAAGTAGTAGGTATTGCAGTACATGATGGTGATCCAATGGAAATTCCTTCATATAATTCTTGGATAACAACATTAACTGCAAATTCTGGTTTTCCAGGTGGCAGTGTTGACCGTGCTGATGCAACTGGGCGTGGAAGTTGGACCGGTCAAATTTCTGCAGAATTAGCAAAAGTAGCTCAATCTGGAATTGCAATGGTAACAAAACGCAATGGCGATATGGTTGATATTAAAGTGTTTGTAGGTTACAAAGCTGGCATTTCAGCTGCAACTCGATTAACAGTTGCTGTGATAGAAAACGATGTACCTCAATCTCCAGGTGGTCAAAGTAATTATTCTTCAACTGTGGTTGTTGATGCAAACTGGATGCATTCACATGTGTTGAGAGGTTTAGTGACTGCAAACGATGGAGATCCAATTGATTTAACTGCTGGTAAAAAATATACTATTGTTGAATTCAAAAACGTAGATTTAACTTCAATGAATATTAAAGATATGGCTAACGTCCATATCGCTGCTTTTATTCACACAAATACCACTCCTAGAGAAGTTTATAACGCTCAAGAAGCTGGTTTAACTGAAATTAAAAAATGGGATTAATTCCTAAAATGATAATCTTTAAAAAACGCTCAGAAATGAGCGTTTTTTTTTAACTTTAATTTTTAATCAATTGCTATGAAAAAAATAGGATTACTGTCACTCATGTTACTTATATTGTTTTCATGCAAAAAAGATAAAGATAATACTAATTCAAATACAACATTTCCTGATCCTAATCCAATAGATAGCGTTCCTTCGTCTTTTGTTAGAAATGTGTTGATTGAAAATTTTAAAGGCGAATGGAATCCCAATTGTCCAACGGGTGATGATTCGCTTTTGGCCATGAAAGCAATGAATCCAAAACGATTATCTATAGCTTGTATTCATCAAGGAGATTGGCTGGCTGATGAAACATTATTTGATAGTTTGAATAATCATCTTGGTGGAATTACAGGATTTCCTCGAGCTTCAATCAATAGAATGCCTGCCACGCAGGGTTCTCAATTAGATTCAACTTTGATTAGTATTTTTAATTGGCGATTAAATATTTTAGACGCATTATCCAAACCTGCAATTTGTGGACTTGCGCTTAAGTCTACATTTAAAAATGAAATGCTAAATCTAAAAGTATATATTGGTTATAATGATTCGATTAATTCTGATACTCGATTGACCATTTATGTAACAGAAGATAGTGTGAGTGCACAAAATCAATCCAATGCACCACTAGGTTATAAACATCATTTTGTAGTTTGTAAAGTATTGACATCTTATTTAGGTGATAAAGTGAATCTAATAGGAGGAAAACAATTGATACAAGAATATACAGCTTCATTGCAGGGATTGTATATTTCAAAATCGAATTTGAATATAGTTGCATTTCTTCATCAAGTTGGTTTGGATGCCAAGCTACATGAAGTATTAAATAGTCAAAATGTTTATATAGATTCAACCAAAAATTGGAATGAATAGTTTATTTTCAACTTGAAAATCAGAGGTAATTTTATGCAATTAAGTTTTACAGAAGAGAATTATTTAAAATCAATTTATCATATCGGTACCGAGAATGGAACTGAGGAAACATCGACCAATTCTATTGCAGAATATTTAAATATTAAACCGGCTACTGTGACTTCGATGTTGAAAAAACTACGAGATAAAAAAATAATTTCTTACGAACGTTACGGTAAAGTTTCATTGACTAAAAAAGGAAAAGATCAAGCCTTAAGTATTGTAAGAAAACATCGGTTATGGGAAGTTTTTTTAGTAGAAAAATTGAATTTTACGTGGGATGAAATTCATGAAATTGCAGAACAGCTTGAACATATCCAATCCGTCAAATTAATCAATCAATTAGATGCCTTTTTGAATTATCCCGAATTTGATCCGCATGGCGATCCAATCCCGAATATGAATGGCGAACTAAAATCAATTTCTAAATTAACTTTAGCTGAGGCAATCATTGGCAAAGAATACATTGTAGTAGCAGTTAGTGATTCTTCCTCTGATTTCTTGCAATATTTAATGCAATTGCAAATAACTTTATCCACTTCGTTGAAAGTTATAACTCGATACGAATTTGATAATTCGTTGCTGCTTTTAATCAATGGAAAAAAAGAAATCACGGTATCAAGTAAGTTTTCACAACATTTAATTATCAGCTAATATTATTATGAGGCCGACAAGAAAAAAATATTTGCAATACCTTAATCCTTTGGAATTGTTACAAACCAAAAAGGTATTAAAAAGTAATCCAACTTTGCTCACAGAGGATAAGGATAAAGGCGAGTCAGTAATTAGTTTATACCAATATGATAGCGAACATGTTGAATGTAAAATACCTATTAAGCCAGAAGAAATTTCAATTTCGATTTTTCAAGAATCAAAACTGTATTGGTTAAATTTGGATACGCTCAATAAAAAAAGCGTCGAAACCATTTGTGCCAATATCGGTATTCATCCACTCATTATTGAAGATATATTGAGTGTTCATCAAAGACCTAAAGTGGATGAGTTTGAAGAATATTTTACTTGCGTACTGCAAATGTTGTATTACATTGACGATAAAAATACCATCGAAAATGAGCAAGTCAGTTTTGTAATGGGGAAAAATTTCCTAGTGAGTTTTCAGGACGATTCTCATCGTGATTTGTTTGATCCTATTCGCGATAGACTCAAAGTGCCTGCAACTAAAATGCGTCTACAAGGTTCGGATTATTTGTTGTATGCTATGCTCGATAGTATTGTCGATCATTATTTTGTAGTACTCGAAAAACTGGGCGAGCAAATTGAAAAATTGGAGGAAGAAATAACGAAAAGTAATGAGGATAATTATACGATGAACCGTATAAACAATCTGCGTAAAGAACTTATTTTTTTTAAACGGAATACCGGTCCTGTGCGTGAATTGATTGGCAATATATTGCGGTCAGATAATATCTATTTTCAGCAACGAAACGAAAAGTATTTTAAAGATATTTATGACCATAGTATTCAAATCATAGAGCTGACCGAAAACTATAGAGATGTATTGACCAATATTCGTGATTTGTATTTGAGTCAAACAAATTTAAAACTCAATGAAATTATGAAGTTTTTGGCTATTGTTACAACTTTGTTGGCGCCTGCAACAGTCATAGGAGGGATATTCGGAATGAACTTTGACAGAATTCCTTATTTACATGATCAAAATGGATTTTGGATTGCAACTGTATTTATGATAGCAGTGCCATTATTGATGTTGTATTATTTTAGACGTAGGAATTGGTTTTAGGATTCTGTTTTTTTAAAAAAAACAAAGACTCTTTTCTCAAATACTTTTTAGTTTATACTATTTACATTACCTTCGCATCGGCAAGTCTTATACGACCAGCTCCTGCTACTCCTCCAGGGTGGGAACGCAGCAAAGGTACGCGGTCGTAGCGGTGCGATATAAGTAACTTGCCATTTTTTTGTCTATATTTGAGGATGAAATTCATTTACTCAATCATCATATTAATCTCAACCAACTTTTTTTTGCAAGCTCAACAACCTGTTTTCAGGTATGTTGAGCAATTTCCCGAATTTCCGGGCGGTGAAGGTGCTATGTATGGTTTTTTAGCCAAAACAGCAATTTATCCCACAGATGCTTACCAAAAAAGTAAACAGGGTAAAGTGTTTGTTGAGTTTATTGTCGAAGCCAATGGGCAATTAAATGAGATAAAGGTTGTCAAAGGAATATTTCCATCCTTGGATTCAGAGGCAGTTCGGATTATAAAAGCTATGCCTAAATGGAAGCCTGGAAAGCAGAATGGAATAGCAGTGCGTGTCTATCATTCGTTACCAATAGATTTTACTCTTGATGAAGGGACAAATGATGAAAATATCCCCAAAGCATTAATGCCAGTTTTTTTATTGGTTAATGATCAAAAAATGAAAGAAGCCAATGAAAAACTTGACGAACTTATTCAAGTAGAACCTTCAAATCTTGATTTTTTGTCTACTAAAGCCATATTTTATTTGCAAGCTAATCGTCTAGATGAAGCATGCCAAATGATGAATAAAGTTAAGGATTTAGGCGATGAAACAGGGTATACATCATACACTACGAAAAAAGAATTAGTCGACCTTATGCTCGAATATTGCAAATCTGAATAACTAATGCATAAACAATACACCGATTAACTTATTTTCGCACTTTAAAACAAACTATTATGAAATTTTTTATCGATACGGCAAATTTAATTCAAATTCAAGAAGCCAATGATTTAGGTATTTTGGATGGTGTAACGACTAATCCTTCATTGATGGCTAAAGAAGGTATTCAAGGTCATGAAGCTATTTTAAGGCATTATCAAGACATTTGTGCAATCGTTGGTGACAAGCCAGTGAGTGCTGAAGTTATATCAACCGATTTTGACGGTATTATCGCAGAAGGCCAAAAGCTTGCAGCATTAAATCCTAATATTGTAGTGAAAGTACCTATGATCAAAGAAGGTATCAAAGCTATAAAATGGTTTACTGACAATGGTATTAAAACAAATTGCACATTGGTGTTTTCTGCAGGTCAGGCCATTTTGGCTGCCAAAGCAGGTGCTACCTATGTTTCGCCATTTATTGGTCGCATAGACGATAGCAATTGGGATGGGGTAGATTTGATAGCACAAATTGCGCAGATATATAGCATTCAAGGGTTTCAAACTGAAATATTAGCTGCTTCTATTCGTAATGCACTTCATATTGTACGTTGTGCAGAAGTTGGAGCCGATGTTTGTACATGTCCTTTGTCAAGTATACTTGGATTGCTCAAGCATCCATTGACAGATTTGGGATTAGCACAGTTTTTGGAAGATGCTAAGAAATTCCAATAAATATTAAACTGATTAAAATTAAAAATAGAGAATAAGACTATAACTTATTCTCTTTTTTGATTGTAAAAAACCGAAAAAATATATAATAATAAAATGAATCTATACAGATTTCATAATTTCATAAAATGTATAAACATCTTCAAAACTATTGTACATCGGTACTGGCGCAATTCTTATCACATTTGGTTCGCGCCAATCAGCTATGACGCCATTTTTTTGTAATTTTTCAAACACTTCTTTTCCTTTTAATTTAAAAAGAAGCGATAATTGACATCCTCGTTCGTTTGGATCTAAAGGTGTTATAATTTCAAATTTTAAATTTGTAAGTTGATTCAACAAAAAGGCAGTATATGAAGTAAGAAGAAGACTTTTTGCACTCAACTTTTCCATACCAACTTGGTCAAACAAATTTAACGAAGCACGATGGGCTGCCATGTTCATGACTTGTGCATTACTCATTTGCCAACTTTCCGCAGTCTTCATTGGTTTGAAGCCTTTCTTCATTTTAAATCGAGTCTTTTCGTCATGTCCCCACCATCCTGCAAGCTTGAGTGTATTAGGATTTTTTGCATGTTTTTCTTGTACAAATATCCCACCTACTGCCCCAGGACCTGAGTTTAAATATTTGTATGAACACCAACAAGCAAAGTCTACTTTCCAATCGTGCAAATGCAAAATTTTGTTACCAACTGCATGTGCTAAATCAAAACCAGCCAATGCGCCAGCTTGATGTGCAAGTTTTGTAATGCGTTCAATATCGAAAAATTGCCCTGTATAATAATTCACACCACCAAAAACGACAATAGCTAGATTCTTTTTGTGTTTTTCAATCATGGCTTCAATGTCTTCCATACGTATAGTATGTTCACCTTTTCGAGGTGCAATTTCAATAACTGCTTTTTCTGGATCAAATCCATGCAACTGAGCTTGAGTTTCCATAGCATACATGTCTGAAGGGAACGCACCTGCTTCCATGATAATTTTATACCGTTGCTTTGTAGGTCTATAAAACGACAACATCAATAAATGTAAGTTTACCGTTAGTGTATTCATGGCTACTACTTCTTTGACATTTGCCCCAACTAATTTGGCTAAGGATTCTGTAAAAAAAGTATGGTAAGCAAACCAAGGTCGTTGTGCTTGAAAATGTCCTTCTACACCAAATTCGGCCCAATCATTGAGTTCTTGTTCTATAATATTTCGGGTTTCTATCGGTTGCAATCCAAGTGAATTGCCACACAAATAAATAGCATCTTTTTTATTGTGTTTGGGCATTAAAAATTGTTCGCGATATGAAGCTAACGAATCAGCATCGTCCATTTCGCGAGCAAATTGTCTTGAGGCTTTGAAATCAATTGCATGTAAAGGCATAAAAAATGAAGTTGTGTTAGTGCAAAAATAGAATAAGGATAATGGTAATTGTAATTATATTCACATATTATTTGTCAATAAGTTGTTTTACTTTAGAAATCATTTTTGTAACCTTGTCTAAAATTATATTTGTGACTATGAAATCAATTTATATACTTTGTTTTTGCGTTTTGGCTTTTGCAAATCAAACATTTGCTCAAACAGAAAATGGCCCAAAAGAAATTACGTCCGAAAAGCTTTCAAAAATCAAACAAGAAGCATTTTTAGAAACTACAACTTTCAGACAATCATTGGATTCAATGGATTATTCAGTTCAGTTCAAAGGTTTTATTGCTGATACATTTCGTATCAATCGTGTCATGTCTAAAATGATGGAAATAGATTATTCAACCTTTGGCATCAACAATGCAATTGATTATTCAGTTAAAGAATATGATGTCATGTTGAATGCAAATTACAATTTACTCCTGAATCGTTTGAAAGGCGACGATAAAAAAGTGTTGAAAGATGCGCAACTTAAATGGATCTCATTTCGTGATGCTGAGTTGCATTTGTTAGGTGTATTATCCAAAGAAGAATATTCTGGTGGAGGTACCATCCAAACCAATTTATTAGGAGCAGCTTATGCAGATCGTATTTTATCACGAGTCATCGAATTAGTATTTATGTCAGAAAATATGTTGAAAGAATAAAAATATAAAATTGAAAAATGATCCTACTCAAACCTACTCAAGAGCAGTTGAATCATGTACAAGAATTTACAAATGCTTACCAACAAAACGGGTATGGCAAAAATGTACTTGGTGTTAGCTACGATGAATACATTTCATTTATCCGAATTGGAAAACTTTGCGAACTAGTTTTCGCCAATTATTTACGTCAAATGCAAATAGAATTCATTGCTCCTGATATGCTAAAGCCTCATCCTGGTAATCATAAAAAAGGCGCCGATTTAATATTGTCTCATAGTAGCCAAGAAGTTGATATCAAAGCAGCAAATAAATCATTTCATAAACGAATTCTGATTCGCGAAGATCAGTTTCAAGCACATGTCCATGATATTTATATTGGCGCAAAATATTGCAGTGACGAACAAGTGGAATTTTATGGATATAGTTTGGGCGCTGATATGCTAAAGATAGAACCTAAAGACTTTGGTTATGGATTATGTCGTTATATGATGCTCGATGCATTGAAACCCATTGAGAAATTTATACGAATGTGTCAACAGAAAATAACAATATAATAGTCGTTAAGTTTATTTATCTAACAATGAAATTGCTTTCAAAATCATTTCATCTTGTTTTACCAAAGAAGCGAAATACCCATTGTAACCAAATTGTAATTTTGCAAATTCAGCTTTTATAATAGACTTGATTTTCGAAGAGTTCAAATAAAAGCTAGCCAATGAATTTGAGATTCCTATGGCATTTACATATTGTTTCAATGCGTTAAATTGTTTGGGTGATAATGAAAATTCTTGTGCAAAGACTTCAGCAGATGTGTAAGATTTAAATTCGATCTTGTTGTCGTAATAATAGGTACTCGTAAATCCTGATGCAAGATGAGTTTCGTAAAATGAGGCTAAAGAATGGACAAGACTTGTATCTAATGAGACAAAGTAATCTGGTGTAACTCCTTCATTACCAAAAACTATTTTCTTCGATGATGTATAAAAAGTATCTTGTAAATTGGTATGGTTTGTAGAATCTGAGCTAGTCAATTCGCCGTGTTCGAATCGATTAAAAATATCTTTTTTATAATTGGCTTTGCCATTTTTATAAGACCGCTGTATGCAACGACCACTTGGTAAGTAATAGCGAGCCGTTGTAATTCTTATAGCAGAACGATCGGGTAATACAAATTGTTCTTGAACTAAACCTTTGCCATATGTACGTCTTCCGACGACTATGCCACGGTCCAAATCTTGAATGACACCGGCCAAAATTTCACTTGCTGATGCAGAGTTTTCATTAACCAAGATAACAACTTTTCCTTTTTCAAATTGTCCATCAATATGTGTTCGAAGTTCATCTTCTCTATTTTTTCCTTTTGTTTGAATAATAGTGTGATCGCCCGAAATCATTTCATCAGCAATATTGGCTACTGCATCCATATAGCCACCAGGATTATCGCGCACATCTATGATGAGATTGCTTATACCTTTTTTGATTAAATCTTGTAATGCTGTTTTGAACTCATCATATGTATTCTCACTAAACATTTTAATGAGAATATATCCTGTCGAAGAATTGACTTTCACTGACGCCAATACACTCTTTATTGGTATAGCATTGCGTTGTATTGTAATCGATTCTTGTTGCAGATTTGGATGAAGTACGGTTAAAGTCACAGCAGAATTCAGTTCACCACGTATTTTTTCTATAATGAGTTCATCTGTAATTTGTTTTCCGGCTACTACTGAATCGTTGATTTTAATAATACGATCACCGGGACTAATGTTGGTGTTGTAACAAGGGCCTTGATCTAGTATTGAAGATATACGAACGGTATCTTTATAAATAAAAAATTCAACACCTATGCCATAAAAACTACCTTCTAGTTCTTCATTCACACGATTAAAATCTGATTTTGGGATGTAAACTGTGTGTGGGTCTAGGTTTGACAAAATACCTTCAACACCGTCATCATATAAATGATTTAAATCAACTGTGTCAACATATTTATCGGAAATTAAATGAATAAGATCGTCTAGGTTTCTATCAGCAACCTTTGGGTTTTTGATTTGTTTACCTATGGAGTCGGAAAGTTTGTAACCTAAAAACATTCCTACGATTAGCACCAATGCATACCAAAATGGTGTTTTATATTGATGAATGTGCGGGGAGTTCAAACCAACAATAATTAGACTAAGGCTCTACGGTTAATATTTTTACAGCCCCAATCGTATCAGTAAATGCGTAATTACCAACACGAAGAAGCACTGGATTAGGACCTGAAAAAGTTGGTGTAAAAAAGCTATTTCTATTTGAATCTATAATGCCGTTTGGTAAATACCACACTGCGCTTTGATATCCTTCAGAACAATTAAACAAATAAACAGTATCGCCCATTTTTATTGAATTTTTCGAAAAGGTAAAACATGCAGTTTTTGTAATTGTTTTTTCGCAAGAAGTAAACCCAATAAGTGCAACAAAGGATACAAGTAATAACGTACGAAGCATATAAATTTTTTTAATTTGCAATAAAAGTAATGTGAAATTTCTTAATTGTAAAAAGAAATTATAAAATTAAGTGTTGACGTTGATTTAGTCTGCTCGAATCAAGGTCAAAAGTGTATACAACACCTTGGATTTGTTTTAAAATTTCGTTTTGTTGTTTCACATCTTCTTGGTGAAAAATATTACCTTTTGACATAAAAATAAAGTCAATATTTTTCATATCACTTAGTAAATAATTGGTTTTGCTGCGATTTGAGAATATATAATGTTCCAAGAATTTATCATCTTCCTGAAATGAATACACTGGGTAGAAAACTTCGTTGACTTGGACTTCAGCAGAATGATTGCGTATAAAATTGTAATTTGTCATTTGATTGATTCGCCATATAAAATGGTATGCCTCGATAGGGCAAACAATGCCAATGAGTTTGACATCTTCAAAAAATTCTTCCTCTAGCGCTGCATTATCTAAAACTAACTTTTTATTTTTCATCGTCAAAAAGGTATTTATATTCATTGAAATTTAAAATTTTATCATTTTCGATAGTTAACCCTTCCGCTTCAAGCAATTCTTGCATCAGGGTAGGTGATCCAAAATGATGTTTCCCAGTCAACACTCCATTTCGATTAACCACACGATGTGCAGGAACTCTTGGCGTAGCGGTATGGCTGGCATTCATAGCCCATCCTACCATACGAGATGTTGTACGCGTACCCACTTTTTCTGCTATAGTTCCGTACGTAGTAACTCTACCTTTTGGGATTTTTCTGACCAAAGCATATATCTTTTCTATCCATGTCAGTTCTTTTGAAGAAGAAGCCATAACTTTTAGTTAGTTTTGTTTTTATTCGAAAGTCGATTATCTAGTAGTTTTTTCTTTTTATCTAAATTAACTACATTTTTATAGTCAAATGGACAATGTAAACAACCATTGCCGCAGCAATAGCCACGTTGAAGTAAATAGTCTGCTGTAAACACAAAGAGTCCATTTTCATTGACATAAAATGGTTCGTCGTCATCAAATAGCGGTTTCTTGCTCATTCTTTGTAACTTTTGGAGGGACAACTATTGTGGTTTCTGGCAATTTGAAACTGATATATCTAATCGTTCTTTTGTCTAGCAAATGCATACTTTCATAAAAAGTCTGAATATTGAGAGGAAACTCAGGAGTGCCATGTTGATATACATCGCCAATGTTTTGAATTATTGGACATTGATGATGAGCAACCATTTCTTGCGTAAAATCATACAACTCTGCTGAGTCAGTCTTCAAATGTATAATTCCGCCAGGAACTAAAATTTGTTGATACAAAGCAAGAAATTTGTGATGCGTCAATCTGTTTTTGGCTTTGCCATCGCGTAAAAATGGATCTGGAAACGTAATCCATATTTCAGCCACGCTGTGAGGTTTAAAATATTGAGTAATTTGCTCTATTCGGGTTCTAAGAAAAGCTACATTTTCAATACCCTCGGTCAATGCACGTTTGGCGCCAATATACATTCGATTTCCTTTGACATCTACACCTATAAAATTTGTGTTTGGAAATGCTAAGGCCATATTTACGCTGTATTCTCCTTTGCCACAAGCTAATTCTAAAATGATAGGATTTTCATTTTGAAATTGATTTGTCCAACGCTCAGCCATATGTTCAGGAAATTCTAGAACGTTTTTAAACGTTTTTATTTCTGCAAATCGTTTTTGTTTTTTACCTCGCATGTTGCAAATTTAATAGGAAAGCATGGTCTGCTTATTATTTTTTTAGAAAAGATATACACGCAATACCCCTATGATATTTGACGTGTGAGTAAGAGTAAAGACATTAATAAAGTTCATTCAGTTTTTGTTTTATTATTTTAATTCAAATTTCAATTGAATAAAAAGGGTAAATACTTTTTTGCAAACCAATTCTATTTTAAAAACAATTCATGTAAATTTGCACTTCATAATTTTATAAAAATGACAGAAACAGTAGAATCAATCATCAAATCGAGTGCTGATAATATGAGCAAAGCTTACGCCCATTTAGAAGCGGAAGTGTTAAAAATACGTGCAGGCAAAGCTTCGCCCAATATGCTTGATGGTTTAACTGTTGAATATTATGGTTCACCTACACCTATAGCTCAAGTTGCAAATATTTCTGCTGTAGATGCACGTACACTCACGATTCAGCCATGGGAAAAAAACATGTTAGCACCTATAGAGCGTTCAATAATGGCTGGTAACATTGGTGTAACGCCTCAAAATGATGGTGTAATTATAAAATTATTTTTACCGCCATTGACTGAAGAGCGACGTAAAGAATTTGTAAAAAAAGTAATGGGAGAAGGTGAGCAAGCCAAAGTAGCTGTGCGCAATATTCGAAGAGATGGCATGGAAGCCGTGAAAAAACTACAAAAAGAAGGGTTGAGCGAAGATGCAGTCAAAGAAGCTGAAGGGAGAATCCAAGTGTTGACTGACAAAAAAATAGTCGAAATAGACCAACACTGTGCTTTAAAAGAGAAAGAACTTTTGACCGTATAATGGTAGAATCCATACAAGCATATCTGAAGGATAATTGGCTTTTGGCTGTTTCAGTTCCTTTTTACATTTTTTTGATTGGGCTAGAAGTCTTCTTAAGCAATTATCAAAAAAGAAGATATTATACGTTTAAAGAAACATTAATTAATCTGTGGTTAAATATAGCCAACACCTTATTAGGTTTGAGTATCAAAGGAGGTGTTTTAGTGTTTTTAATCTGGGTTTTGCAGTTTAGTTTTTTTGATTTGCAATACAATGCATTATACTGGATTGCACTTTTTTTGGGTGTCGATTTGTGTTTTTACATCGAACATAGAAGTGAACATTTTTCAAGATTCTTATGGGCTGTTCATGTTACGCATCATTCATCGCAAGAGTTTAATTTAACTACTGGTTTTCGATCATCCGTATTTAGGCCTTTTGTATCGTTTTGGTTTTTTATTCCATTGGTACTGCTAGGTTTTAAGCCTTTAGACATCATATTGGGTGATGCTATTTGTCAGATTTACGGCATAATGGTTCATACAAGGTACATCAAAAAAATGCCTCATTGGTTTGAACTCGTATTTGTAAGTCCTTCACATCACCGTGTTCATCATGCCAGCAATATTGCTTATTTAGACAAAAATATGGGTATGGTGTTCATCTTTTGGGATAGGCTATTTGGTACATATCAAGGAGAGATGGACAATGAACCAGTAGTTTTTGGCTTGTCCAAAAATCCAGATAATCCACATCATCCCATTGGTATCATTATACATGAGTGGATTGCGTTGTGGAAAGATATTACGCAACATAGTATTGGGATTAAAAATAGATTGAAATACATCCTTTATCCACCAGGTTGGAGCCATGATGGTCGAAGCCAAACTTCTAAACAGATGAGAAAGACCAAATAAAACACTTTAAATAAAAATTTTCGTTAGATTAACAAAATTATGTGTATGAACATGTGGATGTAGTTCTATCTTTGAGTCTCTAAAACAAAACGTAACAAACATGAAAAAAGTCCTTACAACAATTTCAGCTTTTATGCTGGTTGTGGCATTACACTCTTGTAATGAAGCCAAAATGGATCCTGCTGCTGTACAAGCTAAAGTTGATTCATTAGCATCAAGTAAAATTGAAGAAGCAAATGCAAATGCTGTTCAAGAATGTGAAACACGCATGGCTACAGAAGTTAAATCAATGACAGACTCTTTGGTAAATGCAGCGCAAATGGCTAATGCAGCTTTATAATTTTAATCTTTTAAAAAAAATACATAATGAAAAAAATACAATATATTATAGCTCCTGCTGTTGCATTAATGATGTTTGCAGCATGCAATACAGAAGTTAAAGGTCCTTCTCAAGCCGAAATCGATGCGCAAGTAGATGCTAAAGTAAAATCAGCAACTGAGCAATTAAAAGCGGAATGTGATAGCCGTATCATGACTGCTGCTCAATTGAAAAAAGATAGTATTTTGGTGAAATTAGGTCAACAAAAACCTGCACCAGTAGCAGCTCCAACAAAAACAACTCCACCAAAACAAACTCCTCCTAAACAGACTCCGCCAAAAGTAGAGCCTCCAAAAAATGATCCCCCAAAAGGCGGATTAAAAGGTTTGTCAGATCAATCTAAAAAAGAGAATGGTGGTGGTAAAGGTTTGAAAGGACTTAGTGATCAAAATCAGCAAAAATCTTCTGAAGAAGGTAAAAAAGGTGGTTTAAAGGGTCTAAAAGACAACAAATAATTAATAAATTTAATGATAATAAAAAGTCCCGAATATTTTATTCGGGACTTTTTATGTAATATGTAATTACTTAATAACCTGTAAGACAAAGAATCAACTCTATTAAAAAGTGTAATTTAAAGTAATATAATATAAAAACTTAATTAAGACATGATTTTAGCCGATTTGTAAATCCAACAAATTGGAATATTTGCAACCTGATTCATATTCAAATATTTTATACTTGTCTCATTGAATGAACTGTGAAAGCTCGAATATAAATATATGATTCAATTGATTTCGTATTAAAAACAGACATATTCATATTGTAATGAAATTTTAATCTAATTGTTTTTATAACCTTAATAAATCAATAGCTAATATGTTTTTGGGTATTCAATAAGTGAAATTTTGAATCTCCGCATTCATACCTAATAAATTTTTGCCATTGCTAAAGTTAACCTATTGAATAATTTAGCCCCGAAGTATCTTCTGTTAAGCTTGTAGCAGAATTCATTGAGATAAAGTTGTAT
>Ga0247831_1003420_pt1 | contig 23214 bp, 13 predicted proteins | sample LaCruzMarch2015__9_FD_192406 | JGI IMG/M metagenome (GOLD analysis project Ga0247831, IMG submission 192406) | Freshwater microbial communities from meromictic Lake La Cruz, Castile-La Mancha, Spain - LaCruzMarch2015_1m | ecosystem: Environmental > Aquatic > Freshwater > Lake | place: Spain...
TATATTAGCGATAAGGTTGTGCATAATTAGATTTGTGTGAGAAGCTTATCTAATGTACTGTATTACAGTATATTGCACAACCTTAAATTACTTTATTTATTAACAATCTTAACCGCACAACGGGTATATTATTATAAATTATTATTTATTTTATTAATTAGAGGATTTGAATAAATTTCTAAAAAACAATTTTTTAATATATCATCTTCTGCTTCAAAGTGGAGAAGTTGCTGAGTCATATGTTTTTTAAATTCTTCCAATTCAATTAACGAATAGTTACTGATATATTTATTAGTATTATTTAATAAATCATATGCAATATAATTATTAGGGAAGAGTTGATAATTTTTAATTATTTGTAAATCGATTAAATTAGCAACTTCTTTAATAATTTCATTTTTATTTTTATTCATAAATAAAACATTTAAATCTGATTTATTTATTGCATTACCAAAAGTAAATTGCACCCTACCTTTAGGAAGAGCAATCCCGTTCTTCATACTATTTAAATCTTCTCCTGGAAGTTTTTCATATCTACCATTTACTAATTTATTATAATTTTCCCAAGCTTTAGCACCCGCGCATGGCTCGAATTCATAAGAAATACTAACTGGTAAAATGTTCAAACTTGTAAATGCTTCTGCATTTAGGCGCTCAGCTGCAATTGCGAACATCTTTATTAGACCAGCATGCGTTTGATCGATTCCATTTTTTGTGCGACCCTCTCTTTGGGCTATCCAAACAGATACATTCTCAGAAATTATTGATTCACGAATATATGCAGAGAGCCGCATTGAGAAATCGTAGGCCTGACGGGCATGAACATCCCTATGGACAATGAAATTCTTATTTAATTTTACGAGGTCCTGAATCCAAGGTTTTTGAAGTAAATTATTTCCAATTGCAATTCTTGTAGTTGGTATTTGTTCAATAAACAATAAATAGTTTAAAAAAGCTGAATCAAGCACTATATCTCTATGATTCGAGATAAATAAGTATGCTTTATCTTTTGCAACATTTTCAATTCCTTTCGATTTTAATCCTTTAGTAGAGGCTCTAATTATAGCACTCACCGCATGAGATATTATTTTTTCTTGAAATTCATCTACTGATTCAATGTGCCTTAAAATTTCAATGGTAGACTCTGGATTACTTGCTGGAAAAATATACCGCAAAGCTGTATGAAACGAAGGTTGAGTTAGGAGACGCTCAATTGCTTCCTTAACTTCCTCATCTTTAAAAGGACGTATTTCATCAAAGTTTAATTTCTTTTCTTCTGCTAACATTCAGTGCAAGTAAGTAAGTTTTCGCTGAATACCAAAAAATATTAATTAAATTGTATTGGAATACTTTTATAACCATTCACTTTGAGGTATTCTAAAACTATTGGGAGGGCAATTCTTAATCGAGGAAATGCCTTTTCTGAGTCATGAAAAGTAATAATTGAGCCATTTCTTAAATACTTTGTTACAAAATGAGCACAATCTTTACCTGAATATTTATCGTCGTAATCATAACTTAAAACATCCCAAAAAATAATCCTGAATTTTTTTCTTAATTTATAAAACTGGGAAAATTTGATTTTCCCATATGGAGGTCTAAACAAAACTGTTTTAAACAAAAGCTGACATTTATTTATATCATCAAAAAACAGCTCATTATTATTTACAAAATTTCTGTTGTGCGAGTATGAATGATTTCCGACAACATTTCCTTTTTCAATAACATTTTTAAAAACCGAAGGGTGAGCGTCTATATTTTTGCCAATGCAAAAGAAAGTAGCTCTTTGCTTGTTTATTTCTAGTTGGTTTAACACCCATTCAGTAACAATAGGATGAGGGCCATCATCAAAAGTAAGGTAAACAATTTTTTCTTCTCCTTTTAACCTCCAAAAGCTTCCTGGGAAAAACCATCTCAAGATAGCCGCAGGTTGAATAAAAGGAGGTTCGCTCACAAAATTGTTATTGTTGAGAAGCTTCTAAAGTTCCACCAGAAGTTCCTGAATATTTCATTTCTAAAACACCAAAACGCTTTTGAAGATCTGCTGATAATTCAGTCCTAGAATTTCTCCTAGCTATGTCTGCAATAAACTTAAAAATCGACATGTTTCTTTGAATTTCACTTTCAAAATCTCTAATAATAGCAGGTTTTTGACCAAAATACCAAGTCAATTCTTGTTCAACTATATCAGCATATCGTTTCATGATTTTATCTGCTTTCTCTTTTTGGTTGCACTGATAGTAGTCTTCAGCTAATTGAACAACAAAGAAATTATAAGGAACATTTTTTTCTGGGAGCACCTCAAAGGCTTTATCCAAGACTTTAACTGCAGAATCCTTTTTTCCTTCTGAAATCAAAGCAGAAGCTAGTCTATCGAAATTGCTTCGAAGATTCATCGTCATTCTCTGATTATTTTCATCCATATAGACTTCATTCTTGTCTACCCCACCCCATTTAAATTTGTTCATGATATTATCATACATAATTCCAGAAGCTACTCTTCCAAAATTTTGGTTATTTGATGGAGGATTTTGAACAGGAACTAATCGGTAAGCTAATCCTTCTAATTGGAAATAGTCTTGTAAACCTAAGAAACTATCGTCGCCAACGGTAATTGCAAAATAAACTGGCCTTTTCCAGTTGTTGGTAGCCAAAAGATCTAGAATCATTAAATCGGCCTTTAATATGTAATTTCTATCTATCGTAAAGTTGATAGATTTAACAATTCTGCTTGCTAACTCAGGAGCGACAGTTCCGTTTTTAATAACCTCTGCTGAGTCTACTGGAACACTAAAATTCTTAGAAGGGAAATAATCGAAATTTCTATCTCCATATTTAAATTTAGTCGAAGGGTCATCGCTTTCTACGAATTTCATCATTTCTCTAATATCTTGAAAACCAGCAAGATTTTCATCATATATTAAAATCTGGTCGCGCTTTCCTTGACGGTATTTATCTTGTGTAAGTGAAATAGGTACTGCATCAGAATCATAAGCTTTTCTTTTGATTTGGTCGATATACCAGTCTGTGTTTAATAGGCTTAAGTTTACAACTCTTATGTCGGTTCTAATTCCTTCTACTTCTTGAGCATACCATAAAGGGAAAGTGTCATTATCACCATTTGTAAATAGAATAGCATTTTTTTGACAAGATTGAAGATAGTTGCTTGCATAATCGCGCGCTGTAAATCTTAAAGAACGGTCGTGATCGTCCCAACCACCTTTGGCCATTAAACCTGGCACTGCAACTGTTGAAATTGCAATAACTCCAACTGCAACAACATTGGCCGGAGCATACTTTCTAAAGAAATCGTAAAGCGAGGCTACGCCCAATCCAATCCAAATTGAAAAAGCGTAAAACGAACCCGTGAAACCATAATCACGCTCTCTAGGTTCATTTGTATATTGATTTAGGAAAATAATAATAGCAATTCCTGTAAAAAAGTAAAACAGCATTACAACCGAAAAGTCACGCTTGGATTTCATAAAATGGTAAACCATTCCAATCAGTCCAAGTATCATTGGAAGAAAGAAAAAGGAGTTGTTGGCTTTGTTTCCACCTATAGAAGCTGGCATATTTGATTGCGTACCTAACCTGCCGTCGTCAAAAAATGAGATACCACTTTTCCAGCCACCTTCTAGAGCTGGTTTACCTTGTCCTTGAATATCATTTGTTCTTCCAACAAAATTCCAAGCAAAATACCTGAAATACATGAAACCTAATTGGTAACCGAAGAAAAACTTAATGTTTTCTCCGAATGTAGGTTTTTTCTTAGCATCTCCTTTTATGTTTGCCCATGATTTATATCCTCTGATATGCTGTGGCTGACTGCTCCACATTCTAGGGAAAATGGTGCAATAAGCAGGGTCATAAACTGGTTCTTCTGTATCTTTAGGGGTAGCAATTACTTCATATTTACCAGTTTTTTTGTTTGGAGAATACACAGTATTTCCTGGTTTGTATCTTTTAGATGCATCAGGATGAAGTGGAGCATTATAATATTGTCCGTAAACCAAAGGGCGAGTTCCGTATTGTTCACGATTCAAATAAGAAAGTAGCGTGAAAACGTTTTCGGGGTTGTTTTCATCCATTGGCGTGTCTGCAGATGAGCGGATAAGAATCATTCCATAACTGGAATAACCAATAAGCATGACAGTAAAACATAATAAGGCTGTATTCCAAATTGCTTTACCTTTTAAACGCGTATAATAAAGTCCAAAAGCAACCAATCCAACTAATAAAACAAAATAAAATATAGCACCTGCACCGAAAGGCAAGCCTAAAGAATTGGTGAACAATAACTCAAATTTAGCTGCAAAGCCTACAATTCCTGGAATGATTCCAAATTGTACCAATCCCAGGATAAACATTCCTACAAGGAAGGTAACAAACAATCCCATTTTAGTTGGACTGTATTTTTTAAAGTAATAAATAAAAGCAAGTGCAGGGATTGCCAATAAATTCAATAAGTGGATACCTATTGATAATCCAAATAAGTAAGCTATTAAAACGATGTATCTGTCTGCATATGGTTCATCAGCTACTTCTTCCCATTTCAACATTGCCCAAAAAACTACTGCCGTAAAGAAAGATGAAGTAGCATAAACTTCTCCTTCAACTGCAGAGAACCAAAAAGTGTCTGAAAAAGTGTAAGCTAGCGCTCCAACCATTCCACAGCCTAACACCGCAATAGTATTAGCACTGGTAAGCAATCCATCTTTCCCAACAAATAATTTCTTAGCAATGTGTGTAATTGTCCAAAACAAGAATAAAATAGTTGCCGCACTTGCCAATGCAGAGAACAAATTCATCATATAAGCAACTTTGGAAGTGTCTCCAAATGCAAATAAAGTAGCAATTCTTCCCATAATCATGAACAATGGTGCTCCAGGTGGGTGACCAATTTGTAGCTTGTAAGCAGTAGCAATGAATTCACCACAATCCCAGAAACTGGCGGTAGGCTCAACTGTTGAACCGTATACAAATAGGGCAATAGCGAACACTAGCCAACCAAAAGTGTTATTTAGAAACTTATATTGTTTCATAGAAAGTATTGATATAATTTAGGTAAGAATATGTAAATTTTTCAGCGACGAAAATAAGAAACGCGATTGAATCATGGACATATAACAAATAAAGTTTTAACAAAGTATGTGAAATTACCGTAACAAAAATAAAATAGGCTTGAAAATCAGCACTTTCAGATTAATTTAAACAATATTTGAATGATAGATTTGTAAATAAAATGCTTTTATTACTTTTGCAGCCGATTAATGACCGATGGTGTAACTGGCAACACGTCTGATTTTGGTTCAGAAGAGTCCAGGTTCGAAACCTGGTCGGTCAACTAACCCTGCTTAATTTAAGTGGGGTTTTTTATTTTTGTGCCTAAGTTTTCTAACGATATGGAATTTCAGCTTACCTCAGATTTTGAGCCTACAGGCGATCAACCGCAGGCTATACAACAATTAAAGGAAGGTGTGCTAAGGAATGATAGAGCACAGGTTTTGTTGGGAGTAACTGGCTCAGGAAAGACATTTACTGTTGCAAACGTAATTAAAGAAACAGGAAGACCAACCTTAATACTTAGTCACAATAAAACTTTAGCAGCCCAGTTATACCAGGAGTTTAAGACATTTTTTCCAAAAAATGCAGTAGAATATTTTGTATCTTACTATGATTATTATCAACCTGAGGCATATTTACCGTCATCAAACACTTATATTGAAAAGGATTTATCAATAAATGAAGAAATTGAGAAATTACGTTTAAGTACAGCGTCCTCATTACTTTCTGGAAGAAGAGATATTATAGTAGTATCTTCTGTTAGCTGTATTTACGGTATGGGAAATCCTGAGAATATAAAGAGCAATACTATTACAGTTAAAAGAGGCGACATCATTAGCAGAAATCGTTTTTTACATTTATTGGTTGCTGCTCTTTATTCAAGAACTGAGGCTGAGTTTAAACATGGAACGTTTCGCGTAAAAGGCGATACCGTTGATATATTCATTGGAAATGCTGATGTGGCTTATCGTGTGTATTTTTTTGGAGATGAAGTAGAATCTATTGAATGGATAGACCCTGTTACTGCGAGTTTAATTGAAGAAGTGGAAGTAGTTACAATATATCCTGCAACAATTTACGTAGCAGTAAAGGATAGCATTAAAGACGTTATTTGGTTGATTCAAGAAGATATGTTGAAACAAGTTGAATACTTTAAAAGTGAAGGCAAATATTTGGAAGCCAAAAGATTAGAAGATCGGGTGACGTATGATTTAGAAATGATACGTGAGTTAGGCTATTGCAGTGGAATTGAGAATTATTCGAGGTATTTTGATGGCAGAGTGAAGGGAACGAGACCTTTTTGTTTGTTAGATTATTTTCCAAACGACTTTTTAATGGTTATTGATGAAAGCCATGTTACGTTGCCGCAAATTAGAGCCATGTATGGGGGCGATTTATCACGAAAACAAAATTTGGTTGAATTTGGATTCCGTTTGCCAGCTGCCTTGGATAACAGGCCCTTAAAATTTGAGGAATTTTACAACTTAGCTCATCAAATTATCTATGTTAGTGCAACTCCCGCAGATTATGAAATGCAAGAAGCAGGAGGTGTTTTAGTTGAACAGTTAATTAGACCAACTGGCTTATTAGACCCAATAATTGAAGTAAGGCCGAGTCAAAATCAAATAGATGATTTGTTAGATGAAGTGGACCGTGTAATAAAGAAAGATGAAAGGGTATTGGTTACAACGCTAACAAAACGAATGGCAGAAGAGTTAAGCAAATACATGTCTAAGCTAAATATACGTTGTCGTTACATTCATTCAGACGTTGATACAATGGAAAGAGTTGAAATATTAGGAGATTTAAGACTTGGAAAATTTGATGTTTTGATTGGTGTGAATTTATTGCGTGAGGGATTGGATTTACCAGAAGTTTCATTGGTTGCTATTTTAGATGCTGATAAAGAAGGATTTTTACGTTCGGAACGTTCATTGGTTCAAACTGTTGGACGAGCTGCAAGAAATGTAAATGGGAAGGTTGTGATGTATGCAGATAAGATGACAGAATCGATGCGCAAAACCATTGAAGAAACAAATAGACGCAGAGAGACGCAGACCAAGTATAATATTGAACACAACATTACTCCTACTCAAATTGTGAAATCTCATGATTCTATTTTTGCGCGCTCAGCTGGAGGAACAAAAAGTCCAACATCAAAAGCTTATGTTGAAAATGTATCTGTAAATCTTGCGGCAGATCCTGTAATGAAATACATGACCAAAGAACAGATTCAAAAAAGTATTGCTCAAACGAGAAAATTGATGGAAAAAGCTGCCAAAGAACTTGATTTTATGGAAGCTGCAAGATTGCGTGATGAATTGTTTGGCCTAGAGAATTTATTAAAAGAGAAATAGTAATTTTTGATTAATTTCGCAGCAATAATTTTGGCTCTGTAGTTCAATTGGATAGAATGACAGTTTCCGGTACTGTTGGTTGGGGGTTCGAATCCCTCCAGGGTCACAGAAGTGAAGGTCGATTACCTTAATCTTTGAAGGAAATTGACCTTTTATTTTGCATTAAATTTTGAAATTTCAATTTTAGGAATTCCATCATAAGAAGGATCCTTTGCTACAATCAGTCCATCTTCAGAAAAAGTTGCGTCTATATCAGCATCACATAATATTTCATATTTGTTTGCAACAAGAAAGTCTATACAATTGGCGTGAAGCTCATTTGAATGTGTTGATATAAAAATGTATCCTATTCCTCTTTTTTCAATAAGCAGTGGCATGGTTTGCAACATTTCCATTTCGAACCCTTGAATGTCGGCGTGAAGAATATCAATAAAATCGAGTTTTTGTTCTTTGCAAATACGGTCAACGTTAGTAACTGGAGGTTGTGAGTCTGCAACATCTTTTCCGATATATCCTACCATAAATGTTGCATGGAGATTATTCATAGCAAAGTTGCTTTTTGCTCTTGTAATACCATCGTTGTTATCGATTAGATAATTTTTACCATTTTTGATTTTACTTGCAAACCACATAGAATAGAAGCCCCAGTAACAGCCTAGTTCAAGCATTACAGCTCCTTGCTTCATATTTTTTAAAACCTCTTGAAAAACATATTCCTCTTGAGGTTCATGGATAGAGCCATTCTCCATTAATAAACGAAGCATTGGAGCTCCATAATAGCTTAAAGGATCTATCACCAGACCGTTGTGCATAAATAATTTTCCATCAATAAGGGTTCCTGCACCTGGTAGTTTATTTATTTTTTGAATATCTGTGCTTTGGCCAGTAACCTTAATACGCTTTTCCCAATTTGCTTTTTCTTCTTGACTAAGGTCATTCATTTGCATTAACTTATCGTAATGCTTACGAATTCGGTAGTTTCTTATTGGATTTACAATTAAATTCCGTGTTAAAGGAATCTCTGAAAGAGTACTTACCAATTGTTCTTTAATTCCTTTCTTAGACATGTGCTTTTTAATGAGGGCCAAAAGTAATTAATTCTTGTTTAAATCAATTGAATGATAAATAGACAATTTATGTAATAACCTCACCCCAATTATTGTGATGTCGTCAACTTGATTAACTTCACCATTACAACTAATAAATGAATTATACAAAAAAACTCTTTGCTGCTCCATTGGCATTTTGTGAATCGAAAGTAATAAATTCTTCAATTTTGATTTTTGGAATTTCTTTTCATCAAAACCCACAAACTGGTCAGCAAAACCATCTGTAATTAAATAGGTTGCGTCTCCTTTTTCCATTTTAAAAGAATGGTTTGTTTAGGGATATCTATTTTCAGAGAACCCTACTGGTTGTTTATCTGCTTTTGTTTCTAAAGGTATATTGTCATTTTTAATTATCCAAAGCGGATTATTCGCACCAGCCCATTAAAGTTCTCCAGTTTCAACATCTAAAGCACACAGTGATGTATCCATTCCATCGTAAATTTAAGTGGTACCTTTTGCTGACCTTTCAAATGAATAACTACAAGATATGAGTAAAGCTTATTTTCCATTTATCTAGCATTTGATTGAATTTTATAATAAAACAATTTGAATTTTATTTGTCCAACTCCACAAAATACATTTTCACTAATCCTTTTCCTTTGACCTCCACTTCCGCACGGAATTCGCAATTAAACTTATCTTTTACCAATCCATAGGTAGTTTCAGAGATGTTCACTTTGCCAATTTCACCAGAACTTTCCATCCGCGAAGCGGTGTTAACGGTATCACCCCAAATGTCGTAAGCGAATTTTTTCACGCCGACAATTCCCGCTACTACAGGCCCCGTGTGCACGCCAATTCTTATTTCGAAATAAGGAAGGCCGGCGGATATTTTTCTTTGTTTGCCTTCTTCAATAAAATCTCGAATTTCTAATGCAGCTTTCACCACATCAGAAGCGTGAGTATCATTTGGTGTTGGTAAACCTCCTGCTGCCATATAGGAGTCGCCGATGGTTTTGATTTTTTCGATGCCATACTTTTCCATGATTCTATCAAATTCCGAAAAACAAACATTCAAATCTGCAACCAATTCCTGTGGACTGAGCTTTTCTGCTATTGTAGTGAAACCTTTGAAATCCGTAAATAATACAGTAACATGGTCAATCAGTTTAGCATCCGCAGAACCTTTGGATTTGAGTTCTTGAGCTGTTTCAAAAGGGAGGATGTTCAATAGCAGGTTTTCACTTTTGTTTTTTTCCTTTCTTATTTTATTTCTTTGATTAAAAAATATTCCGGCAAAAATCAATACCAAACCAAATCCAGTTAACAACCCATTTCTTATAAGTTTTTGTTTTTGGATTTCTTTCTTTGTTATTAAGTCTTTCTTTTCTTGTTCAGCTTTTGTTGCGGCTTCCTTTTTCTGAAACTCATAGCTCATTTCCTTACGGGTAAGTTCCTTACTTTTTTCCATATTAAAAAGTGTATCCTTTATCGCTACTGCTTTTTTATAATGCCTCATAGAAAGTTTATAATTTTCTGCCGCTATTGCAAACTGTCCATTTCTAACTGCCAACTGCGCTGTGGTATCATAAAGTCGGGAAAGATTACCTTCGAATTCTCTTAATTCCTTTTTTATATCTAAAGCGCTGGCAATGGAAATTGCTTTTTTTATATTCTCTTCCGACTCTTTAAATTTTCCTGTTAACATATACAGAGAAGCCATGTTGCTGAGCGTAGTTGCAATTCCCTTTTTATTTCCAAGTTCTTCCCTTATTTTCAAAGATCTGGAATAATAGTCCATCGCTTTGGAATATTCGCGTTGGCCCTTGTACACATTTCCAATGTTGGTGAGTGCAGTTCCCGTTCCATTTTTATTGTCACGTTCCTCATATATTTTTAATGCCTTGAAATAATAGAAGAGTGCTTTTGAATCATTCTCTTGTTCTTTATAAACAATTCCTATGTTCATTAGATTGTTTGCAATTGCTTCTTTATTTCCTAGTTCTTCACCTATTTTTAAAGACTTGAAATAATAGTACAAGGCTTTAGGATAATCGGCTTGCTTACCATAAATGATTCCGATGTTAGAAAGATTGGCAGCTGCCCTATCTTTATATCCAAGCTCTTCATTCATTTTCAAAGCCTTGAAATCATATTCCAACGCTTTGGGGTAATCTGCTTTATTCCAATAATAAACACCCAAACGTCCAAGAGAACTTGCTATTCCTCGTTTCCATTTCAGTTTTTCGGAAAGCGCTAAAGATTGTTTCCCAACAAAAATGGCAGAATCGGGATTGGTGTTCATCAAATCCCACGCGAGGATGTTGAGGTGATTTACTCTATTTGTGTCATCTTTTGACGCTCTCAAAAGATTCATCAACGAGTCAACATTCTTTTGATTCTGCGCCTTGGCAGTATTAAATAAAACTCCACAAAGGACTATAACGGAAATAAGTAGGAGGAATCTTTTCATAATTTTTAGGCTTCAACTAATTGCAGGCTTTACAAATTTTGCAATTACAACTGGAGCAAATGTAACCTCATAATACATTATCGACAACCCCTTGTATATAGTGTTTTGTAATTCTCGCAACACTAGAACACCTAGTTTATGGCTTTGATATGCTCTACCAAACGAAACAACTATTTGTGCTAATGATATCTTACAGTTAAATGCTAATACCGCTGCTAACACAGTAAATCCGACAATTCTGATTTTTTTGAAATAAGATTTTTAAATCGTTGAGGAGAAGACATTTTTAACACCAACAATCTTTATCTTGTATTTATTGGGTGCGCCATGGCTCCCTCCTGTGAACAATTTACGCAAATGGATAAATTCTCGCAAATTATTTTACCAACTACTCCCTTCATAACTAAACGTTTATAAACGTTTAACATACGACTAATAAATTAAAAATGCGTAAATTTAACACGGGGTGGGAAATGTAGTTTCCCCTATTTTTTAAATTTTCAATTACCCTTTGTATTTATTTACCTAAATGCTTTTCTTGGTTTCTCTATGTTGCGGGAAATGTATTTTTCCCCTCTTTTAACTGAACTCTGAAATTAATCGTAAAGCATTCGGCAGCGGTTGAGCGGCATGTTTGAGCTCTTTTAAATTGCAATGGGTTTTAACCCTTGGCAATTTAAAAAGCGAGTAGCGAAAACGCGACCTAAAGGGGCCGCCCAATTATTAATTTTTTAAAAATTACTGGGCATTTAATTTGTGTTATTTTTCCACAAAATACATTTTCACTAATCCTTTTCCTTTGGCCTCCACTTCGCCACGGTATTCGCAATTAAACATATCTTTTACCAATTCATAGGTAGTTTCAGAGATGTTCACTTTGCCAATTTCACCAGAACTTTCCATCCGCGAAGCGGTGTTAACGGTATCACCCCAAATGTCGTAAGCGAATTTTTTCACGCCGACAATTCCCGCTACTACAGGCCCGGTGTGCACTCCAATTCTTATTTCGAAATAAGGAAGGCCGGCGGATATTTTTCTTTGTTTGCCTTCTTCAATAAAATCTCGAATTTCTAATGCAGCTTTCACCACATCAGAAGCGTGAGTGTCATTTGGTGTTGGTAAACCTCCTGCTGCCATATAGGAGTCGCCGATGGTTTTGATTTTTTCGATGCCATACTTTTCCATGATTCTATCAAATTCCGAAAAACAAATGTTTAAGTCTGATACCAGTTCTTTTGGACTTAATTTTTCGGCAATAGCCGTGAAACCTTTAAAGTCAGTAAAAAGCACTGTTACTTGTTCAATCAATTTTGCATCAGTGCTGCCTTTAGCTTTTAGTTCTTCAGCTACTTCTTCTGGAAGAATGTTCAAAAGCAATTCATCGCTTCTTTGTTTTTCTTTTTCCACCACAGCTTTTTGTTTTTCTACTTCTTTCTTTTCTGCAACAACTTCTGATGTTCTAACTTCAACAATATGTTCCAGTTTTTCTTTCTCTATGCGCAAATTTCGTTCACGCCATTTTACAAAAACACGTAATGCAAAAAGAAATAATAATGCATATATCGTATAAGCCCACCATGTTCTATACCAAGGAGGTAAAACAGTAAAAGTGTAAGAAATTGGTTCACTCCATTTTGCAGCTTCTTCTGTGGCGAGTCCAGAAAACTTTGCTCTTATTTTTAATGTATAGGTACCTTCGAAAACATTCCCAAAAGTTGCAAATGTTTTATTAGAAACAGGGCTCCATTCATGGTCATAACCTTCTAAAAAATATTGGTATTCCATAAGATTTGACTTTGCAAGTTCAATTGCCATAAAGTCAACAGTAATGCTATTATTCTTATAAGGAAGTACTAAGTTTTGCGGTACATTGTAAAAAGGGCTAAATCCATTAAAATAAATATCACCAAATTTGTTTTTCATTTGGTCACGTTCAGCAATATTCAATGGTTTGCCAAAAATTGAAATCTCTTCAGTGATATTTGGCGGCGTATTTATTGTGTCATTTGTATTGGCTACTTCAAGTAAATTATTCCAAACTACAGGTGTGTTGTTAATTTTAATGTTTTGGATAAACACTTCTGTTTTTTTCGAATTGGCGTGTAGTTTAGAAATATCTAATCTAACCACAGCAGTTTTATCGCTGCCTGTTCCCATCCACACAATTCCATTTTTATCTTGTATCATGCAATTCTGACCAACATTTACATCTTTAATAGGGTAGCCATTTTCAGTATTTAAAATTTGAAGGTTCTTAAGTTTTTCCTTTCTTGAAAAATCTGGACAATCAAAAATATTGACTCCAAAATTGGTTCCCAGCATTATTCTCCCGTCTTGTAATTGCAATATTTGCGTGATAAAATTATCAGATAATCCATGTTTAGTTGAAATGGTTCTGATTGTAGCCGAATGTTTTTCTATGTTGCTAATTACGGAGACCCCACCTTCGTCCACACCAACCCAAATATTTCCTTTTTTATCTTCTAATATGCAAAAGATATTATCTCCTGAAAGTCCATTTTGCTTATTGTAATTGGTGAATGTTTTCCCGTCGAAACAAGATAAACCTCCTCCATAAGAACCAAACCACATTCTGCCTTTTGAATCTTCAAATATTGCCAAGATCATATTTTTTGCAAGACCTTGTTCTTCGGTATAATTAGTAAATGTTTTCCCATTGAAACACGAAATACCACTTTCTAAGGATGAAATCCATATATTTCCTTTACTATCGCCTTTGCAACCTAAAACATGGTTGCTTATTAAACCTTGCGCTTCTGTATAATTAGTAAACGTTTTCCCATCGTTATAACAAACACCTTTATCATCATCGCCAAACCAAATATTTCCTTTCTTATCTTCATAAATAGAAGTAACGGTATTGCCTGATATTCCATGATTTTTATTGTAAGTAATAAAAGACCTTTCATCAAACTTTACTATTCCATTTGCAATGGTACCAAACCAAATATTTCCCTTACTATCTTCTTGAATACTCATAATATTATTGCTGGGTAAACCTTGGTTGGTAGTATAATTAGTTACCGCACTTCCATCATACCTAATAATTCCTCCACCATAAGAAGAAAACCAAAGATTACCAGCATTGTCTTCAGTAATATCAAAAACAGAATTATTCGAAAGTCCCTGTTTTGTAGTAAACTTTGTAAATTTCTTTCCATCAAATCTTATAACACCGTCTCCGTCTGTTCCAAACCAAACATTACTACTTTTGTCTAGCAAAATGCAGAATATAGACGCTCCTAAATTCTCATTATGGTAATCTATAAACTTTCCATTCTTAAAACAAGAGAATCCTTTTTCTAAGGTACCAATCCAAATTCCTCCATTTCTATCTTCTGTGATAGTTTTTACAAGGTTATCGGGAAGTCCGTTTGATGTAGTATAGTTACTAAATTTAACTCCGTCCCAAACAGATATTCCACCCTCTGTACCAATCCAAATTTTCCCTTTACTATCCAATTTTAAAGTTTGTACATTATTGTTTACCAAACCTTGGGCAACAGAATAATTGACAAACTTTTTTCCATCATATTTCGAAATACCTTTATCTCTGGAACCAAACCATAAATTACCTTCTTTATCAGTAATTACAGAATAAAAATTGTTGGAGGTTAAACCATTTTTTGTGGAATAGTTTATAAACTTATGTCCATTGAATTTTGAAACGCCATTAACAGTTGTGGCAAACCACATGTTACCATCATTATCTTGACAAATGGAGAATACTTGATTACTACAAAGTCCATGAGAAGTATTGTAATTGGTAAAGGATTTCCCATCGAATTTAGAGATTCCAGCTCCTAAAGTGCCAAACCAAAGATTTCCAATTTTGTCTTTAAATGAACATTGCACAACGTCCATGGCTAAACCATCGTCGGTTGTATAATTTCTCATCTGACTATATCCACCGTGCTCTCCAATACCCTCTTGAATCAAATATGGAGTTGGACTTCCTGCTTTTCTAATAATTGGTTTACCCGCTTCTATAATTATTGGAGGCTTTGCAGAAACAAAAGGATTTATTTTGATTTTTTTCTCTTGAATAAATTCAATAGCTGTATTTGAATTATCCTTGAAGCTTTTTTGACATGCTTGCAGAATAAGTAAAATTAGAAATACACAACTAAGTTGATTTATGAATTTCATTTTAAACTAAGACTTTGTAAAGATTCAATAAATTACAAGAATAATTAAATTCATACAGAAAATAAATAAATAAAATTCAATAGAAAGATAGCAAAAATAACTTAACAAGTTTCAGATTAATTTTCCTGACGCCATTGCACTTGATAAAAATGAAAATATTCGTTTTACTTTTGCAGGATAATTGAAAAACCTGTTTCATATAATTTTTATAGGTTTAGTTTGGCCTGAACCAAGTTCTTCTGCAGCCGGAAGTCGGTTATTAAAAATTATTCATTTATTCATTTCAGCAAATTGGAAAGTTACATTTTTATGTGCAGCTTCGAAAAGTGAATTCAGCGCAGACTTAGTTTCGCTTGGTGTAAAAGAGATTCCGATTGAATTGAATAATTCTGCATTTGATGCGCTAATCAAAGACATAAATCCAACGGCAGTTCTGTTTGACCGTTTTATGGTTGAAGAACAATACGGTTGGAGAGTAGCTGAAAATTGCCCTCATGCAATCAGAATTTTAGATACAGAAGATTTACATTTTCTCAGAAATGCAAGATTTTCTGCATTAAAAGAAGGCAAAAAATATGAGGAAAATGATTTAAAAAATGATTTAGCAAAAAGAGAAATAGCCGCTATTTTAAGATGCGATATTTCTTTAATCATTTCGCTTTTTGAAATGAAATTAATTCAAGATATTTTTAGAATTGATGCAGCAATACTGCATTATTTACCATTTTCTTTCCTACCAATAACAAGCGAACATAAAGAAAAATGGAAATCATTTGAAGAAAGAAATGACTTTGTAAGCATTGGGAATTTTTTACATCCACCAAATACAGATATTGTAAAACAATTAAAGACCACAATTTGGCCATTAATAAGAAAGCAATTACCCAATGCAAAAATGCATATTTATGGTTCCTATATTACTCAAAAATTCATGGAAATGCATGATGAAAAATCAGGATTTATTGTGCAAGGAAGAGCTAAAAATGCATTAGAAGTTTTGGGAAATGCAAGGGTTTGTTTGGCGCCAATTAGATTTGGTGCAGGATTAAAAGGGAAGTTGGCAGAAGCAATGCTTGCCGGCACCCCATCTGTAACTTCTTCAATTGGAGCTGAAGGAATGCATGAATCTTTGCATTGGAGCGGTTATATTGCTGATGAGCCAGAAAAATTTGCAGCTTCGGCAGTTCAACTATATTCCGAAAAAGCAAATTGGCAAAAGGCTCAAGAAAACGGAATAACAATTATCAACCAACTTTTTTCAACAGGCAAAGAAGAGTCATTATTTATCTCCAAAGTTTATTACTTGATTGAGCATTTAGAATGCCACAGACTCAATAACTTTTTTGGGACTATACTCACGCAAAATTCTGCAAATGCTTTGAAATATATGTCGCGCTGGATAGAAGAGAAAAACAAAAAATAACCTTTGGAAATATCTTATTCTTTAAAAAGCTTTTCGTTCTTTTCGAAATCATACAATGTAAGTCGGCGTAACCTGTAAAAAGCAACCCAAAAGTCTCTAAGCGTGTTAACATAAGTAATTAGTGCTTGATCTTTTTCATTTTGAGCTATTAGCAAGTTTGTAATATCTACCGTTCCAATTCTATAACGGTTTCTTGCAACTTCATATCTTTTTTGCGCTATAGTATCAGCTTTTGCTGATATTTCGAGGCTAGAACGTAACTGAAGGAACTGCAAAGCAGCAGCAAAAACTTCTTGTTCTAAGTTATTCTGATTATTGATATTTTGTTCGCGTTGTGCTTCTAGGTTGTACTGCGCTGATTTCTGTTGCGCCCTATTCATTCCCATAGAAGTAATGGGAATTGAAAAGTTTATTCCTGCAAACTGCGATTCTAATGGGTTTTGATTAGCAGTCTCAAAAGTAGCTCCTGTTTGATTTAGCCCGTAGCTGATTTTCATATCTGCCGAAAACCTTCTACTTAACTGGGCTTCTCTTAAACCTCTTTGTGCTTGATTTTCATTCATTTGCCAGTTGAGCAATTCGCTTCTATTATTTCTCGCTTCTGAAACAGCCAAAGCTGGCTCTGGTTTTATGTTGGGAATTACCAGTGGAGGCAATACTTCATTACTTTTAATAGGCTGTCCTACAAGTAATTGAAGCTGGCGCTCTGCTAAAATAATACTTAATTTTTGTTGTTCCACCGCGTTACGTGCATTGGTGTAACTCAGTTCAACTTGTAAAAGCTCGTTTTCTGCAATTTTACCAACTCCAAATCTACCTTTTGCAATTTTATAAATGGTATCATTAATGGCTTGATTAAATTCAGCATTTTTTAATTGCAAACTGGCTGTATATAAATCAAAATAACGTTGTGTAATGTTGATGGAAAGGTCTTCGAGATTTTCAATTTGTTGGCGAGAAGCCATGCTCATTTGGAGCTTGTCTTGTTTCCATTGCCATTTTAAATTATTGAATCGAAAGAGTGGTTGAGATAGGTTAATTGATAACAAATTTGATTGGTAAAATGTGGAATTAACACCGCTAAAAATATCTCCTCTGCTTAAACCGCTTCCAACACTTAGCCTCCCGCCAGTTGCTAAAATATTTTGATCAACCGATAGATACCCATCTGAAAAAGCTTGTTGAATGGGCGAAAAGACAAAAGAACCATCGGGTTGAAAGTTTTTGTTAATTCTTTTGGTATATCCTGGAGCTGAACCTGTTAAACCTAATTGTGGTAAGCGACTAGCTTTAGCAGCTTTAAATTGCCATTGGTTACTTTGATATGCGGCACGTATCTGCTTGCCAATGGGGCTTACCTCCTGCCCTAACCGAATTGCATCTTGGAGGCTAAGCATACTTTGCCCATTAAGAAAACAAAATTGAAAACACGTAAAAACTAAAAGGAGCGATTTACTCATAGCGAAGAGATTCTATTGGGCTTTGGTTGGAGGCGCGTCGGGCAGGAAAAATTCCGAATAAAAGACCTACCGAAACGGAAACAAAAAAGGCTAACATTACTGAAGCACCAGAAATAATGGTTTGAATACCTGCAATTTTTTCAATACCAAGACTAATGGTAATACCCAATAAAATTCCTATTAAGCCACCACTTACACTGATCATAACTGCTTCAGAAATAAATTGGGAAACAATGTCTCTTCTTTGCGCACCTATAGAAAGACGCAAACCTATTTCTTTGGTTCTTTCTAAAACAGAAGCAAGCATAATATTCATAATACCAATTCCTCCAACTAAAAGAGAAATTCCAGCAATTACTGCCAAAACAATATTGAATAATTTTCTTGTTTTTTGTTCTTGCTTTAACAGTAATTCAGGCACTACAATTTCATAATCATCCACATCGTTGTGTCTGCGTTTGAGAATTTTTCCAATTAGTTCAACTGCTCCTTCAATATGTTTGCTGTCACTTACATTTACCAACATTCTATCAATTTGATGGTAATTTTCTTTCTTTTTTTCCGGCTGCGGATTTTCTTCATTTTCTGATTGTTCGTTTGCAACTTTTATATCAGTAATGGTAACATTTGCCCTATTGTAAAAGCGAATTAACATGCTAGTAATTGGAATATATACTTCCGTATTTACATTCCTTATCGATAACTTCTGTGCAATAGATTGAGTCACATCTCTAGTTTCTAACACCCCAATAATGGTGAGCCAAACGCCTCCACATTTTATTTTTTGTCCAATTGGTTCTGTTTTGGAAAACAATTTTGCTTTAATTCCTCTGCCTATTATGCAAACCGGATCAGAATTACTGTGTTGTTCTTTTGTAAACGATTTACCTTCATCAACTCTTAAATTATTTGTTTCAAAATAATGATTGGTTATTCCAATAATTTTTCCTGATGTTGTTAAGCCTTCTCCATAAAATAACATTTCAGATTCAATCTCAGGACTTACAAAATTTACTTCGGGAATAGACTGCAGAATGTTTTCTGCATCAGCTAAAGATAAACCAGGACTGAATCTACCTTTTTCTTTATTTGCTTTAGAATTCGGGTCCTCATCCAAAGGACCGTCTTTTTGAATTACTGATTTAATAACAATATTATTAGAACCAATTTGTTTGATTTGTTGAATGATTTCATTTTCAGTTCCTGCACCAATAGCCAGCATAGAAATAACTGCAGCTACTCCGAAAATAATTCCTAGGGAAGTTAAAATTGCACGAAATCTATTGGCAAATAATGCTTCAGCACCCAGTTTAAAATTAAAGATGAATCTTTCCAATTCCATGGGCACTTTTTATTCTTCTATAGTTATCATCATACCACCTCCTCCTTCGTCTTGTTTTTTACTTGATAAGGTGGTAGTTTTGAGATGTTGTTGTAATAATTCCTGTTCTTTTTTGTCTACAAAAGGCGCTGGCATTTTTAGTGTTGCTTCAACAGGAATAAATTCAACTCCAGAAGTATCTGCAGGAGTTGTGAGGTAAACAACATTTTCTTTTTTCAAACCTGCATAAACTAATGCGTTTACATCATTTACAGCACCTACTTTTACTTCTTGTTTTTTAAATCCTCCACCCTCTTTTACCCAAACATAGGAACGTTTTTTCTCTGTAGTTACTGCCTCCAGCGGAACTGAGAGTATATTTTTGTATTCTTCTACGTGAATAGTATTGCTGGTAGTCATCGAAGGCCTCAAACCAGGATCATTGGTCAAAATATCAATCACTACTTCAAACACCTTAGCATCTTGATTAGGTCTTTGTTCCCCAATATTTGCAACTTGCACAACCACACCTTTTAGAATTTTTTGTTGCTCTGCATCTAATTTACTTGTAACAGCCTGACCTACTTTAATCTTTCTGATATCAACCTCATTTACATAAGTAATTACTTGCATTTCTCGTAAATCTGGTAGTGTAGCTACAGCCGATTCCCATGGATTTACAGTACTTCCCACACCTTTTTTCTTACCATTCCAATTCTTCACATATATTACCATTCCATCTTTAGGTGCTTTTATTTCCATCATATTCATCAAACTGCTCACACGATTTAAGCTGTTCTGTGCCTTTTGCATATCAGCACTAATTATGGCTACTTTGGTAGCGCATTGTTCTACTTTGGTTTTATAATTATCAGTTTTTTGCTGGAAATTTCTTTCCGCTTTTTCTAGCGCTAATTGTTTTTGACGAATCACCGCAGGCGCTTCAAATGCACTTTGCTCCAATTCTAATTGGGCTTCTTCTTTAGCAGATTTTAAGTTCAATAACTCATCTCTTGCGTCTCTTAAGGTTATTGAAGTATCTAATTTTGCTTGCTTGAGTTCTGAATTTTTCTTATCTAATTCAAGATCAACTTCCGATAGTCTTGTTACTAGCGGTGTTTTATCTAAAGACGCAACAAAATCACCTTCTTTAACAACACTTCCTTCAGCTATCAAGTCTTGAATTTTTGTTCCATTCCAAAGATTAGCAGCTTGCATTTCCGCTCCAGGTGCATCAATATCAGTTTGATTCTTAGCTTTTATTTCGCCAGTGGTTACAATATTAATTTCAAAATCACCCTGCTTTACTGCTGCAAAAATTGCTTCTTTTTCAGAACTTCCTTTATTACTTAATAGTAAAAAAAACGTGGCTACGGCAGCAATAACATAAACAATAACAAATGGGCGTGATAATAATCGTTTTTTCATAATCAAAAAATAAAACGAAAGAAATAAATGTTTCGTATAAAATACTTGCTTTACTCCCGCTACTTAAAAGTCAAAAGTAAATAGGTTTCACTCAAAATTGCTTAAAAATCAATAAAAGTTGTGTTTAATTCAATTTTTAAAATTTTGAATCGAAGGATTTTTTTTGAAAACCTTAATAATTCTGTGTTTTCAAGATTAGGAAAACTCCAATTTGAGGGTTTTAAGCATTTTTGGAGCAAAACCTAAATAGATTTAATTGAAAATTCGTTTAAAATAAAAAAGGGCAAAACATTACTGATTTGCCCTTAATCTCTTACTATTCAATTATTGTTCCTGCACAACTTTTCCTTTAGGATACTTAACCGAATAACTCAGTTTTATTTTTTGAGATTCATTTGGTTTGATTTTAAAGTTCCATAACAGTTTCCCATATTCTTCTGAGTATTCTGCATCTTGTTTATCTAAGAGCTCCACTTCTATTTCAGTTCTTTTTGAAATTGGTATTTGGTCTAAAACTTCAATATCTATTACACTGGTTTTGTTATTTCTGATAATGATTTCATACACATAAGTATCCTTTTGTGCATCGGTGAGTATTTTTTTAGATGCTTTATCTACAATCTTATTTCTTTTCACCACTATTCTTTCATCTCTTCCTAAAGAAATTAATAAGGTATCACTAGAAACTTGAGGATTTAAAAGCGTTTGACCAATATACATATCATCAAAAAATATGTTTGCTTGGCCGGCTAAAAGATTATACTTTCCATAATCGGTAATTTTAGCAAGTAAAAACGCACTCTGGTCTAACTTCGGAACTGCATGGTATTTATAAGTTGCAGGCACATTATACGTTTGAATCGCACAAATATGCTCCTTTCCATCAGAAGGAATGTTTTGCTTTATATCAATTTCAAACTCTACATTGATGTCATTTTCATTCACATTTACCTGATAATTAGAAGCTTCACCATCCCATTTAAAATCTTTTTCTCCGATAGCTTTTTTCTCCATTTGCATCATATTCATTGCAGGAGCGCTCGACAACGTTGAATAATTATCATTTCTAACAGCATACGTAATATAATCTATAAACTTTGGGCTCATAATCGGCCTGTTGTTGTTTTGGCTAGGATTGGCGCTCGAAATCGTAATTTTTACATCTTTCCAATCCGAACCAGTTTTCTGAAATATTTTTGCCTTGTAGAAAATATTAACCGGTTGAGTTGTATTCATCACTTTAATATCATACATAGGCGCCCAACTAGCCTGTGTAACTAAGTAAGAAGGTCTAATTGTAATTACACCACCCGTTTCAGAAGAAAAGCTCAATACTATTTCCTTAGCAGGGTCAATTTTCTTCACACCCATTTCATTCAGTTGTTCTTCAAACTTATTTCTTTTCTCAGCCAGTTTATTTTCTCGGTTCGTTAAATCGAACAGCTTCTTTTTTATATCCATTAACCTGCTTCTATAAAAATCTGAAAGTGCTATTAAATCAGCTGGTTTCATGCCTTCTTTTTCACTACCTAATTTAATGTTGTTTAGAATTAATTCCGACTCTCCTGTAAAAACTAGTTTTTGTTCATTTATCCATTGAAGATCCAAATCAAATGTTTTTAAGGAATCTTTTAACCTGTCTGATTTGGGGTCTTTCGGTGCAGCATTTTCCGCTAAGAAATAATTAATTCTCGTAGTTGCAGAAAGTAATGTAGCACTTCCTTTTACCCCAACTTGCAAGCTATTATCTATCATAAATGTGGAAATTCCAGGAATCACCACATCAGAATTTCCCTTTGGAATGGTTACAGTTAGCACCCTGGTTTCTTTAGCCTGATTGCGGTAAACAGTAACTTCTGTAATTTTTGAAGTTGTAGGAATTTCATCTGCCGAAGCAAAAAATCCACAACATAATAACTGAATCAATACACTAATTTTTCTCATAAATTGGAATGTTTTAAGTTGAACTAAATCGGAGTGGTAAAAAACCATATGCTTCTAAACACGGCAGACATTTATGTAAGCAAAATAAAAAAGTTCATAAAGTAACAAATTAGTTTTTACTTACTCAATTTTTGGGCGCCTGCCGCTTTTCAGCATTATTCAAAAAGTATATTAGTGTTATGCGGCACCCCGCTTTTCGCTTCAATCTTTTTTTCGTTCCTCAAAAAAGGATATCCGCTTCAATCGGTTGCGCGCAGCATCCTCCATAGTTTTAAAGTAAAACAAAAAAAGGGCGCCCTTTTGAGACGCCCTAATCGTTAGGTTAATCAATTGAACTTTTACTTTGTTTTGCTAAACTTAGCAGTACTTCTTTTTTTATTGCCTTCTAAGGTAATCTGATAAAGTCCTGCAGCAAGGTTGTTTAAGTTAACCTGAATGGTTTGTTGACCTAGTGCTCCATTTAATACTTCTGAATGTACCATTCTTCCTGATGCATCGAAAATAGACAATTTGTTAAATCCG
>Ga0247831_1003426_pt1 | contig 23197 bp, 29 predicted proteins | sample LaCruzMarch2015__9_FD_192406 | JGI IMG/M metagenome (GOLD analysis project Ga0247831, IMG submission 192406) | Freshwater microbial communities from meromictic Lake La Cruz, Castile-La Mancha, Spain - LaCruzMarch2015_1m | ecosystem: Environmental > Aquatic > Freshwater > Lake | place: Spain...
CTCGATCGAAGAGGGCTGGAGTGTCACCAAAACGGAGTTGGCAGTGCTACGAATCGAACGCCCCAAGGCCCCTGATCAGCAGGCAAGCCAACCGATGTACCGACGTGAAGTCCTTGAGGCAGCTTGTTGTCTGTCGGTAGGGCTCGATGAAACGAAGTTGCTCAAGGCCTATGGAGAGCGAACGCTTAACTCTGCCGATCCACTTCGTCACATCGGCTTGCGAGAACTTGTCGCTGAATGCGCGCGATTGGAGGGCCACGACATTCCGCGCGTGTTCGGCGACGGTACCGCAACGATTCGTGCCGGGTTCTCAACGATGTCACTGCCTGGCATCCTTGAAAACGTCATGAATAAGACGCTCTTGTCAGCCTATGAGTCGACGCCGATCGCTGCGTTTGACCTGTGCAGTATTGGGACTGTGAGCGACTTCAAGGAGATCTCGCGTTACCGTTTGCTCGGTACCGGAGGCTTTGAGAAGGTCGCGCCCGATGGTGAGCTGAAGCATGGCAAGCTCTCGGACCAAAAGTACAGCAACAAGGCTGATACTTACGGCCAGATCCTTGCTCTGACTCGCCACGACATCATCAACGATGATCTCAACGCATTCATGGACATCCCTCGTCAAATGGGACGCAGCGGTGCTGAGTCGATCGACGAGCTGTTTTTCACGTTGTTACTCAAGAACACTGCGTTCTTCTCGTCGGCCAACGGAAACTTGCTGACTGGACCTGACACCAAGTTCGGTCCCGAGTCGTTGACCATCGCGAAGACCACCTTCCGCAAACAGAAGGCTGGACCGGGCAACAAAGCCAAGGATCAAAAGCCGATCAACATTCGGCCCGAGTTCTTGGTTGTGCCGGTGGAGATTGAAACCGATGCGGAACTTCTCATGGGTTCGGCACAATTGATGATCGATGCGCAAGGTACGCCGACCAAGATTCCGGTCGACAACCCTCACCGTAATAAGTATCGCGTTATTTCAACGCCGCACTTGTCGGACAGTTACTACCAAGGAGCCAGCGGTTCGGCTTGGTATCTGTTCGCCAATCCGAATGTGCTGCCGGCGTTTGAGATTGTGTTCCTTAACGGTCGACGTACGCCGGTCATCGAGCGCGTCGAAATGCCTCCGAACACCCTCGGCATGGGCTTCCGCTCCTACATCGACTTTGGCGTGAATTCGCAAGACTCTCGCGCTGCTGTGAAGGTGACCGGCGAATAGCCCACGCTTTCGCCTCAACACAACAAACATTCCACCATTCCAAGGACCTCATAACGCATGCAAGCTCAATTCGTTCATGACGGTAAGGCCGTCGATTTCACTCCTACCGCAGATGTTGCCGTTGGATCGATCGTGATCCAAGGCGACTTGGTAGGGATCACCAAGCGCGACATCAAGGCCGGTTCACTCGGCTCCATCGCTGTGGAAGGCGTCTTTGACATTCCCAAAGACCCGGCTCTAGCAATCGAGTTCGAAGCGGGCACCAAGGTTTACGTTGACGAGGATGGCAGCGTCGTCGCTGACGATGTTGGCACCAAGTATCTCGGCAAAGTCGTGAATGACGCTGCCGCCACTGATTCCTTTGTCCGCGTTCGCCTGAGCCAGTGATGAGACACCGTGAGCAACAACGCACAAATCATAAACATTGGAGCAATCCACGTTGCTGACGGTACGACCGTCGACTTCGTACCCGAGGCTGATGTTCCTGCGGGATCGATCGTCGTCGTGGGCAAGCTCGTGGGTATCGCCAAGTTTGGGATTAGTGCGGGCTCACGGGGAAGCATCACAGTTCGTGGCGTTTTCGATGTCGTAAAAGACCCAACCACTAACATTCCTGCTGGAACGATCCTTTACTGGTCGCAGATCAGCTGGCATGTGGTCAAGAACGCATACGCCCATTCGATGATCGGCAAAGCCATTGAGGCCGCGCCGCCAGGCACACTCACTGTCCGTTTACGTTTGAGTCAATAGATGATGGCATCAATCGCAAAAGTAACGATCGATCGAGCTCGCACAACCCAGTCATTACGAATGGCCAATGGTCTCGTTAGCCAATGGCTCTCGGTGGGTGAGTTTCGGAGTTGCTTTTGCGTTGCAAGTCAATCCGTTCTATCGGCGTGGATCATCGAAGGGCGTTTACCCAACGGTGATAACGTTCAACTCGCCAGTTATGCAACCGATTTGTTTGATCCGGCCAATCCACGCTACGTCACCATGAAGGCCATGTGTGGGCTGCCAATTCGATTCGTTGCGGCTACGCCTCAAACGAACTCGCGACTGTGGGTGGTATTCAAGAGTTAGCGACGACTACCGCTGGCCCGCACCAGGGGCACGAGTTGGGCCTCGGCTCAACAAACGACCCTTGCGTTTGCGGGTCAGCGTTAGTCGTCACCGTTAACAAGGTTAGAAACGAGTTCAACATGATTCATAAACAATTCATCTCAGCCTTTACATTGACGCTGCTCGCATTCGCCGGCTGTGATTCGGGCAACGTCAGTGTTCGCGCGTTGCCAGCTCCTAGTCCCGAGCAACCGCCCGCGAACTTGCCTGTCGAATTGCATCAGCGCAATTGGACGGGTTCGCTTGGCCAAGGGAGTTGTGTCCACGCTTCGCTTGTTAATCACTTGCGTTGGCTGAACAAGATCGAACTTGGGGAACGCTGGCGATCTACCTACGCCGATGGCGAGTGGGACTCAAGGCTTCGTGATCGACTCGATGCAGCTGGAGTTGACTACAGCTACACGCTCAAAGCTGATCCTCGCTTCCTTGATTGGGCCAGCGCAACCAGGCGAGGAGCGATCCTTTGGTGGAAGCCGGCCCACTGTTGCACGTTCGTCGGATGGATCGAACGCGAGGGTAAGCAATACGCGGCGATCCTTGACAACAACTATCCAGGGCGATTCGAACTGACGCCACGAGAACAGTTCATCCGATTGTGGGCTGGCTACGGTGGCTTTGCACTGACTGTTCTAAACGATCCAAGCAGCTCACTACCTTACCGAAGTTATGAGGTTATCCAGTAATCATGATCAACGATACCATTCGCATTCGCCTGAGTTTAGGTCTTATCGTGGTGGCAATTATCCACGCGGTTCTATTGGGTGTTGTATTCACAGCATTGCATCAGCCACTACTTCCGAATCCAACCAATGAAACGTGGACGATTCCAACCTATCGGCCATCTACACCCACGAGTGCAGGCAAGATCGAGAAGCTACAGGAACCACAGTCTGTGAACTTGCAAGCGCAAGGCGAAGTCAAGCAACAGATTCGCATTTGCCCTCAGGACTGTCCCCCAACACGCGTCTATCCTGCACCCGTGGTTGTTCATCCAACGATCGTCCAGCCCAGCGTTGTCGGTCCAAGTGTAGTAACCCCGGTGAGCCCCACACCCAACTTCACAACGCCGGCAACGCCAACGGTGGAAGTTCCGACCGTTCTTAAACCTGCAACTTCGCCGGCATCGCCTCCACCCAAGAAGAGTTACCAGATCGCATTATTCGTTGGCAACGACTCCACAAGCAAGATGCTGCAAGATTGGTTCAGCCAAGATAAACAGCTTATCTCGCTCAAAGAGAGCTGTGAGTTCCAGGTTTACACTGCTGGAAACCCAATCTACAAGACTCGGTATGCCGACATTGTGCCAGTGGAACAGTTTCCTGTGGTTCTTTTCCAAGATGCAACTGGCGGACACGTTCATGCTGCGGGCCGAACCATGATTCCCGGCACGCCTGCAGAGTTGTATTCCGATCTCAAACATGGATACACGCTCTACAAGCAAGCCAAGCAGGCACAAAAGACCGGTGCGGTGAAGACCAAGGGTTACTCTTGGGACGATGCCATCACGCCGACACTGTATCTATCAGCCGAGGATTGTCCCGATGGTTACTGCCCAACGCCGCAACCGGAAAACCGTCGGCCGCTTGATCGAGTTCGCGATTTGTTCGATGGAGCCACCGAGACTCGTAACGCCTTGATGTGGCTCTCGGCTGGCGAGATCGCAACGGTTGCTCTCATTGGAATTGCAGCCGTGTTGCTGATCTTCATTCTCATCAAACGCGGCATTAGCTGAGCGTTGCCTTAACCCAATCCATCTTCCTTGTGAGGTTCAAAACAAACATGTTAATAACCATCGCCATCATTGTGGTCGTTGTCCTTCTGGCAGTCGCTTTGCTTCCCATGAAGAAACGCGAACCAGAGCAACTCAGGCAAGCTTCGCCGGTCGCCTTCCTAACCCCTGAGCCGGCCCAGGCAGTTCGCCAAACGACGCTTCGTCAGCAACAGCTCGATGAAGAGGCCACCGCCGTTGCCTCTGAATACCAACGACGCGCTGACGCAGTTTGGTTGGATGAAGTGCGTGGCAAGGCATCGAAACTGCTCAGTGGGGAACAACAATGATCGGCTGGCTCCTGTTTTTCCTCGTGTCGTTAATACTGGCGTTTGTAGTGGGAACGATTACAGGGTTCTATCTGCGATCAGCAGTCGATCCGGCTCGGGTTGGAACTGCTGCGATTGGCTCAATCACAAGCCTTTTGTTGCGACTTTTCCCAATAAAAAGGGAAGAGTCGTGACAGACATACTTCAAAAAGGCCAGGAGTGGCTCGCGTCGAAACTCACTCAGCACGCATCTCGTCAAGTCGTATATCGCCGGGGTGAACTGGGAGTGACGCTCCAAGCGACCATCGGCAGATCGATGTACGACCAGGACGATGGCGAAGGCATTGTGACTCGTAGCCAAGTTCGCGATTTCCTGATCGATACCTATGCACTACTTTCGTCGATCATCGGAACGCTGCCACGTCGCGGTGACACGATTGTGGAGATTGATGGTGAGCACACCTTCATCTTTGAAGTCATGGCCCTTGGTGGCGATCCACCTTGGCGCTATAGCGACCCATTCCGTTTGAAACTTCGAATTCACACCAAACAAATCGAATCCCATCCGTCATGACGACCGTTTTACAAGTTGCTGATAGTGTTACCGCCCAACTCAATGCCGCTGAATTCGACTTCGAGTTCGTGGCGGAGCGCATGTACGTTCCGAACTTCGATCTTGAGGACATGAAGGAACTCCGAGTCAGCGTTGTGCCTCGCGACGTCGAGTTACTCCCGCATGATCGTGCGCACAACAAGTACCACTGCCGCGTTGATGTTGCGGTGCAAAGGAAGTTCTCCAAGGGAACAAACGAAGAGATCGATCCACTAGTGGATCTGGTGGAAAAGATCGCTGACGAGTTCCGCTTGAAGCGACTTGATTCGTTCCAAGCGGCTCGATGCGTGAAGGCCGAACATGCGGTTCTGTATTCCGCCGAACATTGGGAGCAATTGCGTCAATTTACAAGCCTGTTGACCTTAACATTCGAACTCGCTCGATGATCGATGTAACCGTTCGCTCTCAATTCGATAAGACAAAACTAAAGAAAAAGGTAGAGACTGCCACCTTCACATCGCTTCGTCATGCCGGCGGCGCAATCGGTAAGACTGCTCGTTTCAGCATTCGACGTCGTAAGAAGCCTTCGAAACCAGGAAGCCAACCGCACACGCAAACAGGAATGCTCAAACGAGTAATCCGTTACGAAGTTGCAAACAACAAAACCGAAGTCGCCATTGGTCCTGTGAACGAGATCGCTGGTCGGATTTGGAACTTACACGAATTCGGCGGAACAGCAACCAAACGTCGCAAACTCAAACCACATCGATTCAAAGTTGGCGAGCACGGTCCAATCCGCGTGAAGCATCAGGGGATTAAGACCAGCTTTGCCCGAATCCGACTGCAAACATCAGCCCAAGCGAATCGAGCCACTCGATTGGTTGAAGAAGAGAACGAGCGACGAGGCGACAACAAACCTCGCCACTATCCGAAGCGACCATTCATGAAGCCGGCATTGGATACCAACCGCAGTCGGTTGCCATCGTTCTGGGCTAACTCAGTCAAGTAATCCGTTCGACAAAAGGAATCATCCACAATGCCAGAAGTCAAACTAGGTCTCGAGGCCGTCCTCACCATCGACGGTGCCGAGATCACCAACGTCAAGGACCTGACGGTCAGCTTGGAGAAGGCTGAGGCCGACGCGAGTACTCGGGCCAACAATGGCTGGCGAGCCACGGTGGGAACGCTCAAAGATGCGTCCATCGAGTTCACAGTGCTTAACAAGGAAGGCGACACAGCCTTTGGATTACTGCAAGGTTTGTGGAGCAGTGGCGACCCATGTGATGTTGGCATTAGCGACGCTGGTGGAACACTGAATCTGACCTGTGAAGTGATGACCTTCAACGTCAATCAGAACCTTGAAGAAGTGATCTCCGCAGATGTGACGCTCAAGCCGACTCAGTCGAGTACCGGTAACGGCATGAACGTTGGACCTAGCTTGGCAGGCCCATGATCGTTGTTTCGCTCGGTTGAACAGAAACACTCGTAGCACTCAGGGAGGCATCATGCAGAAGTTTGTAGACCGAGCCGGTCGTATATGGATTGTGGACATCGATAACACAACACTGCGCCGCGTGAAGACACTTACCGGTGTGCAATTACTCGAAGCTATCGACGGCGATTTGGTCACGCGTCTGTCTACCGATCCGCTGCTCCTCGGCGACGTCCTGTTCGCGATCTGCAAGCCACAAGCTGATCAGCAACAGATCACCGACGAAGCGTTTGGTGAAGGTCTTGCTGGCAACTCAATCGACGATGCAACTGGAGCACTCCTCGAGGCGTTGATCAGTTACTTCCCGGAGTCACGACGCCGTCTTCTTCGGAAGGCGGCCGAGAAACAGAAGCTGATCGAAACGCGAGGAATCAGCGCGATCGAGAAGCGACTGGACGATCCGAATCTCGTGGACAAGATCGTCGAAGATCTCGAACGCAAGCTCGGAGTGCCGACATCGAGCAACTCATCGTCCGACTTGCCGGCATCGTCGGAGTCGATCCAGGTCCCCTGACGCTTCGCCAATTGGTGCTGATGGCTGAGGCCAAACGCCAGCATGACTGGAATGTTGCCAGCACGATCATGGCTTTGATGGCCGAGATGAATCGAGATCGCAAGAAACGCCGCAAACCATTCAGACCCGATGACTTCAATCCATATGCCGAGAAACGCCCAGTGATAGCGAAAGGGACTGTTGAACAGGCCGCTGGAATGTTGGGTGCAAGTTACCGTCCAAGGACACAAGAGTCGCCATGTCGCAAGTTAAAGCCGGAGGAGCCTACGTCGAGCTGACAACGAGGAGCTCTCAATTCCTCAAGGGACTCGAAGCTGCGCAGAAGCGGCTGAAGTCATTTGGTGCTTCAACACGCTTGCTCGGAACGAAGCTAACTGGTTTGGGAGTTGCCGCCGCAACTCCAGTGGCTGGAAGCCTCGTAGTCTATACCAGTTTTGACGATACAATTCGCGCTGCGGGTGCAGCAGCCAACGCGACCGGCGAAACTTTCGAATCTCTACGCAATACCGCGAAGCACTTAGGAGCGACCACAAGCTTTTCTGCTACGGAAGTCGCTTCGCTCATGACGGAACTTGGTCGCGCGGGTTTCTCTCCCAAACAGATTGAAGAGATGACACTTGCCGTCATGAATCTAGCAAGGGCGACTGGTACCGATGCCACGCTCAGTTCTGGCATCATGGCAGCGACCATTCGACAGTTTTCCATGGAAGCCAGCGATGCCGTTCGCGTTGCCGACGGTCTGACGGCAGCAGCCAACAAGTCTTTCAACTCGGTGGAATCACTTGGTGAAGCGTTGTCTTATGCGGGGCCAGTGGCTTCCGATGCCAATATGAGCCTTGAGGAAACGCTCGCGATTCTTGGCACCCTTGGTAACCTCGGGATTCAAGGTAGCGAAGCCGGTACCGCTCTCCGTCGTCTGCTAACGCTCAGCGCTGCCGAATCAGAAAAATTCATGAAGGTCTTCGGTGTCGCGACTAAAGATGCACAAGGCAACGCACGCAACCTTGTGGATGTGCTTGGTGAAGTCTCTGCGGCCACTGCCAACATGGGAACAGGTGATCGGGCTGAAGCATTCAACGAAGTCTTCGGATTGCTCGGTATCACTAGTGCATCCGCCATTGGAAAGACGGTGACCGATACACGTCAATTGCTCGCCGAGTTGCAGAACTCCGGTGGAATAGCTGCCAAGACTGCAGCAGACATGGAAGCAGGCATCGGCGGTGCTTTTCGGATCCTGAAAAGCTCTGTCGAAGGTGTCGCGATCGCGATCGGCGAAGCACTCGACACATCGGTTAGCTCGATGATGAAGTCGATCTCGCGTGCACTATCAGGGCTCACAGAATGGATTGGCAAGAACAAGGAGATCGTCAAAAAGGTCGCATTGATTGTCGCTGGCGTCGTTGGAGTCGGCGCTGCTTTCATCGGAATCGGAAGCGCTGCTGGCGTGGCGGCGTTTGCTGTCGGTGGGCTGGCATCCATGTTTTCGCTGGTGGGAACCGCGATCGGTGTCCTGGTGACCATGATCGGTGCACTGTTCACACCCATTGGCCTAGTGGTCGCTGCGGTTGCAGCGCTGGGTGCGTACTTCATCTACTCGTCCGGCATTGCGGGCCAAGCGATCGAGTACTTGAAAGGCGTCTTTGAAACACTCAAGGCCGACACAATCAAAGCATTCGGTGCCATCGCCAATGCACTGGCTGCCGGCGACATCACGGCAGCTGCAAATGTGTTGTGGGGTTATCTCAAGCTGCAATGGATCAAAGGTACCACCTATCTCAAAGGCGTGTGGGCTGATTTCACTAACTACATTTCCGATGTATGGGGCGATTCTGCCTATGCCATCGGGGATGTTTTGATCAGTGCCCTGTCGGGACTTGCTAGCGTTTGGAACGCGACGCTTGGCTTCATGGCCGATGGCTGGACGATTTTGACGACCTCCGTGCAGAAGGGCTGGAACTACACGATTGGATTCCTCAAGAAGGGATTCATTCGACTGCGAGAGCTTGTAGACATCGCTGGAGATGTCTCGGTGCAAATCGGCGGAGTGCTCATCAATGCACTCGCGGGTGTCGAAACCGCCTGGGTTGAGACCATCGACTATCTCGCTGACACCTGGTCGGTGTTCGTTGCTCAAGTCAAGTCGATGTGGAACTCGACTGTTGGCTTTCTGCGTAAGGCCTGGATCAAACTCAAGTCCCTATTCGACGATGACGTAAACGTCGAAGTCGAAATGGCCAAGATCGACAAGGAAATCAAAACAGCCGACGAAACCGAGCAAGCTAAGAAGCAGCAAGCCATTGCCGATCGCATGAAGCGGCGTGATGCTCGCAAACAGCAAATCGAATCCAATCGTGTGCAAATGCAGGTAGGAATCAAGCAGCAGCTTGAGGAACGTCGCAAGGCGCGAGCGGGTCGCGACATTGATGCTGAGATGGCTGTCATTGATCAAGAGACGGAGGCAAAGAACAAAACGGTTGATACCTCGAAGGAGGAGCAGTTCAAAGAGAACGAAGTAGCTGGCCTTGCTCGCCAAAAGACGATTGACGACACAACAGTTGGTGTCCAGAAGACTCTCGATCAAATGCGTGAAGAGGCTCGCATTGCCCGCGAAGCTGGTCGCCAATCGCCCGAGGATCGCACCAAAGAACGCGATGAGCAAGTTGCTGCAGCACAAGCCGAATTCGACACTGCCGTTGAAACGGCCAATAACATCAAGGTGGAAGAACCGAAGAAGGCCGATCCAGCTGCAAATGCTCCCAAGCCTCCAACGATGCCTAAGCCAGGCGACTTGAAGGTTCCGAAGGTCGACGTCGACGGCATCAAAGATCCAAAGCTGAAACCGCCAAAGAAGAAGGACCTCAAACTGGGTCTTGATCGCTCGGCCAAAGATTCGATGGACCAGTTCTCCAAAGGACCAAAGGACAACGCGGAGAAAACCGAAGCGGCCGGCAACTTTGAGAGTCGTGGGCTAGGCCTCGGTAGTGGTGCGTCGCTCATTCCTACGATGGAACCGCTAGATCAACCTGATGCTGCCAACGCTGGTGACGTTGTCGATGCAAAGGATGGAGCGGACGCTGGCGAAGCGAATCCCGACTTGCCTGAAGTAGAACAAGAGATCGCGCCGCAGCCGATGGTTGCTGAAGTTGCGACGCCAGAGGACATGGTTGAACCTTCGTTTACCGAGCAACAACCCTCGCTCAATCTTGAATCGCTTTTGGCATCCTTTGTAGCAGTCCGCGTTCATCTTGATGAATTCGATGCTGCACTCTCGCTGAGTGTCGCCCGATTGCAAATGCCACAAGTTACTGGTGAAGGCCTCTCGGATGATGTGAAGCGAGCCATCATACAGACCGCTGAGAACACCGCTCAGTTGGCATCACGAGCCCGCACGGGAGGCTTCGTGTTCAGCTAATGGGATTCTCAAGCGGCGGATACAACTTCGAACTGGCGGCGCTTTCAAAGAAGGCTACGCGAGGCAAGGCGACTTCGGACACGTTCGTCTACGTCGGCACCAACGGTGGCTCGGTCGATCCTGCTGCCGCTGCGGATTTAGTTCTGTCGTACTACCGATTCACTCAGCGCGATCTCATTCCATTCTTGCAAGTGGACGGTGAGTACATCAATGAGAAGCATGCCCTGGTGACAGCTTCGATCAACAAGACGAAGCTCGATCCAGTCTCGTTTAACACCACCGGTGCATCGACTCACATAAATCAATCACTCTTCACGCGGGGGATTTACGCCGCAGGTGGCAAAATCGCGCCCAACTATCGTGGCGCGATCGGAGTCAGCGATTCTGGTGTTGCCGGCGTCGATGTGACTGTGCCAGCGTTCGAGTTCTCCGTTCGCAAGAAATTTGAGTTCGTATCGACCGACTATCTACTTGCAATGGTCGCTATGACTGGCCGCGTCAATTCAACACCATGGTCGATCTTCGCGCCCGGCGAAGCATTGTTCCTCGGTGGCGAAGGTGGCGAGGACGAACAGAACTGGGTCGATGTGACCTATCACTTCGCGGCGCGTCCTAACGAGACGAATGTCAGGATTGGCAGTATACATGGCGTGTCGAAGCGAGGATGGGATTACCTCTGGGTCAAGCATGGTGAAGAGGTAGTCGGCGACCGCGTGCTGCAAGTCCCTGAAGCGGCCTACGTCGAACAGGTTTACCCCGAAGCGAACTTTAATGCGTTGGGGATCGAATAGTGGCACGACGCGTTAAACCAGGCGAGAGACTCAACATCACCGCAGCCGAATACAATCGGTTACTGGCCGCCGCAGATGCTATTGCTCGAGATCGTCTCTCCGGTGGCGGTGGAAATCGCACCCACGTTCGCGACGCTGCCACCGTTCGCGTTCACTACCAAAGTGCGACCACTGTGCCCATCGGTGGAATCGTCGGTTTCAACGCCCCACTAGGCGATCCTGACGAAGGCCCAATGGACCTCGCTCGTTTCGTACGCGATGCCACGATCCAATCGGTCCGACCAAACGCTGAATCCCACACGGGTCGCTTCGGCGTCGCCATTGAACCGATTGCCGAAGATAAAGTCGGACGCGTCGTGTTTGCCGGCGTGGTTGCTGCTCGGGTGAACGTTCAAGAGACATGGCATCAATATGCCGACGTCGCCGAATCCGGTGGATCGATACTTGAGTCCAAGCCAAACGGATCGGCTCAAATCCTGTGGCGACGCGATCCAAATCAATCGGGTATGCAGTGGGCTGTGGTTAGAGTCGGTAAGCCAGCCGATCCAGCGTTCCTTGTGAAGGTCCCCAGCGGTGGTATCCCTGCTCGCTCTGGTCTTGTGACGGGTTCCGCCAATTGCGACCTCTTTCAGCTCGACGATTCTGGTGCCATTGAGCCAGTGCGAAAACCGAATGGTCAAGGCGTTCGCATCATCGCTCGCAACCCGAGCGCCCAGCGCATTCGAGGTCCGGTTTCCAACTACGAAGGTGATCAGTATCTCAGTGTCACCTACGATGGCAATCGTTCCTGGATTATCGATCCACCCAAGCAAACGTTGCTCTGCAAACCACTTGGTCGTATCAAATCCAAGTCATGGGGCATGGCTCGCGAGCTACGTTACGCCGGAGGTGCTTGGTCGCCAATCGGCGTGAAGGTCGCTGTCTACAACGTCTGCGACTACGCATTGCTCGCAAGCCAACAGATTGTTTGCCATTTCCATGAAGACACCTCCGCTTATCTAACCATCGGCTGCCGCTGCTGCGATGGAAGTAGTTCGAGTTCGAGTTCGAGCAGCTCTGGCGGTTCGAGCTCTAGTTCAAGCTCGAGCAGTAGCTCTAGCTCCTCGAGTAGTTCGTCGTCATCGAGCATCAGCTCATCGTCCAGTAGCAGTTCTAACTCATCTTCATCGAGCAGTAGCCCGTCGAGCAACTCATCGATTAGCTCTTCTTCGAGCAGTTCGTCGTCGCCGGGCTCCTCCAGTAGTAGCTCGCTAAGCTCGAGTAGTTCGTCGTCACCTTCTTCGAGCAGCGGATCGTCAAGCAGATCATCCACAAGTCTGAGTAGCAGTTCGTCATCGTCGTCGAGTAGCAGTTCGCCAAGTTCGAGTTCGTCGTCATCCAACTCCTCAAGCGACTCGTCGATTTCATCTAGCTCTAGCGGATCGTCCAGCTCGTTGTCATCTTCGTCTGCATCAGATAGTGATTCATCAAGCAGCGATTCATCGAGCTCCATTTCCTCCAGCCCTGATTCTTCCAGCAGCGGTTCCTCCGTAAGCAGCGATTCAATCCAATCGAGCCAATCCTACAGCGAGCCTAATAGCAGTTCGTCAACAAGCAGCGGATCAAGCTCAAGTAGCGATTCCTCCGAGAGTGGCTCAAGCAGCGATTCATCGAGTGGTTCACCGAGCGAATCGTCAACAAGTCCCTCGGATTCGAAGCCTTCGAGCAGCCACTCGTCCCAGTCGCTATCCAGCAGTTCCGATAGTGAATCCAGTCAATCGTCCTATTCAGGTTCCGACGATTCAAGTTCCGACGATTCGAAGTCATCCGAATCATACAGCTTGCCCAGTGGATCGAGCAGCCACTCCCCATCGAGCGAATCCGATTCCAGCGATTCTCAATCCAGCGATTCCGAGTCGAGTGAATCAGATTCAAGCGATTCAGAATCGACATCAAGTGAATCGACTAGCGAGAGTAGATCGACATCGCATCCAAGTTATTCAACGCCAAGCTACTCAAGTGGATCGAGCGCAAGCCATAGCGATTCGAGCGGCAGTGATTCCAGCGATAGCGATTCCGCAAGTTCGGACAGCCAATCCCAGAGTAATTCCGAAAGCGAATCTCATTCGGGCAGCGGCTCCATCAGCACCAGCGTCCCTGAGTCTTCGAGTGATAGCGGGAGTGAATCGCAAAGCCAATCCGAATCAGAATCAGAATCAGAGAGCGTCTCTGAAAGCCAATCCTACTCCGGCAGCGATTCCTACAGTACAAGTCGACCAAGTTACTCTGGCAGCGGCTCGGAGAGCACGAGCGAATCTGGTAGCACAAGCACTTCTGAAAGCACCTCCGAAAGTACTAGCGATTCGACCAGTCATAGCGAATCGGAGAGCAGAAGCGAAGATCCAAGTAGCGATCGACCCTCGTACAGCACCAGCGATTATCCAAGCTATAGCGACTCAACAAGTCATCATCCATCAGGAAGTACATCGCATAGCACTTCAGACAGCACTTCAGACAGCACTTCAGACAGCACTTCCGATTCACATCCATCAGATTCTGACCCATCTGACGGTAGTCGCCCAAGCACATCGGATTCGGAGCCACCAAGCGAACCACCGCCAGGAAGTTCCAGCAGCGGATGCACAAGTACATGGATTTGGTCATGCGGCTGGGAGTTGCTGGATTCGGACTGCGAAAACCCAGAACCACCCGAGGGTGCGGGCAGCTATGACGGCGCGGTAATGGAGGTGGCTGCATGATCCATTGCCCACACCTCACTCCGGACAACAAGTGCCGCGTTGCATCACAAGTCGGCGAATGCAAAGTACTCGCATCAGCGAAGGCCTGCGAAGCGTGCCAGCAAGACCCCAATCCGCAAGCGGTCAATGTTGTGACGCTTGGAATGGCCATCGTTCATCGAAAGCGACTCGGCAAACCAATCGCCGAACTTCGCCAGTTAATGAACGAGTACAAACCGACAGGTGAAGAGCCCGTCAGCTTCCGAATCAATGACTTTCGCCCCGGGCCCGGAAACGAGCTCAAAAAGATGCTCGCTTGGTTCGCTCGCCCCAGTGATTCGTGCAAGTGCGAAACACGCGCCGACACGATGAACGATTGGGGGCCTGAGGGTTGCCGACAGAATCTCGACACGATCGTGGAATGGTTACTAGAAGAAGCCGAATTGAGAGGATTACCAAGTGGGAAGTTTACTCGCATCATCGCAAAGTCGCTCGTCATCACAGCCATCCGTCGCTTCGAACGCAAGTTCCCAGACGGAGCACCCGAGCCAAACGACGACGACACTGACGACACCGACAACGAATAAGATCGTTGAACGATGTTTCCTAATGAACCTAGATCGGCGCGATGATCGGCTGCGTGAGTGGCTGGATCAATTGCCAGATCCTTGGCCATTTCCTGAGCCCGAACGTTTCGCGGCAATCGACGGCCGGCGACTAGCAACACCTCCGCAGTGGCGAGCGGGCAATGGTGCTTGGGGATGCTATCGATCGCATTTGCTCATCCTTGAGAAGTGTTTGCTCGAAGGGATCGATTCTTACGTTGTCTTCGAAGACGACGCTGGTTTCGGATCTGAATTCACCGAGCAGTTAGAGCAATATGTCGCGGAGCTTCCGGACGATTGGGGATTGGCTTATCTCGGCGGACAGCATCTCTACGCCGGCAAGCATCCGCCACAAAAAGTCAGCGAACGCGTTTACCGACCATTCAATGTCAACCGCACGCATGCATTCATGGTGCGAGGGCGTTTGGCGATGAAGACTCTCTATCGCCATTTGAACTGGAACGAGTGGCATGTGAAGCATCACATTGATCATCACCTTGGCCGACTCACTCAGCGTCGCTACGAGATGATGGTCCAGTCGAAAACCGTCGACAAGGAATCGCTTGCCGTTTACACGCCCGATCGATGGCTCGTGGGCCAATTACCCACCAAGTCGAACATCTGCGGTCGCAAGTGGGAGCAAACCCGATTCTTCAACGACGCTCGCAATGCCGACCATTCGGACGCTCCCTTCTTCGCCGTGCTTGGTCCACACCGATCAGGCACATCCTGCGTCGCAATGGTCATGCATCACCTTGGCGTTCACATGGGGAACGAGCTCGGTGGATACGAAGCGACGGGAGGCGGCGAAGCGATCGGGCTAGCCAAACTCTGTGAGAGTGTCATGCGATTCCCAGCGATCGATCCGAAGGTCGGCGATGGGCAGCTCACCAAGCAACTCAAAAGCTGGATCGTAGGTCGAAAGACGGAAGCCAATCGAGACAAGACAGTCGCAGGGGCCAAGTATCCACATCTATGCCGATTCGCGGAACACTTGTATGCCGGCCTGGGAGACTCACTTCGTATCGTCGCGGTCGATCGACCCATCGAGGCGTCAATCCGTTCACTTCAAGATCGCAGCAACAAGCATCGTGGCCAATGGTTCGCTGCGGACGATGCAGCATGCGAACGACTACAGCGATCGCTCTTGGAACATCGAGAACGGTTCATCAAGTCCCACCCGAAGGTTCCAGTACTTCGCGTCGACTTCGCCGAGCTTACGAAAGATCCAGCCGCTGGCATCGCAAGACTGGTCGAATTCCTTGGCATTGATCCCACCGAGGAAGAACTCGAGTCGGCGATCGCTCACGTGAATCCAGAGTTGAGGAAGTTCGGCTAATGAGTGCGATTTCGATTCTTGGAGAGCTAAACCAACGTTACTTGATTGTCGGGTCGACGGCGATCCAGCTTCATGGATTCAATTGGGGGCAGCGAGACATTGATGCGTGGCTCGATCCAACGATCCCTGTTGATGAATGGGACGCTCTGGTGAATCGAGTTTCGCGCAACCGTCAAAAGATTTGGAATCGTGGCGAGGACAACGGACGTGGTGGAATCCACCATTCGACCCGAATCGCCTGCAAGCCGAAGCTCGACCTTATCCATCAGATCGGACAGTTCCTACCGAGCGATTTCGACGCCGTGTTCGATCGCTCCTTAATTTCAGAACTGGGAAATGTCGCTCCGCTGGATGTTGTTCTGCGAATGAAGTTCCAAGCCAATCGCGGTAAAGACTTTCGACATTTCATGAAGCTAATCCAAATGGTCTCCAATCCGTGAGTTCGCCCATGACAAGCAATCTACCAATCGATCAAATCACTTTCTGCATCAAGACAATTCATCGTCCGTGGGCATGCCATCGGCTTGTGGAATCGTTGCGAAAGGAGTTCGGCTCGCCAACGATCGTCGTTGTGGATGACGGTCGCCCAGAGTTGCGATTCTCGGCCAAGTATCCCGAGACTGCCAAGCATTGTCGTGTGGTCGACCTCGAAACACACGATGTCGGTGTCGGCATCGGACGCAACACAGCAATCGACGCCGCCGAGACCGAACTGGTTTTCTTACTCGACGATGACCAGATCGTCACTCCCGATCTGCATCTAGATCGTGTCTATGAACGATTCATCGAGCACAATCTCGACATTCTTGCCGTTCGCCAAGGCGGAGGCGGCCAGCCGATGATGCTCAGCCCACTCATGAATGGGAAACGCATCTGGATGCATCGAGGCGAATACAAACGCGTCGGGTCGGTTTGCTGGTGTGACATGGTCAGCAACGCGTTTCTTGCAAGACGCGACACAATCGCTCGTGTCCGATGGGATGAAGCGATCAAGACCTACGAGCACTGGGAGTTCTTTTACCGAGCCAGTCGAATCGAGAAACTGGCGATCGCAGTTGCCGTCGATTGCTCGGTGGTTCATGCCCACGTCGGAGCCAAGCCCTACGGCGATCTTCGTGGCCGACCCAAGTTTCGAGCGATGGGACTTCGTAAACATGGCTTTCATTCAATGCGTTATCCAGGAGGAGAGATCGTCAATGCGTGACCGCGTAACATTCTGTATCAAGACGATCCATCGTCCACTTTGCTGTGCAACGCTCGTTCGTTCGATCTATGAGCAGTGCGGCGATAGCAGGCCGAATATCCATGTGCTCGATGACGGGCGACCGGACTTGCGATTTTCAAAGTGCTGTCCGGACGAAGCCGCAATGGTCGACCGACTCGTTGAGACCGATTACGACATTGGGCTTTCGGCTGGTCGTAATCGATTGTTGGATATGGGCGAGTCTCCCGTGGTTGTCTTTACGGATGATGATCACATCATCACAGAGCAAACCCGACTCGCTGAGCTCGTTGAGAAGCTCGATCGATACCCAGACCTTGATCTACTTTCTGGCATGAGCAACACGGAAGAAGGCCCCCGAATGCTCGCCTCGAGAGATCGTGTGATGCGAATCTTCTCCGGCGCGTATCGTTGGCACGACAAGATCGCTCGCTGTGATTATGTCGGAAACTGCTTCGTTGCCTACCGCGATATCTTGCAAGCGATTCGTTGGGACGAAGAGCTCAAGGTTGAAGAGCACTGGGACTTCTTTTGGCGAGCCAAGCTTGCAGGCATGAAGGTCGCCGTCGCAACCGACCATGTGTTTAAACACGTTCACGTCGATCCACCGGGTTATGTGCGCCAACGCCCGGAGTACTTGAAGCTTGGCACTAAGAAACACGGACTTCGCAAAGTCGTGTGGCGTTGATTTGTTTTGAATCCCCTTCTCAAAGGAGTGTGAAAGATGACCATTCCCAATGGCCCAACAGGCCCCAACGGACAAAGACCACCTTGGTGGCCGCCTCCTCCGTTTGATCCACCAGGAGAGCCGCTACCGTATGTACCTGAGCCGCGTCCGGTTTGGTGGCCTCCCCATCTTGCTTGGCCACCGGTATCCGAACCTCCGGTCGAGGTCCTTTATCCTCCGCCAATTTACACTTGGCCGAGGCTGCCACCGGATCACCCTTATCATTTGCCGCCTGGTTACTCGTATCCGAATAACCTTCCGCCTGGCCATCCCGGACGAAATGTTCCACTGCCACCTGGATGGCCTCGTCGAAAAGTACGTCCCGAAGACATAGTAGATTCGGGCAACGATTCAGACGTGGTTATTTAACGCGGGCAGTTAGTTTTCTCGCGAGCCGACACGTTACTCGTGTCGGCTCTTTCTTCTTTCACTTCAAGACTCAAGGCTCAAGACTATTATGATCAAGATTCCCAACCTTGAGTTTCATGCATCACATGCGTGCAATCTGTATTGTGCGCAGTGCTCGCATTACTCCAACTTCCACGCAGGTGGGATCGTAAGCGTTGACGAAGCACGTGCAAACTTTGACGCCTGGCATGGGCGACTTGCACCGAAGCAGATCGCAATCCTTGGTGGAGAGCCAACGCTTAATCCTGAGTTACTTCAAATCATCGAGCTTGCTCGTCGCGCATTTCCGGACTCGCCTGGGCTTTTCGTAACCAACGGTTTCTTCCTCGATCGCCATCCAGATTTGCCAAGATCGCTAATCGAAAACGGCTTTCGCATGGATGTGTCGCAACACGGCAATGCACACGCTTATCGTCAGCGATTCAACGAAGTGCTTCAAAGACTCGACGAATGGCGAGCTGCCTATCCTGCTCTGAAAATCACTGTCCGTGAATCGCACAAAGGCTGGAGACAGCAGTATCGCATGATCGATGGCAAGCCGATGCCATTCGACAGCGGCCCCAAAGCAGCTTGGAAGATCTGCCTTCAAAGATCATGCACGCAACTATTCCAGGGCCATCTGTGGAAGTGCCCAGCTCTCGCATACTTCGCAACTATGGAGCGAAAACTTCGACTGGAAGCGATCCCAGCCTGGCAACTCTTTCGTGAATACAAGGCTTGTCCGCCAACCGCATCCTACAACGAGGTCCGGGAGTTCTTTGCGACTCAGGAGATTCCCCAGTGTGGTCTATGTCCAGCAAGCAAGATCCCGTTGCATCACCAGGATCCTACCAACAAGGAGCAATAAAGATGAAACGAGTGATTGCAGTACTCGACTTGCCACCGCGCCGAAGCCTACCAAACGTCCGTGCAAGCTTTCATGCTGCTGCGACACAATGGAATGCGGAAGTACTCTGGATTACCAACCCGCTGCATTCCTGTCACCCGTTCTGGCAGAAGATGTTTGTCTGCGATCATGTGCAATCGATCTACGGCAACAGTCATGTGCTTCAACTCGACAACGACATGGTCATCCGCAGCGATTGCCCATCGCCCTTTGAACTAGTGCCTCCTACCGACTTCGCAATGATCTCCGGTCGCCAAAGCCCGCAACGGCGAGTTGATCGCGCTAGTTGGAATCAAATGGCGCACGAAGAATGGGCCCGACGCTGCGACGTCATAGCAGCGCCGGCCTGGACGCATCCAAACGGAGGCTTATACCTATACGGAACCGATGCCTTCGGTTCGATATTCGCAGAAATCATCAGCAATCTATTGCCAACCGGTGGCAAGCACGATCTCGGCTGCGATGAATGCTTGATCGTCAATCAACTTTGGACATTCCATCGCAGCTCCATTCGCTTTCTTCCACCAGACTTCAATATCAACTTGCACCAGACCCCAGCGTGGGCCAGCAACCCGGTGATGCAAAGCTACATCTATCACTTCGTCGGCCCAACCAAGAAGTACCTTGACCAGTGCAGATGGCAACGTACTATTCCGCCCGAGTTGCCGTATCCTTGGGACCGAGTTGCCACGCGGATGGTCCAGCAACTCGGTTCCGATTCGCCTGAATTCCTACAACTATCAAGTTGCCTTCGTTCGGACACGATCGCAAATCTTCTTGCGATTTACCCCAACCTGCAAATTGAGATTGGAATGGAGAAACGAATTGAACTCGCGAGGGCCGACCAAATTCCCGATCACCATCGTGCGCAGCAGTTCGAAGTTACCCTCACCTCCTACCTGAACTTGCCTCGACTCTTGCTAAGGCTCGGACCAAATGCAGCGCGTTTGATAGTCTCCCAGCAGAACGCATTTGCATCTCAGATTTAAGGCCATCAATTGTACTTGGTAACGCTACTCAAGATTCACTTGTTCAAAAGTGATCGTATCACTAAATTAGTGCGTGTTGCTTGTTACTGCATTGTCCATGCCTTGCGTTCCCGTTTTCATCAAGAACGCACTCCACAAGTCTGACCGAAGGAGACATAGCGTTGTCCGACCCATTGTTGAAGATCAGCAATCATCATGCGGTTGCATCCGGCGATCCACCTATCATTGAGGACTCCAAACCCGAACAATACATCGGTTACTTCGAGAACATGTTTGGTGAGCAGTGGATCTTTACTCGTAACCGCGCGACTGGAGTAGCGACATTGCGAGGAGGGGACATCGGTTGGAACACAGAGATTGATGTTACAGATGGCTCCACTGGTGATTTGACACTTAATGCAACCGAAACCCAGTGGCTGGAATGCTGCCTGCTTGCCAGCGGGGCAGTAGCGAGGAGGTAGGCTATGTCGGTCGCTGTCGCCTAACCGCCTGCGTCTTCCCAAGGCTTATGACTGATGAAATCAGCGACGATCTGGTAAAATCGAAATAGCGGCTGGACCTGCAGAGGCCAGCATTGTGTTAAGACAAGTGCTGGAGTATCTATGTCGACGAAGCAAACCACTACATCACTGTTCGACGAACTAGCGAAGTTTTTTGCTTCTGGCCCATCGCAGGATGCGATCCTCCAATTCCGATTCTCAAAAGCGACCACTGACCGAGCTAGCCAGCTGCTTGAACTGAACCGAACCAACGGGCTCGACGAGGCAACGCGTCGGAAACTAGATCAACTCGAAATGGCGGAGAGCTTGATGCGGCTGGTAAAGGCTCGCATTCGTGCAACCCAGCAGGATGTTCCATCGTAACGAGCCAAGCCGTTGCGAGTACTAGCCGGCAGGCCGTTGTTCTCCAAGCCTACCGATCGTGATGGCTAAAACCCATGCAGACGCTGAATGTCACAAAATCTCCGCTAACCATGGCTAGTTTGCAGGTTGCATCGATCCGATAGAGGGCCTGTGTGTAAGTGACTTTAAGAATCCATTGTTTCTTAATCTTCGCTCGCGGATAACCTAAGGCCGGCCAACAAGAATCGTTCTTTCAGCATCCGTTGATCTTGATGGAATGCGTATCGAAGAAGCTGACTATGAAGATCTTCCCGACGTTGTCGCTCTTCTGCGCTTAAGCCTGACTTTCGACGAAGCCGATTGAGCTCCTCGCGAAGTAGCGATTGAGCATAGTCGTGCTCGAGGTTCATGACGAGGCTTCGCGCAATCGATGTTTTCCCTTCCATAAAAACGATTGCCGCAGAAGGTCGACCAAGTATTTCAAGGAGTAAGCGCTTCTGGGCTGCCTTGAACATTCGTTCGGCTGGCGGCGACGAGCAAGTGTAAATTTTTCCGCGTCGTCGCAGGAAGCTGAGAATCATCGCCATTCGAGATGATTCGCCTTGGATCGTCGAAACATTGGACGTAGATAACCAACCGGCCAGAATCGCAATTGTCTGCCTCAAGGGGAAAACTTTACAGATTTGCCACCATGGAATACGTCGCTTCTGAATGACAGCTTGGAGTATCAGAATAATTTGGGCTTTCATTGTTAAAACGCCCAGCCGGAGGCAATAGCTTACTGCAATCAAGAAAAGTAGGATCCGATACAGGAGGGTTTTGAGAAAGATTTTCATTGGTGGTTCCAATCATTCAGAATGCGCTGAAACTTCCCCCGCTTTGCGTTGCGAGTTGTCGTAAGAATCCGTATCCGGTCTCGGTAAGATCATCACCGACTGCAATTACATTGATCGGTGGAAACCGACTTTCGCCAACTGCTTTGATTAGTCGTCGTTGCTGTTCGATATCCGATCTGCCCTGTGTATCGCTAGGAGCTCCGTCGGTAACAAGAATGATCGCCGTGGGATTAAATCTAAGAGACTGCTCCAAAGCATCCTGAGTTAGCGTGTACCCTTTTGGAATTTGACTCGATAAAAAGTCTTTTGCGAGTGTGCGATTTTCGCTGCTTGCGGATACGCATTCACGTGACATGCTTCGCGGCTTTGAGTCAAAGCAAATGATCTGAAATTCTTCTATCGGAAGATGCTGAATCAATCCGTGAACACGAACTACGACTTCAGGCCACAAACCAGCTTTTGCAAACGTTGACCGTTTTGCCATGGAACCGCTCGTGTCCACCACAAATGCCATGCGTTCCAAAGAGCCTTTAAAGCCGAGAAGCTCAGCATTCATCAATTTGGTGGCTTTTTTTGTACTACGAAGAGCAATCTCTGTTTCTTTACCTTGATTCTGCGCTTTAATGTGCAATTCATCCCTTTCCTTTGTGAGTCGTTCTTTCTCGACGGACATCTCGATTTGAGATTTCGCCAAACGCTTCTCCGTCGCTCGTTTCTCCGCCTGAAACGCCTCGCGCTCGCTATTTAGATTCACCACAAATTGCGAAAATGCGCCAGCTTCAGCTCGCAGTCTCGCGATCTTTTGCTCAAGGTCGGAAATCGTTGCGGTTTGACTACTTACCGAGGGAATTGGTGTATCTAATGGACTCTCAGATTGATCAGCTAGTCGAATGGAAATGAGCGACACCCCTCCTACGACTGCTAGAATTAACACGGAGGCAAAACCTATCATGAAGAGGTCCGCTAGTACAAAGGCTTGCAGCGTTTTGTGATCAGTAGTCATGGTGGATCTATGCTCGTTTCAGGATTTGGTGGGATGCCAAGTCAGAAAATTCGTCGAGAACATGATGCATTTGTTTCACGCATTGCGACGCGCTGTCTGCCATCTCGTTTGCCGTCTGAATGGCCTGAACCAACTTTGTCAGGCTACCCTCCAGGGCGGCAGATTGATTTGCAACCGCCTCGAGGGATGAAGCGGTAATTTTGGCGGCTGACTGAATTGCTAAAACGTTCGCTTCTACTGATTTCAGCAAATCAGGGTTGACGCCGACAATTTCGTTATCAGATTGGCCAATCGAATTTTGGCTCGATCTCGGTCCCGAGGATCGATCCCAGACCGAGCAGATGACTAGCAGAGCGATTCCAGTTGCCATGGGTGCGGCAATATGGGGAACCGCTTGGCCGAGTGCGCGCATAGACCGTGCCAATTGTGCATGGAGGTTTTTCGTATCGCCCAAACTCTGGGCAAGGTCGTTCAGTAGTTCCACTG
>Ga0247831_1003427_pt1 | contig 23177 bp, 19 predicted proteins | sample LaCruzMarch2015__9_FD_192406 | JGI IMG/M metagenome (GOLD analysis project Ga0247831, IMG submission 192406) | Freshwater microbial communities from meromictic Lake La Cruz, Castile-La Mancha, Spain - LaCruzMarch2015_1m | ecosystem: Environmental > Aquatic > Freshwater > Lake | place: Spain...
TGCCAGGAGCCTTGCTCTTCCAGAGAACCTCGCCGTCGGGCTTGTTGTTGGGCAGCGGGGTGAAACTCACCAGACCTTCGCCGGGGATCTGTAGATACAGACCATCAGCGATACGAACTGGGGGATTCCGCAAGGAGGTCTGCGTGAAGTACTGCCACAGAACGCGACCGCGCATGTGATCGAACGCCCACAGGCTTTGATCGTGGCTTGCCACGTAGCACGCCTGCGAATCGGCAGCGATCGGGGTTTCCACGCCGGCTGACAATTTGCGAGACCAGCGGATCCCTGCCGACGGCGCATCCATCGCCAAGACGGTTCCATTGGTGGAACCAACGATGGCAATATCGCCCGTAACAGTCACCGGAGCCACCACATGACCACCAAGCGTGGTAGCACGCCAGTTGTAGCCCGTGGAGTAGAGGAACCAACTGGAGAGTCCGGTGTTGGTTCCATAGATCATGGTCTGGCCATAGATCGCAGGAACGTTCGAAGGCAGCTGCGAGAAGCGGGTGCGCTTCAAGAGGTTGCCGGTGGCGGCGTCCATGATCACGGAGCCAAGCTCGGTCACTACATAGACGTTGTCATTGCGTTCCGTGGGCAGGTACTCCAAGGCCAGCATGCGCTCGATGCCCTGAAACGTTGAACTGCGCCAGACGGTTTCGCCGTTGTCGCGGCGCAAGCGGACGATGCTGCCGCTGCTGTCGCCAAACCAGACGCTGTCTGGGGAGGCGTTCACGATGTGCAGAACGGCATCCCGGGTGACGAGCGGCTCGGTCTGCCAGACAATTCGAAGTCCGAACTCGTCGGCGGAGGCTGGGCCGCATACGTAGCGGGCTTCCAAGGAAGCCATTGCTTCTTTCCGGGTGTCGGCGACGGACTTGGCGGCGGCGGGTGCCGCAGTGGCAACCGGCGTGGCGACGGTCGTCTTCGCGGGTGTCGCTGGCTTTGTTGACTGTGCGTGGGCAGCAGACACAAGCAGCGCAGCACCGCATGCGGCGCTGGTGACGAGTCGTGCAAACCTGGCGCCGGCAGGCACTCGGCGGACCGAAGGCATCGTGTGGTCAATCATCGCGTCTGGGGCTCCTGGGTCCGCGAACGGGGGCGCAGAAACAGCGCTCCGATCGCGAATCGGGAAGTATACGGATGCTTCCGCGCATTCGTTCCCTTGGATCAGTCAGCATCTTGAGAAGTGCGTGCACACCCGGGTAAAAAGCCCTAAAAAGAAACTCGGCCGCGCCCTTTTCTAGAGTTCGCGGCCGGTCTCCCTTTCCCTTCAATCCCTCGCACCCAGTCTGGTAGCACTTGTGGCGGACGCTCTTTTCGGAGCGAACGAAACACGAGAGTTCCCTTTTCCCAGTGTCCCTTAGCAGTTTGATTCGGGCCCTTATTCCCAATTCAAACAAACCTCAGACCACCAGAGTGGTTGCTGGCCCTTTTCACGGCTCCCTTCTTCCGAAGAAAGGGTTATGAAGAGTATGCACCGAAAATTCCGTCTTGCAAGTCCGCGGCCAAGTCTTTTTGGAGAAATTGCCCCGGAATGACTGGAGAGTCCGGTAAAGGCTTACTTCCCGCCGGGCAACTGCGATCCTGTGAACCCTCCATCTATCCTCAATTTGTGCCCGCACCGATCCGGACAAACCTGCAACGTGGTGCCGTCCGAGTGATGAACGTCGCCGCCTTGGCGCTGTTCGCAGTATTGCTTGGCGCAAGCAGTGTTCCGCAACAGGCCGTTGGCACATGGTGGGATCGCACCGCACCCGCGCTTGGAAAGAAACTTCCGAACAGCCGCTACTACACCATTCGCAGTGACCTTGGATCTGCGCAGACCAAGCAGTACGCGGATCACCTTGACACCATGTACGGTGAGTTCACCAAGCAGCTCATCGCTCAGTCGGGCCTTCGCAAGCGCTCGCCTGAATATCCGAATGTCCTGATCTTTGCCAAGCAACAGGATTACCTTGACACCCTGCGCACGCAGTACGGGATCAATGGCACTGGTTCAGGCGGAATGTTCTTTGTCAGTCCACGCGGGGCGGGATTGGCATTTTGGGTGGAAGGACTTCCCAAGCAACGCGTTGAGCATGTGATTCAGCACGAAGGTTTCCATCAGTTTGCGTATGCATTCTTTGGCAATGAAATGCCGCCGTGGCTCAACGAAGGTCTCGCAGAGTTTTTCGGCGAGTCAGTAGTAGAAGGTTCATCGGTCATCATTGGCCAAGCGAGCCCGCAAGTGGTTGATCAAGTGCGCAAGGCTGTCAATCAAGAGAAATACATTCCATTCATGGATCTCCTGCAGATGGATGATCAACGCTGGAATGGCAATGTCCGTAACGGCAGCGCGGGCTTGCAATACATGCAAAGTTGGTCGATGGTGCAATTTCTGGTCTATGGCGAAGATGGCAGATACGGCACCTCGTTTACCGCCATGCTGAAGTTGTTGAATGATGGCACCAAGCCGTTTGACGCAATGCGCAAGGCATTTTCATTGGCAGCGGAGGCAGACGTCCTGCGCTTTGAAGCGCGATGGAAGGAGTACGCCAAGGTTGCCAAGCCTGGTGCATACGTTGCGGCGCGTGGGCGATTGGAGTTCTTGGCCGAAGGCTTGCGCGACATCTGGTCAAAGGGCGGTCGCCCCAAGGACGTTGCGGAGTTACGCGTTGCCATGCGCGACGCCAAGTTTCAATACACCAGCAGTTCGCATGGCTACGTAACGAAACTTGATGCTGCTGACGACGCCAACTTTGCTGTTCCTGATGACGAGGTGAATACCAAGCCGGTCACCATCGAATTGGTGGCCAACAAACCACCGAAGGGTACGAAGGCAAAGAAGCTTGAGGAGCAATCGCCCATGCCGCCGATGTTGCGCACGCGCAACCTGCGCCCCAACGATGTGGGAATTTCTTGGTACCGCAGCGCCGCTGATCCCACGCAGTTGAACTACGACATCGTGGTGAACTAACTGAATCGGCGCGGATTTACCGGTCGTTTGGGTAGTTCCACTGATCGCCTGGCGTGTAGGCCAGTAGCTCGTACAACTCTTTGCGCGTCTGCATGCGCGGCAAGATTTCGCGCACGCTGCCATCGCGCTTGAGCGCGGTCAGCCCGCGGGTCACTTCGCCCATGGCAAGCCGCATCATGCTGAGCGGGTAGATCACCACTTGGTATCCAAGTTCTTGGAATCGTTCCGCGGAGATGTCGGCGGTCTTGCCAAACTCCGTCATGTTGGCAAGCAGTGGCCCGGGTGATGCTTTGGCAAACTCTGCGAACTCTTTCTCAGTTTGCAGGCCTTCCGGGAAGATCATGTCTGCTCCAGCCTCGCGATACAGATTGGCGCGCGTGACTGCATCGCCAAAGCCAGTGACATGCACAGCATCGGTGCGCGCAATGATCACAAAGTCGGGATTCACTCGGTAGTTGGCCATGGCGCGAACTTTGTCCACCATGGCAGCGGCGCTGATCAGTGCTTTGCCGTCTAAGTGACCGCAGCGCTTTGGAAAGATCTGGTCTTCGACGTGCAGTGCAGCAGCGCCGGCGCGTTCGTATTCCACGACGGTTCGTACGCAGCACTCCACTTCGCCGTAGCCAGTGTCGGCATCGGCGATGACTGGGAGTTTGCATGCATCACTGATTTCGCGGATGGTGCGCGCCATTTCCGTCAGGGTGACCAGCCCAATATCGGGATATCCGCACACATTGGCTGTTGCGCCGCCCGAGATGTAGCACGCTTCGAATCCAGCCTGCGCCACGGCACGTGCCACCAATGCATTGAATGCGCCGGGAACCATGACGGTGCCGCGTTGCCATGCTTCGCGAAGTCTTCGGCCGGGGTGCGGTGTGAGTGTCGTCATCGTTGTGGCTCGGGTGCAGGTGCGGCGATGGATGCTTCGTCGCCCATTGGTTGTTGTGGATGCGGTGTGGTGTTCACTGCGGGCGATTCCTTGATGAATCGATACGCGCCCTTGACGGCGCCCCATGTCTGCTGACCAGCAGCGTCGTAGCCGCGGTCCCAACTATTGAGTTCGGTGGCGGTCACAGTGACGTCGGTGGTGGCGTATTTCGCCTCACGCAGGGCGGTGCCGCAGTCGGCACCCTTGGTGGCGCCAGTGATCTGTTGCGGACCTTGGTATGCCAAAATCATGCTGCAGCCGGGGCGAACGTCAAGGATGCCAGGGTCGAGCGTATTGAAGCGCTCGGGGTTACGCCATGCACCCGTCCATGCGAGCGGCGCGCCCGGAAGTTCATAGATCACGATCTCGGCGCTGTTGTTCGGTAGGGTGATCAGGCGGTAGATGCGCTGGCGGTACGGAACGTCCTGGCTGTCGGCCATGGCTTGCTCCACATACATCCACGGACCGTCGGTGCGGTCGGTCCAGATGGGAACGATGTGCAGCCGAACGTCAAAGTAGGTGCTATCCGCGGCGGCCTGTGCAGCCGTCGAATAGTTGCCGGGCAGCCATGCAGCCAAGTCCTTGACTGCATTGTCTGCAGGTGCGCGACTGGGCTCCAGGGGGCCGCCGCCAACAACGGGCGGACCGCCACAGCCAGCCGGCAGGAGCGCAAGGGCGCCAATAACGGCAGAACTGAGCACAAAATACAGGGCGGATGGCCTCTTCATGTCGGGTTCGATGCTACCCCGGGTCGTCTTGAACTGCGTGCCCGGCTAACATCAGGGATCATTCGAATCCGCTCGCATTTTTGATATCTCGAGGTCTAAAAACCATGGTCACCGCCACTCCTGCTACCCCGGTCCCAACCGCAAAGCCTGTCGACACGCGCGGTCTCGCCAACCAAGTGATTGGCGAAACCAAGATCTGCGCTGTCACGCAGACCGAACTCATCTATCGCGGCTACGAGATTGCTGACTTGGCCGAGAAGGCCACCTTTGAAGGAGTTGCGCACCTCGTTCTGATTGGCACCAAGCCAACCGACGCGGAGCTTGCAGCGTTCAGCAATGAAGTGAAGGGCATGCGCGCCGTTCAGAAGACGGTGATCGATCAACTTGCTGCGGTAGTGAAAGCTGCACCGACCGCGCACCCAATGAGTCTCTTGCGCACGGGCGTGAGCATCCTTGGTCATCACGACGCCGAGTGCGAGTCCAACGCGCCAGACGCGGAGTTGCGCAAGTCGAAGCGTCTCTTGGCGCAGATCCCGACATTGATCGGAGCCATTCAACGCACTATTGAGAACAAGCCAGTACTTGAGCCAGATGCTTCGCTTGGTCATGCAGCCAATCTCATGTGGCTGATGACTGGTAAGAAGCCATCAGAGCTTGAGGCGCGCATCATGGATGTCAGTCTGATTCTCTACGCGGAGCACGATTTCAACGCCAGCACATTCACGTGCCGCTGCATTGCAAGCACGGAGAGTGACATGCACAGTGCGGTCTGTGGCGGCATCGGCGCGCTCAAGGGTCCGCTGCACGGCGGCGCCAATGAGATGGCCATGGAGATGCTCAAGGACCTCGATACGGATTGCGCTGGCGGCAAGATGACCACCGATGCGTGGATGCAGCGCGCCTTTGCTGAGAAGCGCAAATTGATGGGCTTTGGCCATCGCGTCTATAAGAATGGCGATCACCGCGCGGGCATCTTGCGCCGCTGGGGTCTCAAGCTTGCGGAGCAGATGGGGCCAAGCGGCAAGAAGTGGTTCGACATGGGCGATGAAGTGCAAGCGATCATGTTGCGCGACAAGAACATTCATCCGAACGTGGACTTCCCATGCGGAATGACCTACTTCATCATGGGCATTCCGGTGCCGCAGTACACGCCGATCTTTGTTGCGGCTCGCATCACCGGTTGGTGCGCGCACATCATGGAGCAGCACCAGAACAACCGCATCATTCGTCCGCTGGCTGAGTATCAGGGCGCAATGAACCTGAAGTGGTAAACGGGTGCTTGAGTAGTTGTTAGAAACTTCCAAAGTATGACGAAATGCGCGATGCGGCCTGTGCCGACTCGCGCATTTCGCCATAGGCTTTTAGCTCGCTATGCACCATGCAACATGCCATGGGCGATGAATTCCGAACCCCCACCTGAACCCCCACATGAACCCACTGATTCAACCGATTGATCTGCGCGGACTTCTTTGCCCCAACCGCGTGTTCATGGCTCCGCTCACTCGTCAGCGCGCCAAGGACCCGGATTGCATTCCTGGCGAACTGCAAGCAGTGCACTACTCGCAGCGCGCCTCCTATGGCCTGCTGATTTCGGAGGCCACGCAGATCTCGCCGGAGGGCAAGGGCTATCCGAACACTCCCGGCATTTTCAGTGCCGCGCAGGTGGCGGGTTGGAAGGTCGTGACCGATCGCGTGCATGCGGCGGGCGGGCGAATCTTCTTGCAGCTCTGGCATGTGGGGCGCATCAGTCACACGGCACATCAGCCGAACGGGCAGTCACCGGTGTCTTGCGTTGCCGCGGCGTCGTCGGCCAAGATGATGATTGTGCGTGCCGACGGAACCCTTGAAGAGGTGCCTGCCAGCATGCCGCGTGCGCTGGAAACCAATGAAATGCCGCGCGTTGTCCGGGACTATGAACTTGCAGCCACGAATGCCAAGGTCGCCGGTTTCGACGGTGTTGAGGTGCATGGAGCCAACGGGTACCTGATCAATCAATTCCTGTCTGGCTCGCTGAATACACGCACCGACGCGTGGGGCGGAAGCGTTGAGAATCGCCTTCGACTTCTGATGAACGCCGTCGATGCCGCGGGTGCGGCATTTGGATACGCCAAGGTTGGCGTTCGTCTCTCGCCAATGGGGAATGCCGCGGAACTACCGGCTGCGCCCGATGACCGTGAATTGATGTTGCGCGCCGCGCGTGAACTTGGCGATCGCAAGTGTGCGTACTTGCATCTCTTCAATCATTACTTCGGGGCACACGGATGGAACGGTCCGTTTGATCGCGCGCTGGCTGAAGGAATGAAGAAGAACTTCAATGGACCAGTGGTGTTGAACGGCTACTCGCGCGATGTTGCAAGCGCCGAGCGTGATGTGCGCGAAGGCCTTGGCGACGCAGTGGCGTTCGGCAAGCTGGCGATCTCTAACCCGGATCTGCCGGAGCGCATTCGTGAGGGCGCACCGCTTGCCGAGTGGGATGCTTCGCAGTTCTATGGCGTGGGTGGTAAGGGGTACAACGATTACCCGACGTTGGCGACAAAGTGAATTGAATAAAGGCTGTCACTCGGGTGGCAGGGCTGTGTCAGGGGGATGATGCGCGCGGCGGCAGGTTTCACGAGAACCTGCCCGCCGCGTAGGCGTTTTCGCGCGATATGCGCGAAGTACCAGCAATTCCTTGCAATGAAAAGTAATTACATTATGATTACATGTATGGCATCTGTCCCAGCAAAGCTTGTAGCCATTGGAAACTCACGCGGCGTCCGCTTGCCCAAGGCCATGATCGAACAAGCCGGGCTTGGCGCGGACATCGAACTTGAAGTCATTGATGGCGCGATCGTCATCCGTAGCCATCGCCCCGTGCGCGCCGGCTGGGCCGAGGCTGCGAAGTTGATGGCGTCGCGCGGTGAAGCGCCACTACCGATCACCATCAACCCGCCCACGAACGCATTTGATCGTGACGAGTGGAGTTGGGAATGAAGCGCCTTCCACTTCGTGGTGACATCATCTACATCAACGAAGGTAATGCGCGCGGCTCTGGAATCCGCAAGCCACGGCCATGCGTGGTGGTTTCCCCGGATGAATTGAATCGCCATGCACCGACGCTCATTGTGGTGCCGCTGACTTCCGGCGCTCACCCCTACGCGTTTCGAGTGCCGTGCTCATGGAAGGGTCACATGGTGGTCGAGCAAGTGCGAGCGATTGATCGAACCCGCATCGATCGCATTGCCGGAACGATGGCGGCAGAATCAGTGCGTGCATCACTACTCATGTTGAGTGAGATGTTCGCGGAGTAGTCGCCCACTCACCGCCGCATCCAAGTCCCTGTATCGATACCCCAGTCGTTACCGAAGAATCCGGCTTCAATAATGCCAGTGGCGCCATCGGTGAGCATGGCTGCGCGGAATGCAATCAGGTCGGGAACGCCCACGCCGGCGCTGAAGATGGGGGTGCGCATGGCGGCGCGCATGCCGGTGGCGCCCGTTGCGGCAACGACGCCTACTTGGCCCTGGTCGCAATCAATGCGGGGCAGCACGAACATCGTGGCGATGTCGTCGCCCGTGTGGCGCGAAGTTGGTCCAGCGAATGATCCGTTTCGAACATCAATTGAAGTGCTGTCGCCGATGAGCGCGCTCCACGCTGCGTTCTGGTCATGGTTGCCGTACAGCACCACGTTGCGACCAAGGTATTGCTTGGGATCAAACGCAGTATCGGTGAGAATCTCAAAGCGACCATTGCCGCGCACCCACCATTGATCAGCATCAAAGCGGGCCTTGGCCATGATCAGTGCGTCCGCGGCGTCGTCGCCGTTCGTTCCAACAACTGCGACGAAGCCATGTGCGTAGGCGTTCTTGAACGGACCACCGCGCGCGGGCTTCTTCTCATGCGCTGGCAGCGGCGCGGGCTTGGAACCGTCGCGACATCCTGGATCGAGACTCCACACGATGTTGTCTGCGGAGCCTTGCTCACGGTGGAAACGTAGGTGCGGATTGTCAGTCGTCAGCGGAATGACGATCGCTTGATTGTCGAGCGTGACGGTGATTTGTGCCGGGGTGCTTACCGTTGAAGCGCTGGCGCTTGAATTGCCAGCACTCGCCGCTGTCGCCGCTGCTCCGCTCGCTGGCATGGTGATCGGCACCACCAGATCAAGCGTCTTGACATTCACCGTGGTTCCAGCCACGGTTTGCTTCGCTACATCAAGCACCATGTCAACACTGGAAACCTCAAACGGCTTCTTTTGCTGCAAGACGCGCACCCAGCCATCGCGCTGGCTCACTTGCGGCGAGACCGTTTGGAACCGCACGCGGGTCATGTCCTTCATCTCTGGCAGCGTGTGTCGGAACAGGAATTGCATGAGCGGCGCCCAGTCGACGCACTCGTTTCCCCACCAGTGGCCAGCACCGGGGCGTTCGTAGTATTCAAAGTCTGGGTGACTGATGGCGGCGAGTTGCTTGAACATCTCGCGCGCTTCGCTCACCGGAACATTGTCATCAGCGTCGCCGTGCAGGACGTAGACGCCTTGCTGGAGGTAGTTCTCCTTGATGCTCAGCGTGTCGCTGGCGCGTCCGGCGCGGAGAAGCATCTGCGCAGCCGGATCTTCTGCGACGCCGCTTGCGTTCGTGGGCATGCTGCCCGCGGCCGTGGCTCCTACGTAACTTCCAAAGCTCACCCAACCCGCGCTTGGAGCAATCGCAGCAAATTCACCCGAGAAATGCGCGCCCAATTGCCACGTGCCGTGTCCGCCCATGGAGTGGCCAGTGAGCCAACTTCGGCGCGGATCATTCACCAGCGTCGCGCGTGCGTGCGCCACTGCTTCCGTGAAATCAATGCGTCCCCAGTCTTCCCAATCGAAACCGAACGGACGGCGATTGGTTGGGCACACAATGTGTGCTTCCTTCTTCGGCGCATACGCAGCAGCCTGGCTGGTTGCTTCAACGCCCGCCCCGTGCACGCTGAAGAGAATGCCCGGCTTTGCGTCGCCACCAGCATTGGCAGCGCCGATCGCAGTGGTTGGCATCATGGCCATCGACGGAACCACTGCGTAGTACTGAGCACTTCCATCGATCGTGCTCATGCGCGTCACCACGCGGCGATCGCTCGAAGTGATGGTGGAAAGTTCCACCGGCAAGGTGCTCAGCACGGTGCCGTCGCGCGTTGCGAGTGTCACTTGTACGGAATGCTTGCTGCCTGCTGCGCCAGCGAACTTCGCGGTGAATTGCGCAGGCAAAGCCACCTTTTTCACAGTGAGCGCAGGCATGACATGGAGTTCAACCCATTCGTCACTGTCGGCCAAATCACTCTCAATATGGATACGCGCGCCGGCGAGTGGCTGCGTAGTTGCATTGACCACCACAACGCCGATCGGCCCATCGGTGTCGCGCTCGGCGATGAGTGAAGGAGCGAGTACATCAAGATTGGAGATGAACGCCGCAGCGGATGGCGCAGTCAGTTTGGCAGCCAATCGACCGCGACTCACCGAGAACAAGAACTCGTTCGTTCCAGCTTTGAGTTTGACGGGTACGCGCACAAAGCCCCATGAATACGGATCGCCACTGCGCGGTTCGCCGTTCACGAACACGGTGCCGTGGCCAGAAGCGTCCAACATCATCACGCGTTCGGTGGCGCTGTTGACGGTGGCGTAGATCCAACCTCCCGCGAGTGCGCTGCCTTGTTCGCCCTGAAACACCCCATCCGCATCAGCGGTGATGGCGGTCCAGGCATTGAAACTCGGCTGTGGAGCGGGCGTTCTGTTCGTGGCGTTCGGCGGTGTCGTTCCACCCGTTGCAGGTGGCGCTACCGGAGTGGTAGGCACAGGGATGTCGCCCACCTTCGGTGTGACAAGCGTGCCAGCCACCAACTGCGCCTCAATCGGATCTCGGCGGATCAGTGAACGGGACGCGCTGCGCGGCGATGGCGATACCAGCGCCAAGGCAGTGCGAATCACCACGTCTTCGCTGGGGGCGTTCGGCGTCGCGACGGCAACAGCTGGCGGCGCGATCGTTGAATCAGCAGCAATGACGAGGGTGGTGATGGCGGACAGAGCGCACGATGCGGCGATCGCAATAATCATGCGGGGCAGGGTAGTCGAGCCGGGTGTCTCGTTGCGTTTACCACTGACCGAGCAACGTACCGAGATCGCCGCCGCCGACCAGACCGTCGAGTGTCACGTCGCCAAACACAAATCCGGGGACTCCAGTTTGGCCCCACGCGCCGAGCATCAAGCCGAGATCGATTCCGTTGATGAAACCATCCAAGTTGAGGTCAGCCGTGCGTCGACCGCGGATCGCTGCCTCGTACGCACGCATGATTCCGTGCCCTTCAACGAAGAGTGGATCCGGGTGCAAGCCCGCAGCATCGGAGCGTGATGCCGTTGCAAAGAGCGCTTCACGAATCTCCGCCACGCCGTAGTCCGGACGCGCTTGCAAGATGCACGCGGCCGCTGCTGCGATCAGTGGAGTGCTCAGGCTGGTGCCACTCACTCCTGAGAGACCAGTGACGCTGGTGGAGTTCACGGTGACGGTGCTCAAGCCGCACGCCATCAGTTCCGGCTTCAATCGCCCATCAGCGGTGGGGCCGCTTGATGAGAAGCCAACGATCCCTCCATTGACGTTCACGGCACCGCAGGTGATCACGTTGTATGCATCGGCTGGTGCACCGAGCGTGCTGGTGGTGGGGTCGGCGTCATGACCGGAGTTGCCGGCGGCGGTGCAGCACACTACCCCGTTGGCTGTCGCCACATTCACAGCAACCGTGGTGACTGCGGTGTTGCCGTTGAGGTCAGCCTGCGTGTACCAATCGATGTATCCCAGTGAACTAGTAGCAACATCGGCGCCGTGTGATTCGATGAATTCCAGCCCAGCAACGTAGTAGTCCTCTTCGATGGGCGTCTCGGTGGGAACGTCCTCTGTCTTACAGAGAACAAACTCCGCGTCGTATGCGGCACCGACCATGGAGCCGGGCAGATACGCGCCCATGGTTCCAAGAATCCATGTGCCGTGCTTGTGTTGTTCGCTGTTGTCGCCAGCCTGAATTCCAGTGTTTCCATCGTTGTTGATGAAGTCCCACTCAGCGATCACACGCAGTGGATGCGCCGGGTTGTTGAACGCTTCATGGACGCGATTGAAACCACTATCAAGAACGCCGATCACCATGCCCGCGCCGGTGTATCCACGCGCGTGCAGGCGGGGGATATCGATCTGCGTCAATTGCGGATCGGCCGCTCCGTAACTAATGCTGGCGGCCCATCCTTCCGGTGGCGGCAGTTCTTGTTCGTCTTGCCAACCAGCGCGACCGCGTCCAACCGCTTCCACGTGTGTGACATCCGGCAACTCGCGCAGTGCTTCGATTTGCTTTGGCGTTGCCATGGCGCTGACTGCGCACAGCCAACGACTTTGCGCACGCAACTGCGCGCCGGTGCCGGTCACGGCGGTGGCACGTGTTGCCGGCATTGGAACGTCGTGAACATCAAAGAGTCCCGGCAGCGTGCGTCGAATCGCGCGGCGCGCGAGGGCGCGCGGCGTGAGTGCGGTGTCGGCGATCGAGGATGGTGTGGCGCGGTCATCCTTGAAGAACACCCACACCGGTGCTGGCGCGTCGGCGGCGCCAGAGGCAGAACCAGCAAGGCAGACCTGCAAGAGGCTGCTGACGACAAGTGTGGGGATCGGCATGCACCTGTATGGTTGCCCGGATGTGGGTCCCCGGCAAGCACCCAATCGCGGATTTAGTCAGTTATCAGACGCTATGAAAGACACCCCGCCCGCACGGACAGGGGTCCGGTACGGGCGGGGTGCTCTCTCAGTGTGCTTTGATTAGCTGTCGCACGACCCCCACGCGCCCAGGAGCGCCCCGAGGTCGGCGCCGTTGACGACGCCGTTACTGTCCATGTCGCCAACGGCTCCTGGTGGGCATGGCCCCCATGAACCGAGCAACGCGCCGAGGTCGCTGCCGCTGACGGTGTTGTTGCCGTCGAAGTCGCCCGGGCAGGCGGTCAAGGGGATTTCGCAGGTGTCGGGGACACCGTTGTGGTTGCTGTCGACGGTGAGCCCATCGGCAATCTCACAGGTGTCCATGACGCCGTTCAGATTGCAGTCCGTGGAACGCGCTCCCAAGTAGCTGAGTTGCACCTCCACCCACGTTCCCTCCGGGCACAGGTTGGAATCGACCGCCGTCGATGGATCCAGTCGGACGCGGAGCGAACCATCGGGTTCGAACGATTGATTGAACGTCGTTGCGCTCGTCGTGAATTCCTGCCACGGCGTGCCAGCTCCGCAGTCGACTGTTCCACCAAGCGCGTTGCGGTCGAAGGTGCTGCCGATGCGGACGCGGATGTACTCAAGTCCGCCGCTAAAGTCGCCACGAGCGCGGATGCGAATGGTCACAGCATCTGGTTCAAGTGCTTCGACGGCACTACTCACGGTGAAGACCCGCGGAGTGAGGGCGCCGATCGGACCGACTTGCCCGGAGGACGCAAGCACTTGGAGTTGCTTTTCGCAGGAGTCGCCAAGACCGTTGTTGTTGCAGTCTTCGATGTTTCCCGCCAGGCTGTCTGTGCAGTCATGGATGCCGTTGGCGTTGCAGTCGTGGCCAGCGAGCTCCGTGTAGTCGTTCACGCCGTTGGAATTGCAGTCAGGGCGGGTGAGAGCGATGGTGTGTAAACTGCCGGCCGCGATGCTTGCGCACGCACCGAGATCCGCGGGCGTGTTGCACTGGCCGTAGAAGGTTTCTCCCCAGCACCGGACGCCGCCATCGACTCGGAGTGCGACGGTGTGACTGTACCCCCCCGCGATGCTTGCGCACGCTCCGAGATCGGCGGGCGTGTTGCACTGGCCGGAGGCGTTGCTTCCCCAGCACCGGACGACGCCATTGCTTCGGAGTGCGATGGTGTGCGTGTCGCCGGCCGCGATGCTTACGCACGCTCCGAGATCGGCGGGCGTGTTGCACTGGCCGGAGAGGTTGCTTCCCCAGCACCGGACGCGGCCATCGACTCGGAGTGCGACGGTGTGGCCGTACCCCCCCGCGATGCTTGCGCACGCTCCGAGATCGGCGGGCGTGTCGCACTTGCCGTAGGCGTTGCTTCCCCAGCACCGGACGCCGCCATCGACTCGGAGTGCGACGGTGTGGACGTACCCCCCCGCGATGCTTGCGCACGCTCCGAGATCCGCGGGCGTGTTGCACTGGCCGTCGGCGTTGAGTCCCCAGCACCGGACGCGGCCATCGCTTCGGAGTGCGATCGTGTGGTATCCACCACCCGCGATCCTTGAGCACGCCCCGAGATCCGCGGGCGTGTTGCACTGGCCTTGGACGTTGTATCCCCAGCACCGGACGCTGCCATCGATTTGGAGTGCGATGGTGTGGTCCCCCCCCGCGATGGCATAGCACGGGCCCAGGTCCGCGGGCGTGTTGCACTGGCCGTCGGCGTTGCGTCCCCAGCACCGGAGATCACCCACCGTCCGCTCAAACTGCACATCCAACACCGCCGTACCTATCGCTGTCTCGTATCCGCCGACACGGATGTACACGGGTCCGGCAGTGACAACTTGGTCCATGATCTTGGATTGGTAGGTCGGCCCGCTTGGCTGGCAATCATCGTCATCACACGCAATACGAAAGAGCGATCCGCACGACCCCTGGTACATGACCACCGAGGTGTCGTAGTTCGATCCGCAGAGGAGCGCGGTCAGTCGACCATCGGCGGGGGCGTCAAACCGGAACCAGGCATCCTTGGTGGTGGCGCCCCAATTCATGAATCCGCACGGCCCGATGATGCTGCTCGGCGGACTGGCAGACGCCGTCATGGTGGCCGTGTCCACCGAGACTGGCGTATTGGCGGTGACCACGATGGCATTACTGCACTCGTCGCCCGCCACTTGCGCCGCGGCAGGCAATGCAGCCGCAAGCCCCGCGCAATTGGCAATGATGGCGAGAAGTGTCGGACGGAAGCGCGAAATCGGTGTGTATGTCTGCATGGAGTGGTTCTCTCACACCCACACAGAAATTCTGGCCGGAGCCCTTGGGCAAATCTTTAGAATTTTCCATTCGTACTGGTAGTGCCCTTTGGACCGGCATCCCACAGCCGAACCGTGCGGTCGATGGACCCGGAAGCCAACGTCCGACCATCTGCAGAAAACGCCAAAGAAAGCACACTGTCCCCGTGCCCAGAGAGGTTCAGGAGTGGCTTTCCGTCAGCCGCATCCCACACCCGGATCAATTGGTCACCAGCACTGGCAATCCGCGTCCCGTCCGGGGTGCGCGCGACCACCATGGGTGCCTTGGTGTTCGAGCGCACGCGCCAACGTTCGCGCGATTCCGGCGCTGCGTCTGGATCGATCAGCGCCACCGAGCCATCAGTGAATCCAACGGTCAAGCAACGGTCCGCGGCGGAAAGCGCGATGTCGTTCACGGTGCCTTCGAGTGGTATCTCTCGGCATTCACTCAGCATGCCTCCGCGCACAGTGATGACCACGAGGCCACGATCGTTTGAGGTTATGAGTTCGCCGCCATCCGCGCGCATGCGGAGCGGCCCGCGTCCGCGCGTGGAGCCCGGGAGCCTCAGACTTTGCAGAGCGATTCCCTGGCGTGACATCAGTTCAACCGTTGGTGAATCAAGCATGCGCCATGCGATCGCATCGCCACCAGGAAGGGCAGTAACGGAGCACGGGGCACCGGACTTCACGCGCACGGAATACGAGCCCTCACGCGAAACGAAAGAAATGGCCCCGCCTTGCGGGCACCAATATGCAGCCACCGCACCGGTGCGACCGTCGCTACTGAGGTCACGCAACATGGCAAGGGGCTGCGTTGGTTCAACCTGAATTTCCGACACCGTTGCACCAGTTTCCACGTTGGAGATGATGACGCGGCCGTCCGCATCGGGCTTCTCTCCGCCGCAGCTTGCAAGCGTTCCATCGGCAAGAAATGCAAGGCTGTACACCCACGCGCGATGTGCGCTCAGCGTCGGCTCAACTACTCCGGAGGCAACATCCCACACGCGCATCTGGTTGTCGTGACCAACGGCGGTCAGTGTGCGGGTGCGCGGCTCATACGCAACAGAGCGCACCATTCGTTCGCTGCCCACTGCGGAGCCAATGCGTGCACCGCTCGCGGTGTCCCAGATATGAACGCAGCCATCCGTGCCGCCAGTGGTGAAGCGGCCATCACCACGACCAGCGGTGAGAGTCTTGACGCTGCCAACATGGGCTGCAGTGGCACCGAGCGCTTCGCCGGTGATTCCATCAAATCGATGCACCGCGCCGCCGATCGTGCCAACCAGCGCAATCGGATTTCCCTCTGCCGAACGACAAACCCCAATGCAATCGATGCGATCGCCGCGGATCTTGATGGCAATCGGATCGCCTGCGGCGATTGGTCGAAGCGTGCATTGGTCATCGGAACTAGTGGCGGTGAGAACCGTGTCAATACCGGGCAGGAATGCAATGAGACCTTCGGCAGGAAATGGTCGCGATTGCACCGCAGCAACGCTCAGGCAGTGGCGTCCATCCTGCGTATCAATCACTGTGGCCGCTCCGTTTACGCCAGCGCACGCAATGAATCGACCATCAACCGACCAATCCACGCTGGTGCGCGACCCGATGCCGGTGGGGTAGGTGCGTGCAATACTTCCATCCGCGCTGCGATGCACAGTGAGCGCGTCGCTGGTGGCGTCTGCAAATACAAACTCGTTGCCTTCAGGGGAAAAAGCCAGTGATCGAACGGCACTCTTGGCAGTGAGCACTTCCCGCGGGGCGGCAAACGGCGAAGTGAGTATCCAGACATGACCCTCAGCCACTCCGTTATCCGCGATCGCCATCATGCCGCCGGCAGTCCGCACCACTCGTGGCAACACGCCAATCTGTAGCGTGCGAACTTCGCTTGAAGCGCGTCGTGAAAGGTAGTCCCATTCCCAACCGCGGCGTGCACTTTCCGCACTATCAAGGGCCGCGCGGGCATCGGAGACATTTCCGGCACGCAGCGCTGCCTCAGCAAATCCAATGCTTCGGCGGTAGTCACCACGCGACCGTTCATCAAGTGATGCGGCCAATGAATTGCCGCGCTGCTCCGCAACTTGCCAGAGGTGTGCGGTCCAGGTGAGCATCCCGGTGAGCACCACGAATGCCAGTGCCACCACCGTCAGGAGTGTGCGGTAGCGGCGCGCAAAGCGCAGCGCCTGCTCGGGGCGTGTGGCTGGGCGCGCGCGGGTTGGCTGGCCTTCAAGGAGCCGCTGGAGGTCATCGATCAGTTCGTGCGCGGTCTGATAGCGACGCGTTGGCTCCTTTTCAAGGAGTTTGCTGACCACCGTCTCAATATCGCCAGACAGCGAACGGTCGATGCGCCCGAGCGATGTCGGTACTTCATCGCGCACCACTGCCGCGGCTTCCAAAATGTTGCGGCGATCGACCGCGTACGGCATGCGTCCAGCAAGCGCCTCATAGAGCATCACTCCAAGTGCGTACAGATCGCTGCGCGTGTCAATTTCACTGGTGCCACCAAACTGCTCGGGGGACATGTACGGCACCGTGCCCACCAGTTCGCCGGGCATGGATTGCATGGTGACGCGCGAACTGTGCAGTTCATCGTCAACCACGCGAGCGACCCCGAAGTCAACAATCTTTGGTTGTCCACCCGCGGTGACAAGCACGTTTCCAGGCTTGAGATCGCGGTGAATGACGCCACATGCGTGTGCATGGGCAACGCCCTCTGCAATGTGCACGAAGAGTCGGAGAATGCCTTTGACTCCGATGTCATTGGTGCGCACCCACGTAGTCAGCGGGACCCCGTCCACGAATTCCATCACAAAGTATGGACGCGCCGGCGCGTGGCTATTGTCGGTGCCTGCGCCGTAGACGCGCGCGATGTACGGGTGCTCAAGGCGCCCAAGCAAGCGGACCTCGCGTCGGAATCGCGAAAGCGCAGTGGGATTCCAGACACCGCTTCCGAGCACCTTCACCGCGACAATTCGGTCAGTTTCTGGTTGTTGCGCGCGCAACACAATGCCGCTTGCCCCGTGACCAACCAGGCTGAGTACCGCATACCCGCCGATGGTCTCCGGTATCGGTGTGGGTTCCGAGGCTTCATCAAGCACAATGCCAATGTCAAGCAGCGCACGGATGGTGGGCGTGCCGGCGCGGTCCTGCAGGATGAGCTCATTCAGTTCTGCACGGAGGCTGGGGTCTTGCACATCGCTGAGAAATCCCCGCAACGCATCGTCGGGCAGGTCGCGTGCCTCGGCGAACAGCGCATCAAGAAGAGTGAAGCGGGTAGCGGCGTCCATGGAAGTGACCATCGATGTTCAATCCACAGGAAGTGGCGGGATAAGCCTCATACGAATATTCCGATTTTTAACTCAGGCCGCTAATTCCTTGGCAAGCCATGCTTTCGCCATGCGCCAGTCGGACTCAACGGTGGTGAGGGAAATGCCCAGTGCGTCAGCAATTTCTTGGTGAGTGAGGCCCCCGAACAGCTTGGCTTCCACCACATTTGCTTTCCGAGCGTCCAGCGCTTCCAGGCGATTGAGCGCGTTATTGATGGCCAATACGTCCGCGGCATCAAGCCCGTCATCGGCCAAGGAAGCGGCCGTGTCGAGATGCACTCGCTCACGTGGCGCGTCACCTCCTCCGCGCTTTGCGGCACCCTTGGTTTCCGCGTGATTGATGAGAATCTGCCGCATCGCTTTCGCCGCAACGGCCATGAAATGCGCGCGGTCGTTGAAGGCCAACGGATCAACGCGCGCAAGTCGCAAAAAAGCCTCGTTCACCAAGGCGGTGGCTTGCAGCGTGTGCCCGGGGCGCTGCTGGCGCATGTAGTGCTGCGCCAACGCCCGGAGCTCGCCGTAGACCATCTCGGAGAGCTGGGCAGGGGGATTCATGGAGGTTCATACTAGCCCTTTACGGGGTGATTCCCGAAATCAGGTACCCCGCTTTGCAGCCGGATCCTGAAGGAACCACCGGCCTCCTCTGCACCTACCATTCGTGCCCTTATGACTACCCCTGCCTCTACGCCAGTTCAGACCATCGCCGTCATCGGAGCCGGGACCATGGGTTCCGGCATCGCGCTCACTGCCGCGCAGGCGGGCATCGCTGCGTTCCAGGTTGACCTGAGTGCGGCGCAGTTGGAGAAGGCCAAGGCCTACCACCTGAAGACGCTCGCGCGCGCGGTGGAGAAGGGCAAGTTGCAGCAGGCGGACGCAGACGCTGCGGCGAAGCGCATCTCCTACGTGGCCACCATGGCCGAGGCGAAGAGTGCGGACTGGGCCGTTGAAGCTGCCACTGAGAACGTGGAGATCAAGAAGAAGATCTTCAAGGAGATGGCTGCCACCTTCCCCGCGCACGCGGTGTTGGCGACGAACACGTCGAGCATCAGCATCACGGATCTTGCGAGTGCTGTTGGCGCGGACGCGCATCGCGTGATCGGCATGCACTTCTTTAATCCGGTGCCGATCATGGCGTTGGTGGAAGTGATCAAGGGACTGGCGACGAGTGATGAGACAACGCAGCGCACGATTGCACTTTCGATTGCTATGGGAAAGACGCCAGTGCCGGCGAATGACCGTGCCGGGTTTGTTTCAAACCGCGTGTTGATGCCCATGATTAACGAGGCGTTCTACGCATGCATGGAAGGCGTTGCCAAGCCAGAGGACATTGATCAGATCATGAAGCTCGGCTGCAATTTCCCGATGGGACCCCTGCGTTTGGCTGATTTCATTGGGCTTGACGTGTGTCACGACATCATGATGGTCTTGTACCGCGAGCTTGGCGATCAGAAGTTCTTCCCATGCCCAATGCTTCGGCAGTTGGTGCAGGCGGGCCGGCTTGGAGATAAGAGCGGACGCGGCGTGTTTGATTACGCAAAGAAGTAATGGCACTCCCAGCAGACATCGATCACTTGGTGTTTACGTGCGCTGACTTGGACGCAGGCATCGCATGGGCGGAGCGCACGTTCGGTGTGCGGCCAGTGCGTGGCGGCGCGCATCCGCAGTGGGGCACGCACAACGCGTTGATGTCATTGGGGCGCGAGCGTTACTTAGAACTCTTGGCGCCGGACCCAAACGCGCCGAGCGCGGGGCGCGCGAACGTTGCGGGGCGCGCGTTGTTTGGGATGGGCCTAGGTGCAAGTGTAGGTGCAGCTGATGGTGCCGCGCATGAAACGTGGCTAACGGCCGCGCCGCGGCTCACCACGTGGATGTTGCATTCGCGGACGATCGATCCGTTGCTCACGGCCGCGCTGCATGCGGGCGTTGACCTTGGGCGCGTCACTGCGGGATCACGGATGCGTGCCGATGGCACAGAAATCAGCTGGGAAATAGCAATTCCGCCGGCGCGACCGCTGGATGGATGCGTCCCCTGGTTGATTGACTGGGGCTGGAGCGCGCATCCAAGCATTGCGGCCCCGCAGGGCGCGCGTCTTGATTGGATGGAGATTGTGCACCCAGAACCCGAGCGCGTGCGCCGCGCGCTGGATGCAGTGAATTGTCGCGGTTTGGATGTTCGTCAGGGGAGCGAGCCCGGGATACGCGTGGGTGTGGCGTGTCCGCGCGGGGTGGTGGTGGTGTGAGGGGTTTCACTTCACCCCACACAAAGTCACCGCAACGCCACTGCCTCAGCATCATCAATCGCAACGCTTGAGCCAACGTGTCCGATGTCCCAATCGGAGGTCGATTCCACCAACGCCATCGGGGTGTTGTTGACGGTGATGCATTGCTCACCGGGCTGCGTGCTGCAACCGATCGCAAGGATCATGTGCGGCGTGTTGCCGTTCATGCAGTAGACGAGTGCGAGCGGGGTGTCCGTGTCGATGCTGCGGATGAGCGTTGCAAGAAGCAGGCTCTTGGTATCGCAGTCACCGCCGTCAAGGAGTGCTTCGGCGGGAGTACGCAGGCCGCAGCGGGTCTTGCCGTCATCAACAAGGTCGTTGCGGTGATCATCGACTTTGTGATACGGAATGGCGTTTTGCACGTAGCTTGTGAGCGCTTCGATACTTTGCCGAGCGGATGGCTGCGTGCGCGGGTTGTTCCAGTAGGCGTTGATGATGTCGATGGCAACGCCGCGCACGGCGGGCGCGGATTGGTCAAGAATCCACTGGTGATCAGGGGCAATTCCATCAACCGTGCAGGTGATGCCGTGCTGCGCCAATGTTTGGGTGACGGCTTGTTCAATGGCGGCAAGGGCGCCCGGAGTTTGGCGGTAAGCGATTGATTCCAAAGCGGCGGATGGGAATCCAAAGTGACGCTCAAGCGCATCGGCACGTGCGGTGTCGATGGCGGACGGGATACGGAACGCGGCGGGCGCGCATCCGGAGCGCATGAATTTGGTGTCAGCATCGCGGCGGACGATGCATGTTTGATCATCAGTCCAATCGACGAAGGCGATGTTGCGGAAGCGAGCGCGCGGTGCTGAGAATTCGTGCGGCGATTCGTACCAGGCGCGGAACGTAGCGTTCTCTGGCATGGCCAGAATGCTGGCGAGCGCGGCGGCGATATTGACTGGAGTTGCAGCAGAGTTCGCGTCGTTCGCCGTGGTGGTGTTCAGCTCGCCGGGCGTGGATGGCGTGGCGGGAACGGTTGGAACGTTCGGGGCGTTTGCGGGCGAATTGGCGTTCGGTGCGTTGGCAGGTGCTGGATCAATCGCACGCGGCGCGCGGCGCGTCATAGAACCCTTGCGCGTGGGTCGAGCGCGTGCCGGTGAACGAGCACCGCTCGGCGTGGACATCGGCGTGGAAAGCGCGGGACCGCCGGGCGTGGTGGCGGCAGGCGGAGCAGCGGCGAATGCCGGCTCGATGGTGATCACGGCGAGAAGGATGCCGGACGCGATGGTGGCGATACGCATGGATGGAGTTTAGGGGGGTGGGCGGTTTAGGCCCACAAAGAATCTCTGACTTACGTTGGCTTGGGAGTGGCAAGCTCGCGGCGAATAATTTCTAGCAAGCCCTTGATCCGCGCGTCAGAAATACCCTGGCGCTTTTTGGCAATGTAGTCACTCACTTCTTTGCAATCGATTGAATCCCCGGCCGGCACCAGTTTCGTTTCCTTCAGCCCAGCTGCGGGATCAGCCTTCTTTTCTGCATCAACTTCTCGCTGCATCACAGCGCCCCAGGCTTGCCCGGCCGCTCCATTGCTCGACCCGCGATACATCTCCCCGCGAGCTCCCCGGTCGCGGTTGTTCGAGCTGCGCCCGTTCGGCGCGTGCCAACGTCCATAGTCGTCCCAGTAGCCATTCAATTCGTGGTCTCGTTGCTGGTCATTGCGGCTTTCGCGGGCAGCTTCCTTCGCAGCTCTGATGGCGGCGGCCTTCTGCGCGAAGTCTGCCGCAATCTTCTTTGAATACGCAGTCGCTTCTGACTGGTAGCTCGCCTCTGCAGCCGCAATCGCCGCGCGAATACCCGCGATGCTCTCTGGTCCCAACTTCGCAGTTGCTCCCGACACTAAGTCGCTCGGGCCGGAGGCGGGCGATCCCATGCGGAATCGCAAAGTGTCCGCAGCGGTCTTTGCGACCATGGTCATGTCGCTCATCAGAGCATCAAACTCCTGCAAGGCGGGTTGGAAGTCTTGCCCCAGGATGCGCGCCCAGCTCCAGTAGACAACGGTACCGGTCGGTTGCAAGGTCCCGAGTGTTGCTACCCGCCCGGATGTTCCGGTGCCGACAAGTTCAACACCAGTGGCCTTGGTTCGAACGGCCAGGAACTTCGGCTTCCCTGGGAGTTCGAGCATGGCGGATGTGACGGCACTGTTCGCGCGGGCAACAATCAGCTTTGTTTCCTTCACGTCCTTCAGCGAATCCAGCGTTCGGGAAAAGTCTTTCGCCGTGAATGTGAGATTCGAAGTTGAAGTTTGTGGCGCCGAACTCACTGGCGCACTCGCTGGCGTTTGACCGGGGGCAGAGCCAAGGCATGGGGCAAACACGATTGATAGGAGGATGGCTTGGCCGGTGAATTTCATGATGAATTCCATTGCTTCGAAGCGGACATCTCGATACGGCGATGCTGCTGGGATGCGGCGCCCCCGTCAACACCTTCAAATGTATTGGCAATGCATACGGATTTCAATCACAAATCATCGGAAATCGTCATTGTTACCCGGCCCCGCCACGTTTTAGGACTGGATTCTGGTGCTGCGGTCCGGGCTCCGCAGCGTCAAGGTTGGCAGCGTCAATAGCGCCGACCTTGGTGACGCCTCTCGCATTGGGGTCATTGCCCGGGCTGGTAAGCGCCCCATCAATCTCTGTATGACCGTTCGTGGATCGTTCGTAAACTTGTAAATCACCATGCTTCAACTCATCCATATCGTTACAACAATCATCGTGTCCTTGGGCCTGGTTGGCGCACCGCCGGCACCCGATTGCGCGACGAAGGTGACGTTAGCGTCGAGTCAATTTGCTGAGTTGTGCACTGCGCTCCAAGATGCGCATGGCGTGATCAAGGAGTCCGTGATCGCGAGCGTTTGCGAAGAGGAATTGCGAAAGAAGAAGTCGGACGAGAAGGGCGGTACCGACTGGCGCTGTCAATCGGAGCTGGATAGCGCCAGCGATAAGTGCAAGAATCTCAAGCGTGAACTGACGAAGTTGGCGCAACGAGTCGAGAA
>Ga0247831_1003436_pt1 | contig 23119 bp, 18 predicted proteins | sample LaCruzMarch2015__9_FD_192406 | JGI IMG/M metagenome (GOLD analysis project Ga0247831, IMG submission 192406) | Freshwater microbial communities from meromictic Lake La Cruz, Castile-La Mancha, Spain - LaCruzMarch2015_1m | ecosystem: Environmental > Aquatic > Freshwater > Lake | place: Spain...
TTAAACCTATACACAGACTGGGTCGGCACCGCACCCGTACGAGCCTGGGTAGAATGGAGGCGGCTCGACAATGCTAGTGGTGCTGCAGATGGAGATGGGGCAGATACCATCACTGTCATTGATTTTGTTTCCGCTCCCCTCTCCTGGGTTGATGGGATGGGAGGAGGAGAGGAAGATGACTTCTCACAACGTCGAGGAGAAGCATCTGATGGTGGTGGCAGTTTATCTGCTGTATGTTTGACATTGACAGATTGGGTCGTCACCGCACACATACGAGCTCGAGTAGAATGGATTTGGCTCGACAATGCTAGTGGTGCTGCAGATGAAGATGATGCAGATACCACTGACATTGATTTTGATTCCTCTCCTCTCTTGTGGGAGGTTGGGTTGGTAGAAGGAGAGGACCGTCGTACTTCCTGACGGTGCATTGCATCCTTGAGTTGGCATAGCTTGTCATGTTGGTGACAGAGTTCATCACATATGACATAGAGAATACTAATAACATGACGTGGTATATTCATTCCGTAGTCAAGTTTATCCAACCAGGATGTAATGCTGATGCCAATCATCTCAACTGATTTAGTATTACAGGTTTTGTTGGATGATGGCGAATATTGCAACAACCAGACATTATGCCAGAGGAGTGACGTGGTAAATTGACAATGGCCAATAATGTTGTCAATTTTAAATGAAATTTTATACATATAGTCCATGTCACTCGGTGTCTGAGCTTTCCAGTAGGTGGGAGTGTACCTTGGCATGCCTCGTAGTAGATGAAGGTGCGTTTCAAGGTACTCTAGTGCAGCACCTGGCTGGGATAGGATATTATCATATCTCCATGCCAGGAATGCGAGGTGGAAAGCGTCGTTGTAGCTAGCAATGTACTCAGGTGGCATATATTCAGGTGGTAATATATGTCTCAGATCACACACTTGATTATCACCGAGACCTGGTACTTTGCTCAATATTGGCAATGGTGATAATGCCAATATTGATTCTACACATTCCTCAATATTATTAATGGAGTGAGAGGAAAATGTAGATGTTGCCCCTCCGTATCCCTGATGGTGTAGATGGTGGGATGGAGGGGATGATATCGACGAATAATTATTGTGGTTCGACGATATCAATGATGACTTTGTTGTCTTATTATTAGTAGCAGACATGGGTGTCATCAACCCGTATGAATCACTATCCCTCCCCGAGTACGGGTGCAAGGAAGGTGATTGGTCTCTCATTCCCTCGTGGTGGGGAGGGTGGGAATAAGGACTATTACCCCTCGGTGTGTTGTTGTTGTTGTAGTTATTTTGCACCGGGGGATATGACAAATAATTGTCATTCGAAGCGAGCGGGCGTGGTGGCAACCGCTCAGCTGGAGCGAGCGGGCGTGATGGCAGCCGCTCAGCTGTTCTATTATTGTTACTCGTCGGCATTGGGATGATCGTCAATGCTGGAGGAGTCGATTCAACGTCAAAATGCTGTGATGGTGCACCACACAAAATGACGGATCTTGGTCGCTTTTCAACGTAGATGAAGGCAAATTTGTGCCTCCCCCGTCTACGCGATGATGGGGTAGCAGAAGAGTGTTATACAGGGCTCAAAACCTGAGAGGATGTGACTCCCAGCATAGGAGGACGACGTCCACGAGACCTACCAGAGATGATGGAAGTCACAAGGAAGAAAGAGTGTCTAGCTTAGGGTACGTATGGACCTACATACTAACAGGGAGAGCCATCCGCTACGAGTTTAACCCTTTGTCTACCGTGGCTCATTTTTGGCTCATTTTTTTCAGTACCGAGCCTACGTAGGAACTAGTGGCCCATTCAAGAATCTTAAATAGGGTCGATATCGAGAATAGATAAATGTCATAAAAAACGGCCGTCATATATTAAACTATTAACATCAATGGATAGACGACTATCGGAGCTACCTAATCGCATTTCTACCCAGGACCTAACTCATCGTAGTAGGGGCGATATTCATGGTCAAAGTCCATCGCCCGAAATTTAGCGGGAAAAAACACTAAATTGTCTACGTAAAGTACGTCGGTAGACAAAGGGTTAAGCCTTTTTTGGGCCGGTTAGCCCCACGGTAGCCCTATCCTTTCCTACATCTCCCCCTCGCCGCTATGAACACCACTCAACCAATCAACACCACAGCAGCAGCACCACCGACATTTATTCAACGTGGAGTTGAATATCGGTGTGGTGATTGTGGGGCTAAGAATTTAATCAAGGGTGGTGACCCCGTGCGTTGCCGACAGTGTGGCTTTCGTATACTTTATAAGACACGTACAAAACGATGTGAGTTTATATCTATAAATAGTAATGTATATCTAAATCTTCGTCGTTGAAATTCGGCGTTGTGTCGAGAGTGATCCACCACCACCCATTTTTTTCTGCCGTTGCAACTTCTCTTTCTCTCTCTCTTTCTCCGATGATGGATTATTTATTCTACATGAGATTGCGTAATTCCAACATCAGAGATGTTGGACATTTTTGCCGACAATGGCTATTTATATTAGCGACTTTTAAACGAAGGAGAAAGAGAGAATATGAAGATTTAATGTAATTGAGGAGGAGGAGGATGATGTGATTTTTTTCCAAAGTCTTAAACCCATCTCTCTCATTAATTCTAAATGTTTGTTTTCTTCGTTTGCAATCGAACAATAGTGATCCAATTTGAGGCACGATAGAAAATTGAAAAAAGATGATAATATGCAACAATAATCTTTGGTTATTAGGATCGGGTGGTGAGTTCACAAAAACATATCATGGTCGAGATATTTAACAATATGTTTGACTTCTGATCATTTATAACTAAAAGTCAAACGTGGACACTTCATGATATAGCAAACAAAAGTAATGAGACGCTGAAATATTATGTGGAAAATAGAAGAAGGCACGGCATAAGCAGCAATGAGTGGGGGGGTGGGGTTGACGCAGAATACACATCATTAAAAAGTATTACAAAGCAAGATTCTCTCTACCCATTCCTCAAGAATATCACTTTTTTTCATTCCTCAGCAGTAGAAGGAGCAGCACCCGTCGGTGGTCGAAATACTGGTCCAAGCATTTCTGAATATTCCATCACAACCGTGCTCTCCTCTCCACCCTCAGTGACACTTACTAATACTCTCCGTGCCTCTATGGCAATCTGTCGTACCTCCTCAATAAGCTTTTGCGCTACAAGTTTGTCAGTCCCCCCGGAATTATCAATCAAACGGATACGTGTTATGGCATCAGAGATTGCTGTACCAAATTCAACATGCGATACTAATGGTGCCCCTGCTCCTCCTCCTCCACTATTGTTGTTGCCAGACTTTGGCAAATGGAAATCAATAACTTTACCATCTGGACTTGTGATACTCGTTGCACGCGGCCCGAGGTAGTGGCGTAATTGATTATCACGTATTGATGGGATGGTAGTGCGTAATAGTTTGTTCAGCAATCCCGTGCCCGGAGGGACTGCCTTTTCCAATTCTTCGTGACACCGTGTTTGGATATGATTCAATATTTGTAATTTGTCCGGAATGGTGTTGCTATTGATGTTGTTGGCAGAAGTAGTGGCACTGTCATCATCAATGTTACTTGTCGTTGTCATGGTGGAAGACGAGGCATCCATCATGTTGGCATTCAATACTTGAAAGAAACTCGTATCTAACATGCCCTCACGTGCACTCTTACCGATTAATGCATCAAGTTTACGTATTTCACCACTTGTTAGCATTTGCTGTAATAAATCTTTACCATGTTCAAGACGTTTGGTTAAGACATTGCGTAATGCTTGGCCTACGCGCACCATTTGACTATCAAAGTCGATAACTGATGCTGCGGCTGCTCCAACTTTCTCCTTCCATTCGAGGGTCTCCCCAGCCATTTGCAATGCCACGAGCAGTGAAGGGGACATGGTATCAATATTCTTTTCAATTTCATTCTCCATCATAATACTATCATTATCCTTAAATTTGGTAAACAATGATGTAACGCTAGATCTATCTTCGGGAGATAGATTTGGGACCTCACGTTGACGTTTCATTGCTATTGTCGTAGTTGTGGATGATAACGACGACGACAATGAAGAATCATCATCATCAACTTCTTTCAACATGGCGAATAAATGAGAAAAAGAGAATGCTACTGCAACGTTAAAGGTTCGACTGCCGACGAGGTGTCGTGAGGAGACAAGGTGACGAGCTGACCCCCATGACGACGACGACGACGACGAAGAGGATGGCTTTACACGATGTGAAAAGGGTGAGGAGTAGGTAAATGCACCAACTACCCCCGTCGTCATTGCCGTCGTTGACAGTTGGACGATGAGAAGAAGCTGAAGCATCGTGGAGATGTAAAGTACGATATGATGGATGGTAAAGAAGTTTTGGGCGGGAAAAGTCAATAAGACGGTTAGGGTTTAACCCTCACCCTAAATTTTCCAGTGGTCATTATTAGATCTACGATACCTATGGTAGACTTTTAAATGCTCAGAAGGGTCATTATTAGATGGATGACTTCTTCAGACTTCACACTTCAATCACAGCATTTGCAATTCTTTGCCATGCCAAGGTTCGAAGACTCGGGATTGAAACTTCAAGCCAGATCTTCATCGTCGATCAGCATGTCAAACAACCTCCCTCGTCGTCGTCGTCGTATCCAAGATGGGCAGCTATATCTATGTCCGGACGGTGCCGTGAACATCACCGACTGTGAGCAGCCGGCAGGGACGGACACACCCGATGGTAGCGGAAGTTCAACGGCAGGATCCTATCACTGCACGAACGATCAATACCTACAGGCACTCACGCCTGGCAAGTATGAAGGCGTGACTGCCAATTATCTAAGCTTTAATACCGATCAAGCCACCCCGCACTTCCGTACGCGTGCTAAGTTATTAGAGGCATGCACTGGGGGTAAAATCAACTTTGCCGAGGCTGGAGATATTGCGGCGGATCCGATTGCCGATCTTGGTTCGTCATCATCCCCCATTGGGAAGGAGCTACACGATGCGTACCTTATGATATATTCGTTCACGTCCGAGGCAAGTAATCTCGGCCTGCTGGAGACGTTGAATGATCGTATCTCAGAAAGTACCGAGTTGCTCAAGTACAATGATATTTATCCCAAGGTGAGTTAGTTTATAGTGTAAGAGTAGGATTTCTTGTTGTGATCCCAGGTGCGGGGGGAGGCAGTCTCACGGCGTGCAAGTCATGTATACGCGTTCAGCTACGATCCGCCGAGCCACGCGCCACGCATACAAAGACCGGATCGAGCCACGCGATGAGGCGCTGGGCAAGGACCCACCGGCCAAGGAGGACTGTCAAATTTGCTTCCTGCCGATACCTGTTGATTGTTGTTATGATTCAACTGAGGTGGGGGGCAGCGTGGCGGTCTGGTAGTAAAATTGTTTTGTCTGAGCTCTTCTTTATCTCATGTGTCAATCCTTTCTATTTTCCATCCGTAGGTCCAGAACATGGGAGAATATAGGAAGGATGGGAAGACGAATATTGATTTACTAATGGCGGATGGTGACTTCTTCCTCCCGGTAGTACGGATTGATTTGTTGGAGCGTGATGGCCGACCAATCCCACACACCTGGGAGGATCTTGTAGAATTAGCCAACTTCTACAACGGCACCGACTTGAATGAAGATGGGGAAGAGGACTTCGGGTTCTGTATTTATCCCCGTACTGGGTCAGGATTCAATGACTATTGGATATCCGAATTGATGTACTCAACATGGGCCACGACCGACCAGACAATCGGGATTCAGCAAAGTTTCTTCTTTAATGAAACCTCCTTCGAACCCAACATCAAAGCTGGGTTCGAGAATGCCATGACTATATGGAAGGACCTGTGGGGCAATACTGCCGATGGTTGTACCACGCCCAACATGGTGGCCGGACGATGTGCCATCTCATTCGCTCCCCCGGGGTGTATGAAGTCCATATTTGTTGGTGCGTTAGATGATGATGGGAATCCGATTGGGGGGATCTCAAGGAGGAACATGTCAGACTGGTCGGTCCTCACCGATGACGATGGGAAGCCATTGTGGTATCCAAAAATGAAGAATGGGGACTATGCCGAACCCTACCGCATGAAGCCATTCGGGAGTTTACAAGTCGTCGACCGGCAGAGTGGGGAGTTTGTGGAGTGTGATACCACGACCTGTCCCAAGGGGGAAGAGATTCTTCCCAACTCCGAGCTTCCTGAGGATGATCGTGCGAATCTATTAGTAGAATCTCCACATGTGGGCAAGATTATTAATCGTGTTCCATTCTATTGGAGTGGAGGATATGGCACGGGTATACGCAAGAGTGCTGAACCGAAGAAGAAAGATCTAATGTGGGAATTCTTTTCTTACGTCAACTCTCCTTATACATCACTTGATGATGTGGTACAGCCTTCGTGGCTGGACGAATGGCGCGTCTCCCAGATGAGTGTCGGAGACTCGGAGGCCAAGCAGCGATACATTGTTGCCGGATATAGTGAAACTGCCTGGAAGGAGCACGCCACTGTGATGAACTGGGGCCTTGGCAATGATGTTAATTCCGCCTTGACTCTTCGCTTACCAGGCGTAATCGGATACAGTGGTGACGTCGTCACAAGGGAATTCCAGGCTTGCATTGCCGGTAAGATATCTATCGAGGACATGATGTCTGAGGTCCGTAGCGGATGGGACGATGTTACAGCGAGACAGGGTGGTAAATTGAAACAGGTCCAGATTTACCGGGCATCTCTCGGCCTTGACGGATTATCGGAAAAGCAGCAGTGTGATTTTTATCGCACTGAAATGGATAACAAGGATCCTCAGATTTGTATCAAATACGACCCCGTCGAGAAATCGAGTACCGTTGTCCTCGTGGCCATACTTGTCCCAGTCTTATTTTTTGTAATGGCCGGTGTCTTCATTTGGGTGTACAAGGATCGTAAACGCCGACACGAGGACGCTATCTGGAAGATTGATAGGGACGAACTCAAGTTCGATGACCCTCCCGAAGTCGCCGGCCGCGGGACTTTCGGTCTTGTTGTCAAGGCAGAGTATCGTGGGACTATCGTGGCCGTTAAGCGAGTCATCCCCCCCAAGGAGAAGAACTTTCGTAAAAACTCAGTGGAAGATATCCTGGACGATTCATCCTTATTATCCCCTGACCACTTGACGGCACACACCAAAAGTGGTAGGGGTGGAAGCAGGCTGAACAACAGCTTCACAGGAAGTTTCTATAGTGTGAATCAATTGGATTTTGATACAACCAATATGGAAGCAAATCGCAGACATACGATTGATTCCTCTATTAATTCCGATGAGGAGCTTGGTGACCTGCCTAAGAATTTGGTAACTGGCGGTACACCAATAAAAAATTCCACTTCGTACAAGCGAAACCCCAGCATCGATACCGGAACTATTGCTACGATACATAGTTCAGTCGACTTAAGTAGCATCAATGGCAATGGTAACTTGAACAGCACAAATGGAGACGCATTTGTTAAGGGCAATTGGAAGGGATTGTTAGGTTATAAATCAGTCACCGGGAAGACCTACGAGCAGCTTAAACAAGAGTTCATTGTCGAGATGAGAATTCTGAGCAAGTTGCGTCATCCATGTATTACGACGGTACGTTCTTTTTTACACTTATTGCCTCGTTTAATCGAAATTGTATAGATTCGTCGCTCATTCGTCTGATATCATTGTGCAGGTCATGGGGTCCGTGATTGATCAAAAAGACGATCCCATGCTTGTCATGGAATTCATGGAATATGGATCACTCTATGACCTTCTTCACAACGACACTATCGCGGTTGATGGAGAGCTCATCTTCCCCATCCTTCAAGATATTGCTCGCGGAGCACGCTTCCTCCATGCTGCAGACCCAAAAATCATTCATGGCGATCTTAAGGCAGCCAATGTCCTCGTCGACGGACGTTTCCGTGCGAAGATTGCCGACTTTGGATTGTCTGCGAAGAAGAAGGTACTAGGAGCGACCGGAACGCCGTACTGGATGGCCCCCGAGCTATTGCGTAGGGAGTCTGGCAATACTGCCATGTCAGATGTTTTCTCCTTTGGTATCATTCTGTTCGAGCTGTACTCTCGTAAGGACCCCTACTATGGGGAGAACCCAGCACATGTTCTCGATCAGATTGTGGATGTGAAAATCAACAAGCGTCCAGCCGTTCCTGAAGGATGTCCCACAAGGATTGCAGAGATTATGAAAGAATGTCTTGAGGGCAATCCGGATAAACGTCCGACGTTCGAAGAAATCGACAAGCGTGTCATGCGTCTCGACTCAGAGAATGTCGAACCCGAAAATGTCCACTTTGGTCATCGACTCAAAAAGAAATCATCCATTATTAATGAGCAGGATCTAATCCACCAGGTCTTTCCGAAACACGTTGCCAAGGCTTTGTTGGAAGGACGTAGATTGGAACCGGATCGGGCAGAGATGGCCACAATGTTCTTTTCTGATATCGTTGGTTTTACCATCATATCTTCAAAACTATCACCCGAGCAAGTATCTGATTTACTTGATCGATTGTACCTCAAGTTTGATGAGTTGTCGGTCAAACATGATGTATTCAAACTCGAGACTATTGGTGATGCCTTTGTAGGCATCTGCAATCTTGTGAAGGATCAATCTGATGATCATGCCAAACGCGTAGTTGAATTTGCCATGGAATGCGTTAAGGCTGCCGCGGAAACGCCTATTCTTTGCGAGGACCCTAGTATGGGCGCAGTCCGCATTCGTGTAGGTATCCACTGCGGCCCTGTCGTAGCACGTGTTGTCGGATCGCGCAACCCTCGTTACTGCGTCTTTGGAGATACAGTCAACACCACCGCGAGGATGGAGAGTCATTCATTACCAATGAAAATTCACTGTTCTGATCGGGCTGCACAAGTTTTGAAAGCGCAGGCACCGGGAATAACGCTGATTTCACGAGGTTTGATAAATATTAAGGGGAAGGGAGAAATGGGAACCTTTTTTGTCAGTCACGACAGATACATCGTGCCTGACAAAGAATTTTTGCCACAGTCGATTAAACCGTTTACATCCAACATTGTCGCATCGACACCGCTGGAATCAAGCGTTCCAGAAAAGAAGGAAAATGGAAATGGACAACAATCATCTTCATCTGATGATGGTTACGAGGAATTCCTCAGATCGTTGAAAGCGTGAACATTCTAAGAAAAAGAATAGGAAAAGATGGCTGTTTGTAATGTACTTACATGGAATTCACAACTTAAGAAATGGATTCCTTTCATAAATGCGATTGTTGAAGATGAATAGGAGTAGGAGCAATAATTGTTCTAGTTTGTGTTTATGTTACCATAGGTATGTCTAATAGATCCGAAGATTGATACACCTTCGTCTTTCGTTTTGAGGGTGTCATCGTCGTACTTGAAGACGGACTTGTCGATACAAAATCAGTCCTGCCATCGTAGTAATCCAAAGTCTCGTTGTCGGAGTCATCACTCCATGGTGCTCCTGATGGTTCTGTTGAAGTCTCCTCGACATTGCTTCTTGAATGTGTCAATCGTCTGGCACTAACATTGATTGTGGACGCTGCCTCCCGTGCTCGTCTCCCAATTCCCATATCCCCCACTGCCACACGAGACGCGACAGTCCTTAACATTCTCTCACCCTTCCTCAAGGATATGCCTTGATGGTCATTGATTAATTCCGTGGCACTGCGAGCACGACTATGTCCTGATGTACGACTTGTGTTGTCATCATCATCCTCATCATCATAATTATTATCGTGGTAGTTGTTCTCGGCCTCAAGATCCTCCTCCACACTGGTAATTGTATACTCTCTATACACTGTGCTACTACCCGCCATCTGCCCCTGCTTCCTGTTCTTGCACTCATCATTGTCATCATCATCACCCAATTTAGACGAGTGTAAAATCATTGCCTCGTCCTCATTGTTCGCACCTACCTCATACTTACTTCGCCAATACTTCTCACTTCGACGTATCACACACGATAAGACCATGGCCATAATGAGTGCAACAGTCGTGATCATCACTGCCAATGCCCATGTCGTCTCTCCTGCACGCCGGACCGTTTCACGGACAAACACTGGTAGTGGATTACCACCATGGAACATTTTTGTACATGTCTTTTGTCCAATGAAGGGTGATGTATGTCGTATACAGGGCATACATGCCTCTCCACCACCATAATCAAGTCGGCCAATGGAATTGTATGTCCCACTAGGACACGCAATACGGTCACAGTAGAATGCGCCATCCTGTCCATTACCATTCAATCCATCAATCATACACAGAAGTGGTGGGATAAGTCCACGTATTCTATTACCTGATATATCCAATGATGTTATTGATGTCCATCGTATATCACTTGGTACATATCCCATAAGGCGATTGTCGGAAACGTCGAATACTTCAAGGTTGGTTAATGATCCAATCTCTTTGGGTATATGTCCCTCTAATCCACGTCCTTTAAGATTGATAGATGTCACCCTATCATGTACATCACATCCAATCCCTGTCATTTCACAAACAGACTTGGTCGTATCGTTCCAATCATTCACACCATCCCATGGCCCGCCTTTCGTCGTGGCAAGATAAAATAATTGCAAGACGTCCCGATCGGTATAATTGACACAATCGCCAGTCTGGCCTAAATACCGATTATGCAACCGTGCCGCCTCGCCTCCCGGACATCGAGAGCAGGGATACACTCCCTCTAATGCCACACTGCCTGCCGGACAGGCAATGGAATCACAATAATTACGTTCCGCCTCGGTGGGCGCATCCTTGAAAAAGTCCACATTAATCTCTGGTCCGCATAGGTCCTGTGGCAATTCGCCGGTGAGTTTATTCCCATCTATGTAAAAACTATGCATTTTGTCAAAGTGTGCATAGGACGCGGGGACCGTCCCGGATAGTAGATTGTCTTGTAGCCACAATTCAAGTATCGATGCAGTTGCAGCACCACTAGTTTGTTGCTGTGTTGTTGCTGCTGCTAGTGAACTTGACAATGGACCCACGAGGCTATTGGAGTCGAGGTAGACATATTTCAACGTGGACATCGATCCGAGGCTAGATGCGGGCAGTAGACCGCTTAAATCATTATTGCTCAACGAGAGTGAAACGAGATTAGTCATTCGTGCGACAGTCGGACCATGGAGCGTCCCCGTAAGTAAATTATCTTCCATTCGTATTTCGCGTATCGATGATAGGTGGGGTGAATCGGCCGTATGGAAGAATCGTCCCGATATGGCATTATTCGCCAATAGTAATGATACTAGCCGCGTCGATGCGAAGGTTTGCGGTAGTATCCCCGTGAGGTAACATCCTGTCAAATTTAACGTGATCAATTTCGTCAGTTGCGAGGATAGTTGTGCGGGTATCGTCCCACGTAGCATATTGTCCGCGAATGACAGATATTCGAGATTGGCGAGCAACCCGAGCTCCGATGGTAGCGTCCCTCGAAGGCCTGCATTCGACAAATTCAATTCCACAATCGATGAGTTGGTCGACATCGAGTCGCCAACGCCGCCACTGCCACCACATTTGACGCCCTCCCATTCACAGTAGGGCACGGTGGACGAGGTATCCCATCCTATACGAGTAGTAGGACGTGATGATGATGATGTGCTTTGCATCCGAACTATGGCGAGGAGTGCCTTCTCTTCATTGCGGTGAATGTTATTGTTCCCGAACATAGTTTAATTATATGCTCGTTCTGCGTTCAGGACGATGGACCCAGATGCGCCAACGTCAACAGCGACAATTATTAATGTAGAGAAAGCTCTGGACGTTCATTCAAAGTAGAACATGGCTTCTCTATCATATCGACGGTCATTTGAGTTCATTTCATGCCCGCCCAAAAAGTGCCTTCTATTCTCCTCCTTTCCCGTTCAGTTAACAATGAACGATAAGATGGTCCACTGCTGCGCCGAGTGCGGCGAGGAGGGGGGTGTTAGTCTCAAGGCATGTAAATCATGTATGGTCGCCAAGTATTGCAATGTCAATTGCCAGAAGAATCATTGGCCAAAGCATAAAAACGACTGTAAATTACGAGCTGCCGAAATACGCGATGAGGCGCTGTTCAAGGACCCACCGGCAAAGGAGGAATGTCCCATCTGCTTCGTACCAATGCCAGTAAATATAATATCTTGTGCGTCGCTTCCAGCCGCGACTATAAAGTCGGTACCAATTTTCGACTACGCGAGAGCAAATGAAGAGTTGGCAAATTTGTCCGCGGAGACATATCATTCATGTTGTGGAAAGTATATTTGTAGTGGGTGCGTGTACTCCTTGTGCAAATCTGTGAACAGTGAGAAGTGTCCGTTTTGCAAGGCAGAGATTATGAAAAAATCAGACAATGAAAGACTTCAAGAAATGATGAAGCGGGTGGAGGCAAATGATGCTGGTGCAATTCATGAACTGGGTTGTTACTACTACAATGGAGAAATTGGTCTGTTGCAAGATCGGGCAAAGGCAATGCAATTATGGACACAGGCCGTGAAACTTGGGTCAAGTAAGGCGCACTATAACTTGGGTAATGTGTTTTATGAAGGGGGAGATATAAAGAAGGCCAAGTTTCATTTTGGGGCTGCGGCTGTGGCAGGACATGAAGAAGCAAGAAGCAAACTTGGAGGCATTGAGGGATCATCTGGAAATGTGGAACGAGCTATTAAGCATTGGAAGATTGCTGCATCAGCTGGGCATTTTCATTCCATGGATCATTTGAGAACAGGATTTGAACAAGGTGTTATAAGTAGAGATGCAATTGACTCAACTTTGACAGCTTACAACAGTTCTTGCAAGGAGATGAGAAGTGAGGCAAGGGACGCATTCATCGGTATTATGGCAGAAATAAACGGCCGTGGCACATGAGTGTGCCGAGATGAGTAAGAGTGTGAAACCCATATTTGTAAATGCTAAAAGACACTTATAAGGACTCAATTAAGTGCCAAAGTTTGATTACATTCCCTCCAATCATACCAATCTTTATTAGGAGTAGGTGTTACGTCCCATTGACCATGCTCTTTCAAACCGGAGCAGCAAATGGGGGACTTGTATCTAGTTGTATCCCTTTAGATCCCTTTGTGAGAGTCGAAGCTTCTATCGCCCGCGCGTCCAAACCAAGGAGGAATATTCATAGTCGTGCCCATGTCGGAAGAGGCAGCGCTGAAACCGGGTCAGAAGTTCCCCACCCCAACTCCTGGCAATGGCGAGTGAGTCCTGCTGCTGTTGTTTTCGTTTTTGTCTTTGCTTTCGTCATTCATCGGTATCCAGTTGTACCTGATCATCTCGGAGTTTCATTTTTGAGGACGGACCGTTCCATTGTGTCATTCTACCGCCAAAGTATCCCTTATTGCTCATATATCAACCCATCAATTTTATCAACAATAATTTCAATTGACAAACAAACCAATCATTGTAGTCGTGTGTTTTACGAGACATTATTAAACCAACGTCCAGAATCAGAAATGGCTCAAGAATGGTGTGTACTATATGGTGTTATGGAGGAAGAGGATGCTGCTAAGGCATATAAGAAAATGTTAAAACGTAAGGCAAATAAAGGAGGCGGGAGTGGTTCCACTGCTGCAACCCCATCATCATCAACGGGGGAGAAGAAAAAAAAGAAGAAGAAACGTATATTGGATGAGGTGGAATATGATGCAGGAATGAGTGCGGGTGGTGATGAGGGTATTGGTATTGCAGCATTGTAACAGAAAAAATGATGAATATCTTGTTAATAACGAGACAATTTGAGGGCTCAGAGACTGGATTGATTTATAACACTTTGGATGGCAGGGTTGGTCAATCTCACTCCTCAGCGGCACAAAAAAATATTACATGAATACAAATAATGAAATATTGTAAACTAAACTACAATTCGCTGACATTGATAAATGTGTGAAATAGGGCAACGTATTAGCAAAACCATCCAATCAAAATAGATGATATACCTCATGAATATCGAGCAACAACCAAAGCTTAACTCGTGAGAGAGGCGTATCTCCTATCGGCTTGTCGTCGTCTCTTTTTTCCTAGCACCCCATGGACAATCTCAATCACGATGCAATGGTCCACTGCTGTGCCGATTGTGGCAGCGTGGCAAGAGAGGGCTTCACTCTAAAGGCGTGTAAGTCTTGTATGCTCGTCAAGTATTGCAATGTCAATTGCCAGAAGAACCACTGGTCGACGCATAAAACACTCTGTAAACGACGTTCTGCCGAGCTACGCGATGAGGCACTATTCAAGGACCCACCGGCTAAGAAAGACTGTCCCATTTGCTTCCTACCAGTGCCGACGAAAGCCATTTCCTGTGTCTCGCTTCCACCCGCGACAGTATCGTCCATACCAATCAAGGACTTTGTGAATGAGCACGAGGAGCTGGCAACTCAGGATATGGAAATATATTATTCATGTTGCGGAAAGAGTATTTGTGGAGGGTGTGCACACTCTTTCCGTGAGTCTGAAAACAATAGGTCATGCCCATTTTGTAAAACTGATAGAATAGGGAAAACAGACGAAGAAAGAGTTAAACAAATGATGAAGCGGGTTGAGGCGAATGATGCTGGTGCAATTTATGTACTGGGCAGTAATTATTTTCATGGAAAGTTAGATTTGCATCAAGATCGAGACAAGGCAATGGAATTATGGAAGCAGGCCGCCGAAATGGGTTTCAGTAAAGCGCATTTTGCTTTGGGTACTGAGTTTTATGATGGTGGAGATTTAAAGAAGGCCAAGTTCCACTACGAAGAAGCGGCAATGGCTGGACACGAAGATGCAAGATTCAACCTTGGAATAATAGAGGGAAAATCTGGAAATGTGGAAAGAGGTTTTAAGCATTGGATCATTGCTGCATCCGCCGGGGATTGTAATGCCATGTATAATTTGCAACAGGCATTTGAAAAAGGTTACTCTGTCAGTGAAGAAACAATCAACTCAACTTTGGCAGCATACAATACTTCCTGTGCTGAGATGAGAAGTGAAGCAAGAGACATTTTCATTACTGATCACACTGTTGAAAGATGAAGAGAAAGCAATCAAACATAAACCTGAGTGTAAAGAGTTTGTTTCAGATGCAAGAGAATCCAAAAGGGGAGATTACTATATCATAGTACATATTTTTTTCTGTTACCACATTGTCTAATCTACATTGGTAGTGTATACACTGAAATATTATTTGTAGTATCCGCCACGAATATAGAATTTGGTAACACAGCATCCATTGATCTACTAGAGGTAATCCAATTGGGTTTATGTCCATGTGATATACGGAATAGTATACTTGGCATTGCTAATGATTGACGTTCTGCACCTGAGCTCATCGTTTTGTTTGACGGACTTGACAAAGACATGTTTGCTTTGTCTTTGGATGGTCCTATATCCCAACAGATTATATTACCATCATTCCCAGCCGATATTAGCAGTCGTTCTTCCTCGTCAATTGATATTGCATCTCTATTCTTGATATTGAGCTTTGACATGTGTTCATCACCATCATCACGACTACTTTCAACAATACGTTCAAAGGATGGATAATGTACAGCTGCTACAGCACTTGTATGACCCTCACCCTCCTTCTCATTATTATGACTATTACAACTGCTATTACGAAATCTTGCAACCTTGACAAGACGATGTCCCTTGGCACGTAGAATAGCAATAGATCCATCACCCACGCCAGCGGCAAGGTATTTTCCGGATATACTCCATGATAATGAATGTACATATGGTGGATTACATAATTTCATTGTTGTCGACATTGTCGACCTTGTTCCCGCGGCTGCCGTGACATTATCATCATCATTATTGTCGTCGTCATGTGGTCCAAATGTTATAGTTGACGTGGGTGGTCGATGACGAATACGTATTGTACTTTTACTACTGCTACTACTGTTATTATTACCATTGTTGCTCATGTCTATATCCCATAGTTTAATTGTACAATCAGTCCCTGCCGTGGCTAAGTAGGATATACCATCATTATTATTATTGGACTTCTTCTTTCCTGGATGTTGTTTGGGTCGGAATGCGGCACATGATGCAATCGATAATGTTTCAGGTTTGGCATGTTGTAGTACCATTGTTGTAGTATTGTTGCGTGACATTCTCTCATCATAATATGTATCATAATTTAGCATCACTCGTGCCTCACCAGAATCATCTACTGTTGCCATACATAAGTGGGATGATTCCAATGTGTTATTCATTGTATTACTGTTTGGATAGGAGAATGATAATTGATTAATTTCATCAATACACTGGAATTGTAATGTTAGATCCACGTGTGGTGTTTTAATAATTGGTATTGTTTGTGATGATACTGGTGACGATGCAGCAGCAGAAGCAGTAGAAGAAACGATGGGAGTTGTATATTGTCGTATATCATAGCAATATATCCTATTTGAATTTGTGGCATAGACCATACATGGATTGTTATATATTTCAGCAGCAGCAGCAGCAGCAGCAGCAGCAGCAGCAGCACTAATAACGTCATTGTCATTGTCATGATTATTGTAACCGTTGCGACTACGAGTGCTTTCTTCGTTATTTGCAAATGATAATGGATGGAACGCAACACAATTCACTGACTGATCTGCTGCATACGACTGTAACGATTTAGTACCATTGCTACTGCCATCATCATTACTACCAAAGTTGGCAGTTGTAGTACACGCAGGAGGGAGGATCATGCACAGTGAAGTACGACGGGATCGCAAATCCCATAACCGGGCAGTGCCATCCTCTGACCCACTTAATAGGAGACAGGGTGGATGATGATGATGATGAATGTTGGTATCATTATTACGACAGGAAAGAGAGGACAGGCATCGTTCAGAGGAGTGGGAGAGACATAGCACCGGTTTGCAATGTCCCTTGAGCCTCCTTCGTTGTACTTTTGGCTGTACTTGCGAAGTCGACATTTTGTTTTGAAGTTGGTTTGACCGCCACACTGACTTGAACCCCCTCGTGCGCCTCCCTCCTGCCTGCGTCAACCATGGACCATCTTGGCAATTCTGTGGTCCACTGCTGTGCCGATTGCGGCAGCGTGGCAGGAGGGGGCATCAGTCTCAAGGCATGTAAGTCGTGTATGCTCGTCAAGTATTGCAACGCCAATTGCCAGAGGAATCATTGGCCAAAGCATACAAAAGTTTGCAAACTACGTGCCGCGGAGCTGCACGATGAGGCGCTGTTCAAGGACCCACCACCGGCCAAGGAGGAATGCCCAATCTGCTTCGTACCGATGCCAGTAAAGTTGATATCTTGTATGACGCTTCCACCTGCGACTATAACGTCCATACCGATTTACGATTTCGCAATGGCAAATCAGGAGTTGGCAAAAGAAGATATGGAAGACTATTATTCATGTTGTGGAAACTATATATGTAGTGGGTGCATACACTCCCTGTGTATGTCTGGAAATTATGCACACTGTCCATTTTGTAAGGCAGAGACAATGAGCAAAACAAACGAAGAAAGAATTGAAGAAATGATGAAGCGGGTGGAAGCAAATGATGCTGGTGCGATTTATGCACTGGGTAGTTATTATCACCACGGAGGTTTAGGTTTACATCAAGATGGAGAGAAGGAAATTGAATTATGGAAACAGGCTGCGAGATTAGGTTCCAGTAAGGCGCACCATAACTTGGGTAATGTGTTTTATGAAGGGGGAGATATGAAGAAGGCCAAGTTCCACTATGAGGCCGCGGCTATTGCCGGACACGAAGGGGCAAGAAGCAACCTTGGAGACATTGAGGGAAGATCTGGAAATGTAGAACGAGGCTTTAAGCATTGGATCATTGCTGCATCAGCTGGGGATTGTAATGCCATGTATAACTTGCAACAGGCATTTGAACAAGGTTTAATGCCTCGAGAAGCAATTGACTTAACTTTGACAGCTTACAACAGTTCTTGTAAAGAGATGAGAAGTGAGGCAAGGGACGCATTCATCCGAACTATGGCAGAAATAAACGACCATGGCATGTGAGTGTGGGTGCCGAGATGAGTGAGAGTGTGACCAGAGCAAATGCTAAAAGACCTTGTAATATAGTTCAATAAATTCTGCCAAAGTTTGATTACATTCCCTCCAATCTACATTGGTAGTGTATACACTGAAATATTATTTGTAGTATCCACCACGAATATAGAATTTGGTAACGCAGCATCCATTGATCTACTAGAGGTAATCCAATTGGGTTTATGTCAATGTGATATACGAAATAGTATACTTGGCATTACTAATGATTGACGTTCTGCACCTGAGCTCATCGTTTTGTTTGACGGACTTGACAAAGACATGTTTGCTTTGTCTTTGGATGGTCCTATATCCCAACAGATTATATTACCATCATTCCCAGCCGATATTAGCAGTCGTTCTTCCTCGTCAATTGATATTGCATCTCTATTCTTGATATTGAGCTTTGACATGTGTTCATCACCATCATCACGACTACTTTCAACAATACGTTCAAAGGATGGATAATGTACAGCTGCTACAGCACTTGTATGACCCTCACCCTCCTTCTCATTATTATGACTATTACAACTGCTATTACGAAATCTTGCAACCTTGACAAGACGATGTCCCTTGGCACGTAGAATAGCAATAGGGTTTGAGTTGCGTTTGACCCGCCACTATCTACTACTTGAACCCGCTAGTTTTTGCGCCTCCCTGCGTCAACCATGTACCATCTTGGCAATGCTGTGGTCCACTGCTGTGCCGATTGCGGCAGCGTGGCAGGAGGGGGCATCAGTCTCAAGGCATGTAAGTCTTGTATGCTCGTCAGGTACTGCAATGCTGATTGTCAAAGGAATCATTGGCCGAAGCACAAAAAAGTTTGCAAACTACGTTCTGCCGAGCTGCACGACAAGGCGCTCTTCAAGGACCCATCGGCCAAGGAGGAATGCCCGATCTGCTTCCTACCGATGCCAGTAAAGTTGATATTGTGTATGACGCTTCCACCTGCGACTATAACGTCTGTTCCAATTCACGACTTTGCGTAGGCAAATGAGGAGTTGGCAAATATGAGTATGGAAACATATTTTTCATGTTGCGGAAAAAGCATTTGTAGCGGGTGCATACACTCCCTGTGTATGTCTGAAAACATTGGGACATGTGCGTTTTGCAAAGGAGTGAATGACAAAACAGATGAAGAAAGTGTTGAAGAACTGATGAAGCGGGTTGAGGTGAATGATGCTGGTGCGATTTATTTTCTGGGTAATTCTTATCGCCATGGACAGTTGGGTTTGCAGCAAGATAGAGCAAGGGCAATGGAACTTTGGACTCAGGCAGCGGCATTGGGGTCCAGTATGGCCCATTATCACTTGGGTCTGTACTACGTTGAAGGGGGAAAGTTGAAGAAGGCCAAGTTCCACTTCGAGGACGCGGCCATGGCAGGGGATGAAGATGCAAGGTACACCCTTGGATGCATGGAGTATAACTCAGGAGGAAATGTGGAACGAGCTGTGAAGCATTGGGCAATTGCTGCATCAGCTGGGCATTATAATGCCATGGATAGCTTTCTAGTTTCATTCAATCAAGGTTTGACTAGTAGAGCTACAATGGACGCAACTTTGACAGCATACAATAATTCGTGTGTTGAGATGAGAAGTGAAGCAAGAGACGCCGCTATACGTGTATTTATCGCCAGCATTGGTGCAAGATGAGGAGAGAGCAATCAAAATAATGCTCGAGTAACAGAGCCCAAGTTCAGGTAATAGTAAGGGGGTGATTATTTGAGGAAGTCCACTCGATATCGCGGCTCAGACTGGAAAGACTATCCGTATTATTTGTGTTCGATATGAGTAGGAGTAATGGCACACAAGATTTGTCGCTGGAACTCAATCTTTAGCACGGATAAAGTTAAATATTAGACATAATATTCCCATTGTCAACTCCTCTTAGTGTCAAGGTTTAGTGCAACTCTCTTTGTATAGATACACTTTATGGTATCCAATGCCGCACTTACAATCTTCCCATGCAGGTTACTACCCCTTGGGAGTAATGGACTTAGGCCACGAAACTCGGGTCCAGTGAGGCGCAATATCACCTGGGTAATGAGTATTATATTAGGGGCGATTTGAAGAAGGCCAAGTTCCACTACGAGGCTGCCGATATGGCTGGCCGCGAACTGGCAAGAAGCACCCTTGGAACAAATGAGTACCAATCAGGAAACCTGGAACGAGCATTAAAACATTGGACGATTGCTGCATCAGCTGGGAACTATCATTCCATGCGCAACTTGCAATCGACGTTCGAAGTAGGTTATATCAGTGCAGATGAAATGGAACAAATTTTGACAGCTTTGTATGGAAACGAGAAGCGAAGCCAGATATGAATACATCAATATTGTGAGGACCAGACAATTACAAAATCATGAAGTCGAGTACAACTGAGTTTGGTTTCAGTTTCCGATACAAGAGATATTTACATGGCATGAAAAAGATTGCCAATAATGTACTCGTCGTTGTTAGTCAATTATCTCCTCCTCAGAGCTCTATTGACCAACTCCAACGCACCTATTGCATCGTGCTCCGCTGTTATCCTCTTAATCTCGGCAGAGTCCATCTTCATTACCGCTGACCAGAATTCCTTTACTCGTCCAATGTTATACTCAGCCTCTGCTACTGGATCAGTCCGCTGAGGGAATGTATCAAAATACATATGACCCATAAAATTGATTTGCCGTAGTTGATACATTACCTCTAATGCAATAGATGGATGGACAGTGCCAAACATAAGTCCATCCTCCGCGGCCAATCTTGTATAACCATCATTAAGCTGAATACCGAAAAGTTTTTGTCCAACCAGGGCAATGCTTTGGCCAGGATTTTCCCCCGCCATGAGCATGTGCCCCATGTCCAATGTCAGTCCCATATTTGGTCGATCGATTTCTTTTACTAACAAGAGAGCAGTCCCAGTTGACGGGATGGTGAAGAAACGTGTATTCTCATCGGTTGGTTTATATTCTAATGACCACTTAATGTCTGGATATGAATCACAACATTCACGGAATGCATTGACAATCTGCATCCATTTCTCTTGATAATTCACTTGAAATGGATAATCATATCCATCATATGCACTCCAAACCACAACTCTATAGTAAAATTTGGAGTTATAATGGAGAATACATATTATATGCAAAAATCACAATGAATAAAAGAGTTCATGATGAGAATCCAAAAGTCTGGACACTCACTCGTTACATCCGAGTATTCTCGCGGCTTCTGCAGCACCTTTTGTAATCTCAATGGCCTCACGTCTCATGCTAGCAACAGGATGATTCATTGCTCCTCTAGAGAATTTTGTAGGATATCGCAAACAGACTGCACCAGCCACAAGTCCTACCTCGTCCAACGCCACCTTGGCATCCTCTGGTGACCAATATCCCACAAAATGTTGGGGGTAATTAAAGTCCACACATCCCAAGCCACGAATAGTGGCCTGTCGACGTACATAGTCCCGAGGATGAGAGAGTGGTAACGATGAAGACGTGTCATGTAGCAAATCGGTCCGATCCTTCATTGAATTTAGTCGCGAACCAAAAAGGAAGGGAAAGCCGTCATCTTCATCAATACTATCACTCCCTCCTCGAGGGATCACATTGTCTACCATCATCATTGACGAATGCTCTTCTTCTACCTCCTTCTTATTCATCATTAAGGAGGAGAAGGAGGACCATTTTAGTAACAATTCATCCACTTCCTCTCTTGTGGGTATACTTGGTACAGCTCCAGATTTGGTTACCGCCAATGCCCCGGCAGCACTTGCAAATTTCATACATTTTTCAAGTACATTATCATTGTCAACATCGTCGTCGTCGTCGTTGTCAGCACCACGACCGCCTAGTTTGCAATATTCCAATAATGCTACTGCAAATCCAGCACGATAGCAGTCTCCGGCACCTGTTTCATCTACGACTGACATACCCAACGAAAGGAGTGGACAGGATGGTTGATAAATGATATTCCGACGATAAAATGATGATGATGATGATGATGATGATGGTGAAACTACCAATTGTTGTTGCTGTTGTTGTTGTTGTTTCTTCCTTCTATTTTTTACTAATATCGATCCATGCGAACCCAAAGTAACCAGTACATTCGATGCACCATGTCGTTGCAACATTCGTACCGATTGGAGTAATGATTGTAATTGAATGGATGATCCACTTTGATTTTGGATATCCTGCACTTCTTGCGTTGATATCTCATCATCATCTTCATCATTGTTGGTTCTATAATGCTTTACCAACCGTGATAATTCAGTCTCATTTGGTATGAAATAGTCACAACATTGCAGTAATTCATTTTTTATGAGTCGATCTTCACCACCTGCATCCAGTATTACTGGTATACTAAGCTCATGTGCAATATTGGCCAATCGTAAATTAATAAATGATGGAATTTCACATTGTAATAGTAAAAGTTTGTGCGATTTAACAATGTTACGAATAGAGTCATTCGATACAACTTCATGTTGTTGTTTTTCTTCATGCTCATCATTGTCATTGTAATTGTCATTGTCATCACACCTCCATCCATCCCAGCCAAACAAATTACTCCCCCCACTAACAATAGCACAAACCTCACCCGTGTTTGGTACAAGTAGTACATATCCTCGTCCACAGGGGTAGTATTTTGATTGTCCAGAGTGTGATATATCAACATTGTTATTAATGAGTGCATTCCGTAGCATGGATGATGTGGATTCATCATTGCCAAATTGTCCAATAAAGGACACCGCACCACCGCCTCCCAGAAGCTTGGAGGATGCAATAGCCTGATTACAGCCTTTACCACCGGGTAAATCTACACTTGGTTCATAATGTGGTAACAATGTCAAATTCTCTCCCGAGGAGGGTAAGTGATGGACCGGGAGGATGGTATCCACATTGGCGGAACCAACCACGAGGATGGACGAAGAAGAAGCTATTGATGCTTGTCGCCGTGACGATTTGGTGAAGGAACGTCTTGTCGGTGGTATCGTCGTTGTCGTTGGTTGGATTTGGTGGTGGTTTGATGTGGCGGTTATTACATCAATGAAAACTGCTTCGCTCGGGCTTTTGGAGGTGATGGTGGTACGTGTGAATGCCGGGGGGGATGCCCCCCCGGGCCCCCCCTCTGTTGG
>Ga0247831_1003439_pt1 | contig 23086 bp, 21 predicted proteins | sample LaCruzMarch2015__9_FD_192406 | JGI IMG/M metagenome (GOLD analysis project Ga0247831, IMG submission 192406) | Freshwater microbial communities from meromictic Lake La Cruz, Castile-La Mancha, Spain - LaCruzMarch2015_1m | ecosystem: Environmental > Aquatic > Freshwater > Lake | place: Spain...
GTGCCATTTTGAATTAACTCCATAGCTATGACTGGATTAATTGCGGTCTGCCAGACAACTGCCTGATCACCAAACTCCTTCATCGACCAAGCGTTATCAACAACGTTGTAGATGTAGCAAGCTTTTGGATTTCCTTCTTTATCTAAACCTTTAATCAGCGCACCAGCGCAGGTCTTACCGCGCATACGTTCACCTAAAGTTCCTGGATCTGGCAGGGAAGCGGTGAGTAGATCTCTTGGTGATACTGCCACTCCTTGCACATCAACAGTTTCCTTACGATCCATACCAAGCATGTTTATTGTTTTTAAGATAGTAATAAACTCAGCACCTAGTCCGTACTTAAAGTTAACTTTCTTAGCATCAATTTTCTGTGGAATAAGAATTACTTCTTCGTGCTCAACATTTACACACTCAACCGGACCGATACCCTCTGGGAAATCAAAAATTTCAAGCTCTGAAAATGGCGTGGTGGTATACCAACCTCGCCCATCCTCCCAAACAACCGGTGGGTTTAAACACTCTTCAATTGTGGTCCAGATAGAAAAAGATGGGGCAAAGTCATAGCCATCAACTCTTAGATTTGAACCATCTAATATTGTGCAGGAATCTATTCGGCTAAATAAATGCTCACTTGCATACTTTGCAAAGATATCACTCATACCTGGCTCAACACCCATACCGATTAGGGCATAGATTTTTCGTGCATCCCAGTTAAAGTCACGAGCAAACTGCTCATCGCCTAACTTCACTCCAGTTTCGGTAAATGGGTAATGCGGGTGCTTACGAGAAAGTGACATCGCCATATCTATGTAATTGGTATTTTCAATCTCACAAGCCAAAAAAATCGGCATTACAAATCTAGGATCAACTGCGTTTATTACTACATCAGGATCCGCTTTACGGATCAATTCTCTAACGTCTTCAAGTTCTGCAGCATTAACCATCGCAGCTGAAAAGCGTGGATTTTTAACACGGGCAACTGCCTCTTCGGCACGAGCTAGGGTGCGATCAGCAATCACCATAGATTCAATAAATGAACGACGTGATGCGATATTAGCGATCGCTCTTCCAACTCCACCGGCGCCTATAACGAGGGCCTTCATGATATTTAACTCCAAACGAATTGTTGTTAGCCTATCGCAGCGTTAATTTAATGACAAATCTACGCATGTTTATGCAATTGTTTTCAATTATTAATGAATTAAATTAGAATTAACCTATTAATAAATTTTTAAGAAAAATTAAATATTGTCCCCGTAGCTCAGTGGATAGAGCAACCGCCTCCTAAGCGGTAGGTCGCAGGTTCAACTCCCGCCGGGGACGCAATAAATTAGTGATTAATTGTGAAACGCTTCATAGATTTAGGTGCCCACCAGTTACGTTCACCAAATAATCTCATTAATGCTGGAACTAATAGTGCGCGAACTAATGTTGCATCTAAAAGAATTGCAAATGCCACACCGAATCCAAGCATTTTAATTGAGGTGACACCACTTATTATGAAAGAGGCAAAAACAATTGCTAGTAGCCCAGCTGCTGCTGTAATGATTCGAGCTGAGCGCTGTAAGCCAATTGCAACTGATTCAACATTTGATTTACCAGCATCATGTTCTTCTTTAATTCTAGAAAGTAAAAATAACTCATAGTCCATCGATAATCCAAAGGCAACAACTGCTACTAAAATAATTGAACCAGTATCAACAGCGCCGGTAACGGTAAAATCACCGACTAACCATCGCAAATGTCCATCAACAAATATCCAAGTTATGGCGCCCAAAGTAGCGGCGAGGGATAAAATATTTAAAATTACAGCCTTAATTGGCAAGATTATTGAACCAGTAAAAACAAATAATAAGACTAAAACTCCGACTGCAATCCAAGTCAGCGCCCATGGCATAGTTTTTGCAATGCCAATTTGGGTATCAGCATAATCTGCCGCAATTCCACCAATTAATGTTCCTGCTGGAGATTTTATTTCGCGAATATCTTTAATGAGTGATTCTGCCGGCAGTGTTCTTGGCGGCATTGAATGTATTGCGGTAACGCGCAAATCATCACCGAAAATTTGTGGCGCAGATACTCGGACAATTCCATCAACCTTGGCTACTTCAGAAATATATTGATTGACTTCTTCTTGAACTAGCACACCCTTTGGTATAACAATTTCAACTGGATTTCCTTCTTGTCCAGGAAAACGATCTGAAATAATTTTTGAGGCAAATGCGGCTGGATTATTGGCAGGTAAAACTCTGGAGTCAACTTGTGAGAAAACTATATTCTTAATTGGTGCTGCTAATACAGAGAGAATTACTAGAGATAAAACAACAACTGCTAAAGGTCTGCGCATAACAAATCGGGCGGTCTGTGCCCACCTACCATCCTCTTTGGGTGTTATTGCACTCTTACGTATGACTGCTTTATCAATGCGCTTTCCTAAAATTGCTAAAAGTGCTGGTAGCGCCACAAGTGAACCTAAGACTGCCATAACGACAACAGTTACCCCGGCATAACCAAATGATTTTAAAAACATTAGCGGAAATAACATCAATGAAGCGAGCGTAATTACAATTGTTAAACCTGAATAAAAAACAGTCTTACCAGCTGTATTTATAGTTTGCTTAATTGCTTCATCCACAGATTTACCAGCGTGTAATTCTTCCCGAAACCTGTTAACAATTAGCAATGAATAATCAATACCTAACCCAAGGCCTAGTCCGGTAATTAGGTTTAATGCAAAGATACTTACGCCCGTAAATAAGGTTAATAAATACATAATTAGGAATGAACCTAAAATCGCTGAGACTCCCACTAAAAGGGGCATACCACTTGCTACAAGGCCACCAAATACAAAGACTAATAAAATGAAGGTTAATGGAATCGAAATAGCTTCAGAGACTTTAATGTCATCTGCAATTTTCTTATTAATAGCACTAGCAAAAACACCAGTTCCGCTGGCATAGATTCTTAAATTTTCATAATTACCATCATATTTTTTTCCAACCTGCTCACCTAAACTTTCAATATCTTCCCAATCAACACTTTTGCTATAGATAAATAGGAATGCAGAATTACCGTCAATACTTTTTAGAGATGGCGCACCCCCTGCTGACCAATAAGAGAGAGTTGATTCCACACCTGGAATAGATTTGATTTCCTGTTCGAGTTTTGTTGCAGATTCCACTGATTCAGGATTTGTTAATCCATCTTTTGTTTCAACTACTAGGACAACGACTGGTTCTTTAACTTTAAAGACATCAGTTAAATACTCAAAGGCCTTGGCCGAATCACTATTTAAGTCTGAGTAACCACCACTTTCTAACTTTCCAAAGACAGCTGAGCCGATTCCACCAGAGGTGATTATTGTGGCCACAAATAATCCAAAAATAAATTTCTTACGGCGCACTATAACTGAGCCTAATTTTTCAAACATGAACACCTTATCGTTAATTTTTAGCAAGTTTGGGTAGACTTACAGTCTAATGAGCACTGATAAAGAATCAAAAAAAATTAGCGATTCAGTTGTGGGTGAAGTTAATCACCCGCTTTTGCCTAAAATAACTAATGATGAAGTTGATTTAGAAACCGATACCCGCCGAGATGATGAGATTAAGCAAGATAAACCACCTCACCACAACTAATCCTTAGCTTTTGGCTCTACCTTCTTTTCAGCTTTTTTCTCTGGCTTACTTTCAGTTTTATCAGCAGGCTTATCACTTTTTGTCACCGGTGTTGGCCTTGAATCTGTTTTGTAAAATCCACTTCCTTTAAAGACAACCCCAACATTGTTATATACCTTACGAACCTCACCGCTACATTTTGGGCAAACCTCGATGGCAGCCTCACTAAATGACTGAAACATTTCGAAAGCATGCTCACATTTATTACACAGGTACTCATAGGTTGGCATAGGGGATAATCTTAAGCAGGTGGGAAGATAAGGGCTAACTGGGGATAAGGAGTAGCTAAATGAAGCGGGGATTTCAAATACTTACTGCCTTGATGTTTTCTATAATTTCAATTTCACCAGCCTTTTCAACTTCAATTGTAAACACATCACCTACCGCCGGCTCTGTGTTAAGTGTTGCACCAACTGCAGTGACTATAAAAGCAAGTGCTGAACTTGCAGATGTGGCTAATGAAATAACTGTCACTGATCCAAATGGTGCGCGAGTAGATGATGGGTCTGTACAAATTCAAGGACAAGTCTTAATGGTTGGCTTAAAACCATTATCTGTTTCAGGACTTTATACAGTCTCTTACACAATAATGGCAATTGCAGAGGCACCTACTGTTAGTAGTTTCACTTTCCTTTATAACGCACCAGCTGAAGTAACTCTAGCCACCCCATCACCATCTCAGAGTGAGATCAGTACCCCAACCGTAAATCGCACTACCGATATATTTGTGATTGCCCTACTAATTTTCGCATTTATAGTTTTAATATTTTTATCTAGGTATGCAAAGCAAACATTTAAAGCACCAGTAAAAGCTAAAAAGCCACCTATTCGAAAAAGTAATAGTAGGAAATTTCTAAAATAGGTGAGTACTAATTGATGGAGATTTTATCGCCAATTTTTAAAGGCTTAATGCAGTTAACTGGAGTTTTAAGTATTGGTTTATTGCTAACCCTTAGTTTTCTTGATTCAGATGTAAAGGGCGGGGTCACCAACATAAAATTAGTTAAGAAAACTAAGGTTTTTCTTTTAGCCTGGTTACTTGCAACTTTTGCATTTATTTTAATACAAATCTCTTATTTACTTCAGCAACCATTGGCATCATCATTTGATCAAACAGTAATTCGCTCCTATCTAACTCAGACTGCAATTGGTAAGAGTTATATAGTTCAAATAATTGGAATTATTATCTTATTAAGCATTGCACTACGAAGAGTAATTACTACCTATCTATGTTTATTGATAGGACTAATAGCAATTGTGGCACCAGTTTTTCAAAGCCATGGCAGCTCATCGGGTCGGCATGGGCTGGCAATCGGTGCCCTAGTAATTCATGTAATTGCATTATCTTTTTGGGTTGGTGGCTTATTTGGTTTAACGCAGTTAAATAAGGAGCAAAAACTAATTGCTCTGCCTAGATTTAGCGAGTTAGCCCTGTGGAGTGCAATAACTGTGGTGATAACTGGCGCTGCAACAGCTTGGACTAGATTAGACAGTATCGAAGCTTGGCAAAGTAAGTATGGCGTAATTACATTACTTAAAATATCTTTAGCTATAACACTAGTTGGATTTGGTGCATTACACCGTAGGTGGATTATTAAATCTGATTTTCCCTCCATATTTAGATTAATTACTGCAGAAATAGCAATTATGTTTACAACTGTATTTGTTGGTAGTTGGCTATCAACAGTGGCTCCACCCACTCGAGTCGTTGAGTCAACGCCGGCAATACTAATTACGGGTATTGCAATGCCAGAGGCGCCAAATTTAACTCGTGTGTTACTGGCTTATGATGCTGATGGCTTAATGCTTGCACTGCTTATATTTGCAGTCGCACTATATATAAGAGGTGTATTAATTCTTAGTAGGCGTGGTGTTAAGTGGCCAATTGGGCGGACAGTGGCATTTGCAATTGGAATTAGCGCAGTTGACTTTGCAACTAGCGGTGGACTAGGTGTTTATTCACGTTTTGCTTTTTCTAATCACATGATGGCGCATATGGTGCTTGGCATGATCGCACCTATTGGAATTGTTTTAGGAGCTCCGATCACCTTAGCTCTTCGCACTTTGCCTCAGGCAAGAAATAAAGAAGAGTGGGGCGTACGAGGTGCGTTCATAGCAATCTTGCACTCTAAATTATCTCGTATCTATACCAACCCAGTTGTGGCATTAGCCATATTTGATGGCTCTTTATTTGCACTTTATTTCACACCATTATTTGGCAACCTAATGCAAGGACACAGCGGGCACTTCTTTATGTCACTTCATTTTTTACTCGCCGGAATACTATTTTTCCAAGTACTAATTGGTATTGATCCAATGCCAAATAAAATTCCACACCTTGTAAAAATCATAATTATTTTTGCGGCTATGAGTATTCATGCCTTCTTCTCAATCTCAGTTATGTCAGCTACTACTTTGCTTGATAATGGCTTCTTCGCATTACTAGAGCGCCCATGGGCTACTGATCTTTTGGCAGATCAAAAACTAGGGGGCTCAATTGGATGGGCCATGGGTGAGATTCCAATTTTGCTCGCTCTACTTGCAACATTTGTCCAGTGGCAACGCGCAGATAGGAAAGAGGCGAACCGGATTGATCGGGCGGCTGATCGAGCGGCTGCGATGGGTGAAGATGATGAACTTGCTCAATACAACCGTTATCTGGCGCAGTTAAATCGGCGCGACTTATCACAATAGAATTATCCTATGTCAATGAATTCAGATATGGCTGCATTATTTGGTGATGAGTACCAATCATTGCGCGAGAGTGTTAATGGCCTTGCTCAAAAAAAGATTGCACCATTTGCTCATGATGTTGATGAAAACTCACGTTACCCACAAGAAGCAGCAGATGCTTTGCAAGCTGCTGGCTTAGCTGCTGCGCATGTGCCAGTCGAATATGGTGGCCAAGGAGCAGATGCGTTAGCTGCTGTAATAATTATTGAAGAAGTGGCAAGAGTTTGTGGTGCATCATCTTTAATTCCTGCGGTTAATAAATTAGGTTCAGTTCCATTAATGATTGCTGGAAATGAAGAGCAAAAGAAAAAATACTTAACTCAACTAGCTGCTGGTAAGGGCTTCTCTTATTGCTTATCTGAATCAGAGGCTGGCTCAGATGCTGCTGCAATGAAAACAAAAGCGACAAAAGATGGTGATAGTTGGATTTTATCTGGCAGTAAAAAATGGATTTCAAATGCTGGTGTTTCAGAGTTTTACACCGTTTTAGCCTCAACTGATTTAACTAAAGGCGCAAAAGGAATCTCTGCCTTTATTGTTGAAAAATCAGATGCGGGAGTTTCTTTTGGAGCTCATGAAAAAAAGATGGGCTTTCGAGGATCACCAACGCGTGAGGTTTACTTTGATAATGTAAAAATTAGTGATGACCGAAGATTAGGTGAAGTTGGAAGTGGATTTTCCCTTGCAATGAAAACTTTAGACCACACCCGAATTACTATTGCCGCGCAAGCACTTGGAATTGCCCAAGGTGCTTTAGATATTGCAAAAAAATATGCTCATGAGCGTCAACAATTTGGCAAACCAATCTTTGATTTCCAAGGAATTCAATTTATGTTGGCAGATATGGCAATGCAGATTGAAGCAGCTAGGCAGTTGACCTATGCCGCAGCAGTTAAAAGTGAACGAGGTGAAAAAGATTTAACCTTCTTCTCAGCTGCTAGTAAATGTTTTGCAACTGATGTTGCAATGAAGGTTACAACTGATGCGGTGCAAATTCTTGGTGGCTATGGATATGTAAGTGATTACCCTGTTGAGCGAATGATGCGAGATGCTAAATTAACTCAGATTTATGAGGGTACAAATCAGATTCAACGAGTTGTAATGGCTCGAAATCTTGATACCTTAACAAACTAAAATCTAACAATAATCTCAGGAGTTGCTCCAGCGTCAACCTTTTCATCATGTGGTTGAACAGGCAATATTTCACTTGTTAACTCACCGTGATGAAGTAGTGCTATTTTAAAAGCCTTACTTCTAGATAACACGCGGTCAAATGAGCCACCGCCTTGACCGAGGCGATTACCCATTCGATCAACATGTAGGGCGGGTAAAATAATTACATCTAACTCAACCTCTACCGCATCCCCAATTGGTTCGAAGATCTTTTCAACTTTTGTTAGATTTTCAGATGATCCATTCCAACTAACCCACTGGATATCATTATTTTCAAGTAATCTTGGTAGAAATACTTTCTTGCCATCTTTAATTAATCTTTGATTTATATCACTAGTTTCTGGCTCAAACCCATATGAGATATATGAAGCTACATTTGTTGCATTTTTTAACTCTGTTGCAGAGAGAATATGCAGCCAACTTTCAGCGTTAAATCGATCTGCCCGCTGGCGTCGATATAACTTGCGTAACTCTGATTTATTTCCCTGCTTATCCATGCCCCTTACCTTAATTTATGGTGATGGCAAAGTAGGGTTTAGGTATGGATGAAATTCTCACCGTTGAGCAGTTACAGGAGCGCCTGCTTGAGCTGGCTAAGCCACTTGCTGCTCTTGACCTTCCACTCCTTGATTCTCACGGGGCAACTTTGGCAAATGATCTATTAGTAGATGAGCAACTTGCGATAAAAAATGGTCAACAAATTGGCTCTACCCAGATCGCACTTGCAGCATCTCTTGGCCTAGATCGCCTACCTACCAGGCCGCATCCTCGTGTAGTAATAATTAGCGCGGGTGATGATTTAGTTGAGCCAGGTAGCAAATTAGCAAAAGATGATGATGAGTTTGAAAGTAACTCATGGTTTTTAACGACATTTATGCGAGAAGCAGGTGCACATGCATTTCGAGTTCACACAATTCCTGAGACAGGTGAACAATTAAAGCTTGTAATTGAGGACCAATTAGTTCGGGCAGATTTAATTGTAATAAGTGGAGAATCAAAGGATGAATCTTTTGACCTTATTACATCAGTAATCTCTCAGTTAGGTGAGATTAAAGTAGTAGTCCCAAATCTTGATGAAAGTGGAAAACATAGCTATGGCTTAATCGGCCCAGATAAAACACCGGTAATCACATTACCTGGAGAGGCAATAGCAAATTATCTATCTGCTGAAATATTTATTCGGCCAATGATTTTAAAGATGCTAGCAAAAACTCAAATTTATCGGCAGAACAAAAAAGTAAAATTAAGCAAAGCACTTAGTGTGGACTCTGATAAAGCCACTTATATAAGAGCAAAACTTAACGCAGAAGGTGAAGCCACACCTCTTGCCAATCAGCCCTCGCTAACAACACTTTCTGATGCTGATTGTTTAATTGCACTGCCTGTAAAGAGTAAGAAATTAAGCGCTGGTGATTTAGTAAACTTGATAATGATAAATCGAGTACGTAATTGAAAAAGTTAGTTGATGGTGAGTTATTCTTAAAGCCAATTAGATTTCGAGATAAAGCTCAATGGGATAGTGTGCGTGCAGTAAATCGTGATTGGTTATCCCCATGGGAGGCAACTAGACCAAATATTGATCACAAATCTGCCCTACCTTCTTATTATGGAATGGTGATGCAATTAAATAGAGAGATGAGAGCGCTTCGCTCAATTTCACTAGGGGTTTGGCTCAATGAAAATCAAGATCAGATATTAATTGGTCAAATTACATTAGGCGGAATTATTTTTGGTGCAATGCGTGGAGCTCACATTGGTTATTGGGTTGATCAAAGGTTTGCCAATCGTGGTTACACCACAAGAGCGGTTAAACTTTTAACAAAATTTGGGTTTGAACAACTACGCCTGCACCGGATTGAAATTAATCTTCGACCAGAGAATGAAGCCTCAAAGCAGGTTGCAATAAAAGCAGGATATTCACTAGAAGGTGCGCGCAATAATTACCTTCATATTGCAGGGGATTGGCGCGATCATGTTACTTTTGTTAAAGAAAACCCAACAATAAAATAAAAGTAAATTAGGACATACCTACCAAATTCCCCTTAAAACTATGGTTTCACATTTATCGTTAGGCTTTATGGGTTCAGGTTTTATCTATTTAATCATCATGGGCATGTGGGCTGCTTATTTTTTGCCCCAGTGGCTTAGTAATCATGAAGATAGTTCAGGTAAAGCAATCCAACGTTATAAAAATGCAATGCAAGTAGTTGCTGAAAGTAATGGCAGTATAAAGAGTGAACGTAATGCTGAAGAAAAAAATAAAATATATTTAAAGCGTAGATTAATTTTCGGTTCATTATTTTCACTATATGCACTCTCATTAACTAGCGCAGTTGTTGGATTTTTAGATTGGGTAACAACTCTTGTGCCGCTAACTGGAATACTTATTTATTTTGTAAATGTTCGAAAACAGGTAATTAATGCACAACTTAAATCGCGCAGACTTAAAGCACTTGAAAGAATTACTAATAGTAAGATTCCAACTACAGTTATTCCCAAACGAGTTAAAGAAAAAAGTTCTGACGAGCATTGGATTCCATTTGCAGACCGCGAAGAAATCACGGGTGTAGTAGTAGTACCAAAGGATAGAAAAGGCTGGCAACCAACAACTATTCCTAAGCCTGTCTATACCACCGCTGCCAAAGCTATCCCAAGTAAGCGAATTATTGATCTAACAACAACTGGTCAATGGAGCGCTGAACAGAAGTTAATAAAAGCGTTATCGGGCCGAGATGATGATTTCTTTGACCAAGAAACTTTAGTCGAAGTTAGTGAAGAGTCAAAAGTAGTAAATGAGTAAGGTTTAAATCCAACTGGGCAGCCACATTCGGTGTAACCACTGGCTATAAGGAATTTCAATACCGAGATAAACAGGCAGAAAATAAATAAAGTTAATAGCGACTGCAATGATAAACAGAACAATTACTCTCTGGTAATCTCGATATTTAAGAAGTAGGTCAAAGCAGTAAACTAAAGCTAATATCAAAAAAGGCAGAGTAGTGATTGAGTAGAAATAAAACATAGTCCGGTCTTGAAAAATAAACCATGGTAGATAGGTGCCGGCAAAACCTGCTAAAACTATCTCGGCTGATCTATTTGAAGTATTAATATAAAAACCAATAGTTATTGCAACTGCAATAATTGCGCTCCACCAAAGCAGCGGTGTTCCCATAGCTAAGATCTCTTGCGCACATTCCCCCGCCCCACAGCTATCACCACTTTCATAGTAAAAGGAGGTAGGCCGGCCTAGAACTAACCAACTCCACGGGTTTGCTGAGTAGGAGTGTTTTTCAACAAGATTTGTATGAAAATTTAATATCTCTAAATGATAATTCCAAAGAGATGAAATGGGGTTTGAGCCAGAATTTCTCGCCCAGCCCTTATCACTTACAAACCAACCAACCCAGGAAGTGAGATAGATACCCATAGGTAGGAATACAAACTGACCAACTCTTTTAAGTATCCGGCTGAGGTATACTTCTTTAATCTTTATAGTCAGTAAAAGCAAAATTGGAATTAAAAATACCGCACTCCATTTTGTTGATAGCCCAAGTCCAATTGCCATACCACTTAACCAATAATTTTCCTTTAATAAAAAATAAAAAGTGAGCAGTATAAAAAACATTAAAAATATATCAAGTAGTGCAACTCTAGACATCACTAAGCTAAGCCCATCTACTGCCATTAGAACAGCTGCTGATAAAGCTAAAAACTCTGATTTAAATAACCGTTTCGTAATTAGATAAATTAGTAATACTGAGGCACTACCAAATAGTGCTGAACTGCTGCGCCAACCAAACTCATTATTACCAAATAATTTTATGCCAATACCGATTAACCATTTTCCCAATGGCGGATGCACAACAAATTCAGATGCCCCTTGCTGATCTAATTCAACCCCGGAAGTAATTAATGAATAAGCATTTTTTACATAGTAAACCTCATCAAAAATATAACCTTTTGGAGTATCTAATCGCCAAAGCCGAAAGCTCAGTGCAAAGGTGAGGATTGCAGAAATTGGTGAGATCCTGCGCAGTAGGGCTAAATCCATAGCATCAGCCTAAGTCCTGTTGTAAAGCAGGAAGTGAAATAACCTGAGAGAATTACCAAATGTTAATTCTGGGCTGTCTACCAATCGGTGATGTGCGTGATGCCTCCGCTCACCTGATTGCGGTGATATCAAGTGCTGAGTATGTTGCAGCTGAAGATTCTCGAAAATTTGCCAGATTATGCCAAGATCTAGGAATTAAACATAGCGCGAAAGTAATTTCTTTTTTTGAAGGTAATGAAAATGAAAAAATTGAGGAGTTATCTTTAATTCTCAAATCTGGAAAAGATATTTTGGTAGTAACTGATGCTGGCGCGCCAGGTATATCTGATCCTGGCTATAGAGCAATTCGAGCAGCACTTGCTGAAAGTATTCCAATTAAAGTACTACCTGGGCCAAGTGCGGTTACTACTGCGCTATTACTTTCTGGACTAGCAACTGATCGATTCTGCTTTGAGGGTTTCCCGCCTCGTACAAGTGGTGCAAGAGTTAAATGGTTTGCAGAGCTTGAGAAACAGGAGCGAACAATTATTTTCTTTGAAGCACCGCATCGAATCGTTCAATCACTAGTAGATGCTGGTAGTGCATTTGGATTAGATCGAAATGGCGCAGTATGCCGAGAGATGAGTAAGCATTATGAAGAGGTAGTGCGAGGACCAATCTCAGAGCTAATTACTTGGGCAAACTCAAAGGAGATTTTAGGTGAGATAACAGTTGTGATCGAAGGATTTGATCCGAGTAGTAGGCATTTTTCAGTTGAAGATTTAATTAAATTAGTTTTAGAACAAGAAGCGTCCGGTGAGAGTAGAAAGAGCGCTATTGCACTAGTTGCTAAGGAGAATTCAGTCTCAAAGCGAGTTGTATTTGATGCCATGGTTACCCATAAAAGTGGGGATAAGATCTGATCATGGCATTTGATAAATCCTTTTATTTAACTACGCCTATTTATTATGTAAATGATGCTCCACATATTGGCCATGCCTATACCACTGTTGCCGGAGATGTATTGACCCGCTGGCACCGCCAACGGGGTGAATCTGTATGGTTTTTAACTGGCACAGATGAACATGGCCAGAAAGTTTTAAATACTGCGCAAAGTAATAACACTAAACCACAAGACTGGTGTGACAAGTTAGTTGATTCTGCCTGGAAGCCAGTTTGGCAGGATTTAAATATTGCCAACGATGATTTTATTAGAACAACTGAGAAGCGTCACACCGTACGGGTACAAAATTTTTTGCAAGGTTTAAAAGATGCAGGCCATATTTATGCCGGTAAATTTGAAGGTCCATATTGCATAGGCTGTGAAGAGTTTAAGTTACCCGCTGATTTAGATAAAGGAATGTGCAAGATTCACTCTAAGCCAGTTGAGATGCTTAGTGAAGATAACTGGTTCTTTAAATTATCAGCCTTTGCTGGGCCACTACTTGAACACTACAAATCAAATCCTGGTGCATGTGAGCCAGCTTCCGCTCGTAATGAAGTTATTTCATTTTTAGAAGGTGAAGTGAGAGATCTTTCAATCTCACGCTCCACATTTGATTGGGGCATCCCTGTTCCTTGGGATACAAAACAAGTTATTTATGTTTGGTTTGATGCTCTCCTAAATTATGCAACTGCAGTTGGATTAGGTGATGAGCCCGATTCTGAAGGCGGGAAAAAATTTACTAAAACTTGGCCAGCAGATGTTCACTTAGTTGGTAAAGATATTTTGCGCTTTCACGCAATAATTTGGCCAGCAATGTTGATGGCAGCAGGAGTAGCTGTTCCTAAAAAAGTATTTGCCCATGGTTGGTTATTAGTAGGTGGTGAAAAAATGTCAAAGAGTAAGTTAACTGGCATTTCCCCTAGTGATATCACTAAAGATTTTGGTGTAGATGCATTTAGGTATTACTTTCTAAAAGCAATTCCATTTGGCTCTGATGGCTCATTTTCTTGGGAGGATATGGCCGCAAGATATACCAGTGAATTAGCAAATGATTTTGGTAACTTAGCTTCAAGATTAATAGCAATGATTGAAAAGTATTGTGATAATAAAATTCCAAAGGTTGCAAAGGATGAAGAATTAGCTCAAAGTCTCACCCAGACAGTTAAAACTGCAGATGAGGCTATTTGTGCACTTGATTTTCAAGGTGGAATAAATGCAATTATGGATTTTTGTAAGCAGGTAAATGGGTATGTAACAATTAAACAGCCATGGGTAGTTGCTAAAGATTCAGCAAATAAGGCGCAGCTTGATGAAATTTTATATAACACCGCAGAATCACTTCGCGCTCTTGCAGTCTTACTTCACCCAGTTATGCCAGCGGTAACTGAAAAACTTTGGCAAAGTTTAGGCGCTTCATCATTAGGCGTGATTGGTGGTCAACAAATATCTAAGGTTTCAAATTGGGGACAATTACCAGCTGGCAGCGTAGTAACTAAAACAGAGGTTTTATTCCCACGGCTAGAAGAGGTTAAGTAATTTATGGCAGATCGTCATAATCGCGATCTTGATCGACAACCTGGACCACTTCCTGATCCAATAACTTCAAAAACAGTTGACACTCACGCCCACCTTGAATTAATTCACGACAGTGAGGCAGATTCACCTTTAATAAAAAAAACATTAGAGGAAGCAGCATCAGTTGGCGTTGATCGAGTTGTGCAGGTTGGCTACTCCGCAGAACAATCAATTTGGTCAGTTAAGTGTGCCGAAGCTTTTGTCGGCCAAGTGCTAGCAGCAGTTGCGCTGCATCCAAATGAGGCACCAGTTGTAGATGACTTAGAAAAAGATTTAACAATTATTCAAGGATTAGCTGCTCACCCTAGGGTAAGAGCAATTGGTGAAACCGGGCTTGATTTTTTTAGAACAGAGGCTGCGCTGCAAGAAAAGCAAAAGTATTCATTTAGGCGCCATATAAAAATGGCTAAAGATCATAATAAAGCGCTAGTAATTCATGATCGTGATTCACACCAAGCGGTATTAGATATTTTAGATCAGGAAGGTGCACCTAGTAACACAATTTTTCATTGTTTTTCTGGTGATGTAGCGATGGCAAAAGAGTGCATTGCTAAAAAGTATTATCTCTCCTTTGCTGGGACTGTTACATTTAAAAATGCACCAGAGCTAAGGCAAGCAGCAGCACTTGTGCCACTCGATCAGATATTAGTTGAGACTGATTCACCATTTTTAGCACCCATGCCAAATCGGGGATCACTTAACACCCCAGCTCAAATACCAAATACATTAAGAGTATTAGCAGACGTGAGAGGTGAATCAGTTGATTATCTAGCAGCTGCCATCTCTGAAAACGCAGAGCGAATCTTTGGAAAGTTTTAAGTGGTGAATCTATTAGGGCCAGCGCAAATAAGAGCCCTTGCTGAAAAACTTGATTTAAAGCCAACAAAGAAGCTTGGTCAAAACTTTGTAATTGATGCAAATATCTGCCGAAAAATTGTTAAGTTAGCGCAAGTAAGTGAATCAGATATCGCACTTGAAATTGGACCAGGTTTAGGTTCACTAACCCTTGCTTTACTTGAGCAAGCTAAGCAGGTAGTAGCTGTTGAAATTGATAATCGCTTAGCTAATCAATTACCAATTACTGTTACAGAGTATGGTTTTTCTAACGAAAAGTTAATTGTTATAAATGAAGATGCGATGACACTAAATCACTTAGATATTAACCCAACAGTTTTAGTAGCAAATCTTCCATATAACATCTCAGTTCCAGTACTACTTAATATTCTTGAATACTTTCCATCAATTACTCGTGGAGTTGTGATGGTGCAAACTGAGGTGGCAGAGCGATTAGCAGCACTCCCAGATAACAAACAGTATGGCGCACCTACTGTTAAAGCTAATTGGTGGTGCACACTTTATCTATCTGCTTCAGTTAGCAGATCAGTTTTTTGGCCTATTCCAAATGTTGATTCATCTTTAGTTAGATTTGATCGCCATCCACCCCTTGCAGATGAGGTGCACCGAGTTGCTACCTTCACCATCATTGATCAAGCATTTACTAAACGGCGAAAGATGATGCGATCAGCACTTTCACAGCTGCTGGGAGTGAATGCAGCTAACCTGTTAGAGGCTGCTGGGATTGATCCAACTATCCGTGGGGAAGCGCTCTCAGTAAAAGAATTTTTAGAGATTGGTAAAGAATTAATTAAGCAAAATTCCACGCCATTAGATACTTAACCAATACGCTCTAGGGTATGAGATCAAGGGGTGTAGTTGCCAGGGTGCCGGCTAAGGTCAATCTGCAACTTGCAGTTGGACCACTAGGTAATGATGGATTTCATGAAGTTACTACTGTCTTTCAAGCAATCTCACTCTTTGATGATGTAACTGTTGCAACAGCGCCAGAAAATACTGGTATCTCAATTCAAATAACTGGGCAGACATCAAAGGGTGTGCCATCTGATAACTCAAATCTTGCTGTTAAAGCTGCAGCACTTATGATTAAAAAATATGACCTACCTAATGATTTAAGTATTAAATTAAAAAAAGAGATTCCAGTTGCCGGCGGTATGGCAGGTGGAAGCGCAGATGCTGCTGGAGTAATAGTTGGCCTTGACTCTTTATTTGAGTTAGGACTTTCCAGGGATGAGATGGAAATGGTAGGGAGTAAAATTGGCGCTGATGTGCCATTTTCAATATGTGGTGGAGTTGCAATTGGAACTGGGCGAGGTGATCAAATAACTCCAGCACTTTTTAAAGGAAGTTATAACTGGGTCTTAGCACTTTCTGGTCAAGGTTTATCAACACCATCTGTTTATGCAGAGTGTGATCGCTTGCGCGAGGGATTATCAATATCAACACCAGTAGTTAGTGAACAATTAATGCAAGCACTTAGAGCAGCAGATGCTAAAGCGTTAGGTAAATCCTTATCAAATGATTTACAACCAGCTGCCTGCTCACTACGACCAGCACTTCGCTTAGTTTTAGATGTTGGTCTTGATTATGGCGCATTAGGTGGAATCGTCTCTGGTTCAGGTCCAACAGTTGCATTCTTAGTAAAAGATGATGAGCATGCGATGGACTTAACCGTTGCATTAAGTAGTAGTGGGGTAATTTCATCAGTTGTTAGAGCAACTGGAGCGGTTGCGGGGGCTCGAATAATTGAAAGTTTTTAATTTAACCAGTTATAAGGGATAATTCAGGTTCCGCCATTGTGTAGTGGCTAGCACATGAGCCTTTGAAGCTCAGGGTCCAGGATCGATACCTGGTGGCGGAGCCACCAAGTAAAAGGGGGTAGTGATGAGTAAGTTAGAACTTGTCATTGTCCTAGCGGCCGGTGATAGCAAGCGAATGAAATCTGAAACCTCAAAAGTTTTACATGAAATAGCTGGTCGAAGTGTTATCCAGAATTTATTAGCAGCAGTTACGCCACTTTCTGCAAAGAATTTATCGGTAGTAGTTGGCGCCCAAAAAGAGGCGGTAACTGAGCACTTGTTAAAGATTGCGCCAAATGCAAAGTGTGTAGTGCAGGAAAAGCGAGATGGCACAGGGGCTGCAACTGCGCTCGCCTTAAGCGAACATAAAGGTGATGGCACTGTCCTGGTATTAGCCGGTGACACCCCACTACTAACTAATCAAACATTAAGTGAATTTATAAAAGCCCATCAAGATAATGAGAACCCAGCCTCAGTCCTAACCGCCTTACTTCCTGATCCAACCGGTTATGGGCGAATAATTAGGGGTGGTGATGGTGTGATCTTAAAAATTATTGAGGAAAAAGATGCTTCAGATTCTGAAAAAGATATTGATGAGATTAATACCGGAGTCTACTTATTTGATATTAAGTTACTCCGCTCGGTAATTACTAACCTAAAGAGTAATAACTCCCAAAAGGAGCTGTACCTAACTGATGTAATTGGCTTAATTAATGAGAGTGGAAAAAGTGCTTATGCAATTCTTTCAAATGATTACACTGAAACTTTAGGTATAAATGATCGAAGCCAATTAGCTGAATGCGCAGCAATTATGCGAGATCGAATAAATCATCAACATATGCTAAATGGGGTAAGCATTATTGATCCAACTACTACTTGGATTGACGCCGATGTTGTTATTGAATCTGATGTTTTAATCTATCCTGGCACATCAATTACCGGTAATAGTAAAATTAAATCTAATGCCATTATTGGCCCACGCTCAGTAATTAACTCTTGCCAAATAGATACTGGGGCTAAGGTAATTGAATCAAATTGCACCGATTCTAAGATTGGTAAAGATGCAAAGGTTGGACCGTATACATATCTACGCAAAGGCAGCGTGTTAGCTAGTGAAAGTAAAGCGGGGGCATTTGTTGAGATAAAAAATTCCACTATCGGTGTGGGATCAAAGGTTGCCCATCTTTCATATGTGGGAGATGCCCAAATTGGGCAAGAGAGCAATATTGGTGCTGGCACAATATTTGTTAATTATGATGGTGAAAATAAGCACCGAAGTGAGATTGGTGATCATGTGAGAATTGGTAGTGACACCATGCTGGTGGCACCAGTAAGCATCGGTGATGGTGCTTATACGGCAGCTGGCTCTGTAGTAAATGAGGATGTACCAGCGGGGGCGATTGCAATCGCTCGCGCTCGCCAAGTAAATATCTTAGGTTGGGTGCTACGTAAACGAAAAGGGAGTAAATCTGCTGCAGCAGCGAAAAAGGCTGGTGCAAAAGAGTGATTAATTTCTAGTAGAGTTAACCTAGATTCACCACAGTGAGGGGGAAGCTAACCTGAATGAAATTCGCTTAGCCTCCGAGAAAAGTTTGCGCTTATTTACTGGCCGGGCTTACCCAGAGTTAGCAGATGAGGTTGCCTACGAGTTAGGTATCCCAATTACACCAACATCAGCATATGACTTTGCTAATGGTGAAATTTTTATTAGATTCGAAGAGAGTGTTCGTGGCTCTGATGCATTTGTACTTCAAAGTCATAGCGCTCCGGTAAATAAACAAATCATGGAGCAGTTGATTATGGTCGATGCACTAAAGAGAGCATCTGCTAAGCGAATTACGGTAATCCTTCCCTTTTATGGTTATGCCCGCCAGGATAAAAAACACCGAGGTCGTGAGCCAATCTCTGCAAGATTAATGGCAGATCTTTTTAAAACAGCAGGAGCAGATCGCCTCATGTGTGTTGATCTACACACCTCTCAAATTCAAGGCTTCTTTGATGGACCAGTTGATCACTTATTCGCTCTTCCGCTTTTAACAAATTATGTTGGTAGCAAAGTTGATCGTAAGAACTTAGTAATTGTCTCCCCTGACTCAGGCCGAGTTAGAGTTGCAGAGAGGTGGAGTGAATTACTTGGTGGCTGCAGCATCGCATTTATCCATAAAACTCGTGATCCAAAGGTTCCAAATGAGGCAACAGTTGGCAAGGTTGTTGGAGATGTTAAAGGAATGACCTGCGTTGTTATTGATGACATGATCGACACAGCTGGCACCGTAACTAAAGCAGTGGATGCGTTAATTGAAGAGGGTGCTAAGGATGTAATCATTGCTGCAACACATGCTGTTCTCTCTGGTCCAGCAGTTGATAGATTAAAGAAATCTAGGGTCTCTGAGGTAGTAGTAACTAACACACTGCCAATTTCTGAGGAAAACCGCTTTAGTAACCTAACGGTTCTTTCAATTGCGCCACTGCTTGCTAGGGCAATCAAAGAAGTATTTGAAGATGGATCAGTTACTAGTCTTTTTGATGGACACAGTTAAAATAGTTTTCATCTAGATCAAACTTGCGCCCGTAGCTCAACGGATAGAGCATCTGACTTCGGATCAGAGGGTTCGGGGTTCGAATCCCTGCGGGCGCACTTCACGTTTGAGCATAAAATTACTGACGCTCTTACTCCTAATCAGTAGCAACTTACTGATCTAGTAATCAAGCGCCCTACAACCAAATTGAATCATTCAAATCGCTTTAAAAATAACTCCATATCTTCACCAGATTCTGTTGTAATTGGATAAATATTAAAACTGCCTTCTCCACTTATAAAATCAAAACCAAAATGATATTTAGGATATCCATTAGTACCAACAGGGTATTGACCATTCATAGATTTAGGTGAGACATTAGAGATTGCTACACCCCTCGCCCCTAATCTATTCACTAGCCATAGCGATTGGTCGTCAAAAACAACTACACCTCTCCAGTTTGGAGCTTTATCAGAATCACAAGTTGCAATAAATATAGGTGAGATATGTTGCCCGGTGTAATGCTTAATTAACTTTATTGCCTGTCTCTCACCGAACCTTTCCATTAATCCCATTGCGTCTTCTACTTAATCAACTTTAATGCTCTTTGTGCTTCAATGACCAACTCTGGGCTGAAGCACTTTTGATTATTTAATATGACTTGATAAGAATTTTTTGTTGCTATAGAACTTTCAGCATACCCAGGTGTATATAAATACTCATCAAAAATAGCCATAATCCCACAATTATTTTTACTCTTAATCAACGATTTTTCAAATTTATCTCGGGTGGAAATAAAGGTTTTGAAGTCTGACCGACAGGAAGCAAGGTCTTTGTTAAGTCTAGCTTTATTGGCGGCCTTAGATTCATTTGCTTGCACCATAAACTTTTGTGCTTTACTTTGATAATTCTCATAACTAGCCTTGGGTTTCTTACACTCAGAACCAAAGAGAGCGTTCGCTGGCTGGCAAAAAACTACAGCAAATCCTAAGGCTAAAGAAATTACTCTTATTTTCATTTTTCGCAAGCTATTCCATCACCGTCACGGTCTGATTTCTTATTGGCTGTATATAAAGCCTTGTCATACTTGGGTTCTTTCTTAGTAGCTCCTCCAGAATTAACTGCGCCAGGTAATGCAACTCCGCCTGGATAAACTTTGTTTAGCTCAGTGCAATTCTTAAATTTTTTGGCGGCAGCATTTGCTTGAGATAATGTGGGAATAAGTAGGCTAAGAATTAATGACAGACTGATTGCTACTCGCTTCATAAATTTACTCTACTCAGTTTCTCTACCTTTATCTAGGTAGTCGTTGGAAGACTTGAACTTTAGGAGAAATTTCTAGTTAGGGAGTACATACAGGAGTGAAAGGAAATTAAACAAGGTGGGGTTGGAATCCTTGGGGGATAGTTTTCTACAGATTCGGTCAATCTATGCAGAAAGTTATGAAGGAGTTCACTAAATCGTGCGATAAGTAGGCTTGAGATCCCCTGACTCTTTCCATTATCCTTACCGAAATTTTTTGGAGGTGTTATCACTGATGCGAAATAGTATGAGGGGTTTTTTAAGCATTTTTACATCATTGATTTTATTCACTTCATTGATAAGTGCCCCTTCGGCTAATGCTTGGAGTAGTGCACAAACCAACGTAAGTGTTTTTGGCGGAAGTTCAAGCGACTTCGGCAGCTCCATCGCAGTTGATAGCAGCGGAAATATTTACACCACAGGATATTTCCAAGGCACAGGCGATTTTGACCCTGGAGCAGGAACAACCAACCTCACCTCAGCTGGTGGTTATGACGTTTTTGTTTCAAAGCTAGATTCTTCAGGCAATTTTGTCTGGGCTAAGAGTTTTGGCGGAAGCACAAACGAGTTCAGCTACTCCATCGAAGTTGATAGCAGTGGAAATGTTTACACCACAGGATCTTTCCAAGGCACAGTAGATTTTGATCCTGGAGCAGGAACAACAAACATCACCTCACCTGGTAATAGTGACGTTTTTATTTCAAAACTAGATTCTTCAGGCAATTTTGTCTGGGCTAAGAGTTTTGGAGGAAGTGCTAACGAATCTGGCCAGTCAATCGAAGTTGATAGCAGTGGAAATGTTTACACCACAGGATATTTCCAAGACACGGTAGATTTTGATCCTGGAGCAGGAACAACCAACCTCACCTCAGCTGGTGGTTATGACGCTTTTGTTTCAAAGTTAGATTCTTCAGGCGATTTTGTATGGGCTAAGATTTTTAGTGGAAGTACATATCAAGAAATTGGCTACGCTATCGCAGTTGATAGCAGCGGAAATGTTTACACCACAGGATATTTCTGGGGCACAGTAGATTTTGATCCTGGAGCAGGAACAACAAACCTCACCTCAGCTGGTAGTAATGACGTTTTTGTTTCAAAACTAGATTCTTCAGGCAATTTTGTCTGGGCTCAGAGTTTTGGCGGAAGTGCACTCGACATTGGCTTCTCCATCGCAATTGATAGCAGTGGAAATGTTTACACCTTAGGAGTTTTCCGAGACACAGCTGATTTTGACCCTGGAGCAGGAACAACCAACCTCACCTCAGCTGGTATTAATGACCTTTTTGTTTCAAAGCTGAATTCTTCAGGTGCTCTCCTTTGGGTGAAGGGTTTTGGCGGAAGTTCAAGCGAATCTGGCCAGTCAATCGAAGTTGATAGCAGTGGAAATGTTTACACCACAGGATATTTCGAAGGCACAGTAGATTTTGATCCTGGAGCAGGAACAACCAACCTCACCTCAGTTGGTAGTAATGACGGTTTTATTTCAAAACTAGATTCTTCAGGCAATTTTGTATGGGCTAAGAGTATTGGTGGAAGTTCAGGCGACTCCGTTAGGTCCATCGCAGTTGATAGCAGCGGAAATGTTTACACCACAGGATCTTTCCAAGACACGGTAGATTTTGATCCTGGAGCAGGAACAACCAACCTCACCTCAGGTGGTCTTGCTGACGTGTTTATTCTAAGACTATCTTCTGCTGATAACACAGAGGCAAATTCTGCCCCTGCTGCACCAACTTTGAACTCCGTAGCAGCCGGAGACCGCAGGGTCACGATCACGTTTACAGCAGGTGCAAATAATGGCGCTGCAATAACTGACTACGAATATTCGCTGAACAGTGGTTCCTATACATCGGCAGGAACAACTACTTCACCTTTTACAATTACTGGCTTAAGTGGAAGAGCTGCTTACTCAGTAACGATTAAAGCAAGAAATAGCGCTGGGCTATCAACAGCATCTTCTTCACTCTCTGCAACAACAACTGATTCATCGCTAGATACGAGTGAGGCAGCAGCTGCAGAAGCCGCACGACTTGCCGCCGCTGCAGCCGAAGCTGCACGACTTGCCGCAGAAGCAGAGGCTGCTCGAAGAGCTAATGAACAAAGGCAGATGGGAGATCTATCTTCAGTATTGCCACTATTTAATGAACTTATAAAAGAGATCGAAGATGGTTTGAAATCAACTTCAGCTCCAAAGAAAAAATCCTTAACTAGTAAAACTAAACAAAGTAGTCAGGCTAAGCCAGAGAAACAGAGTAATTCAGAGCCGCTACTAATTCCGACGCTACCAGCTACAGAGCCTGAAGCACAAAAGCAGGTGGGAGAGTTAGTGAGCATTAGTCATAAGGTGGGCTTTGGACTTAGTGCATCTTGGATAAATAGCGGTAATATCAAAGCGTTAAGAGGCTTTATTGCAGGTATTGAAGAGAGTTTTGAGGTAGAAAGGATTGTAATTCAAGGTTACGCCCAGCCTACCAAGA
>Ga0247831_1003442_pt1 | contig 23072 bp, 27 predicted proteins | sample LaCruzMarch2015__9_FD_192406 | JGI IMG/M metagenome (GOLD analysis project Ga0247831, IMG submission 192406) | Freshwater microbial communities from meromictic Lake La Cruz, Castile-La Mancha, Spain - LaCruzMarch2015_1m | ecosystem: Environmental > Aquatic > Freshwater > Lake | place: Spain...
CGTACCCTAAGCTAGACACTCTTTCTTCCTTGTGACTTCCATCATCTCTGGTAGGTCTCGTGGACGTCGTCCTCCTATGCTGGGAGTCACATCCTCTCAGATTCAACATGAAATTACAAATTACACTTTCGTGTGTAGGTGTAGATCACTCGGGGCGCGCGGGGCTTCTCTTTTTTCGCGCCAAATCTCTTACTATAGTTGACACGTCGCAACCCATGCGCTAGATTATCTTTATCCCATGATGGTTCCCCCAGCGGATTGCTGCACGCCGCTGAGCAATGATGTGGCGACGACGAATTTCACCTTAGAAAGCCAAGATAGCGATGACAACAATGCAGAGTATGATGAGTTCTTACGATTTGTATATTTCGACAAACTTCGAGATGATACGGATGCTGCACTTTATGCCACACCGAAGAAAAATCATGGGCCGACGGCGCACGAGGTGTCTTCGCCAAACGAGGAAGAAGCAGGCAGTAATAGAAATAATAATAGTAATATCACGCTGGCAACACTGGATGTTACTATTCCAGAGGAGACGAAAACGGTTTATAAGCAACAAGAATATACCGAGAATGAATCAACGATGATGACGACGACTAAGGGTGGATCTGCTATTGAAATCATCAACGATACCAAAGACAACAACGACAGCAACAACATCAGCATCAACAATAATAATAACGATGATTGGATGAAGAAATTCATTCATACTGCAATCGAATACTATAAAAATACATTCACTATTCTGACAGAGAATATACATCTATACATTATCAACATTGATACATGGTACAATGCGGTGAAACACAACAATGATATATCTTATAATATCCAATCTACGTACCAGGCGATTATGTTCCATGTGGAATTATTCATATTATGGATACTTACCTCATTTGGGTTTTTGATTATTCTCTTCTTCGCAACATTTATATCCTCCGAATCAGATGATACATCTTCGTCTTCATCCATTACTCGAAGCAATACTGCTTATATTAAGAAGGAGAACCAGGTGGAGGATAGCACCCCACTGAACATAATTGAAATTACCGATCCAACAGCAGACACAACAACAGACACAGCAACAGACACAACAACTACCAATGCCATCAAGTCAAGAGATGATACTGATGCTGCACCTGATTCCACACTGAAGGAAAACCATAAAAGGGAGAAGGAGAATAATGTAGTAGCGCTTCCGACTCCGGAACAACTCATACTCGTACAAACAAGCTGGGCAAAGGTTGTACCGATTGCCAATGTCGCAGCCGACCTCTTTTATGGCAAGTTATTCGAGCTTGATCCTAACCTTCGTCCACTTTTCCCAGACGAGATGGTTTATCAAAAATCTAAATTGATGAAGATGCTTGATCTTGCGGTGAATGGACTTACCAATTTAGAGGAACTCGTTCCGAAAGTACAGAATCTTGGTCGTCGACATGCTCATTACTTTGATGCCACACCGCCCATGTACGCGACTGTGGGCGCGGCACTATTATACACACTCGAGAAAGGTCTAGGTGATAGTTGGGATGAAGCACATAAGGAGGCTTGGACAGTGGTTTACGGTGTGCTCAGTAGTACAATGATTGATGCTGGTGAACGATTGAGTAAATCTTCATATAGCAGCTTATCAATTATACTAGAAGATATTGGAATAGACACCCCTCCTGCCAGAGGTGATAAAAAGAAAATGCAAAGACGAATATCAATTACAGAGAAGTATATTAGGACAAAACCTCCCATTGACTTTCGTACAGAACAGCTGCTGAAGATTAAATCACTCACAGCTGCCTTATTTGAGGATAAAACCACTGTCAATGATGAGAAAAAATCCATTGACGAGAACTATTGGTATGGTATATGAAACAAAAAAACAGCTCACCAAAGTCTTTCCCATGATTTGTGTGGTCTCCAAAGATTACAACGTACCAAAGGTGAGGGGGGAGGATGCTTCCAGGGTGAAAATGGTAAGTATCTGGATATACCTACCACGGCCTCTGCCTACTTCTCTTCATATGAGGAAGGTATTTCATGATACATTTACAACACATCAGGTCTAGGAATTTTTAGACCTTATATTATTTATGTTTCCAAGTTGATTGTTGTGTGGTTCATCACGACCATATATTCGAGATAACGTTTCAACAATTCTTGAAACGAAGACGGAGGACGTATCCTTTCATTCCAGAGAGAGTCTACAATAGATCGTAACCTGTAAAACAATCTAATTAATGTCGACATAAAAGAATAATTTGTGTACTTTCCTCAGCCAGCAGAAATAGCATCGGTATTGCTTGTGCGTGACTCTAATCAAGGTTATAAGTCTGTGTATTACTCCTAAACAACAACAAACTAAATCAAATCACTGAATGGCATGGGTTGGATAGTCGTAATCTCTCCATCTCCACCCGGTGCAGTTAGTAAATACGCCTCACGGGGCTTCTTGGCATGTCGCTTCAAGTCCACCCTCTCCCCTCCCTCACGTGCTGCCTTCTTCGCGGCCTCATTGGCCTTCACACGTGCAATAATCTCCTTCTGACATTTGGATTTACGAATGTGTTCAATACGTACATGAATACGCTTTTCGAGGATACGCCCATTCACGAGTTTGTTAACACGTACACCCACGGCACTCTTGGTTACGTTAAAGACAATACCGGTCCGGCCATGATAATGCTTGTGGGGCATGCCTTTGTGGATCGTTGGGTCGGCAAATATGTCAACGTAATCACCCACCTTCACGGGCATGAGGTATTGAGATAGTGGTGGCAATCCATGCTTGCGGAATTGCTTCTTGAACATACTGCGTGTTCGCGCTCGCCATCCAAATGAGTGAGGCATCTTGGTAGTAGATTAATTGATGAAAAAAGGAAGAAGGGAAGAATGTGGCGGAACCTGAATAGTGGCGAGATATTAAAATGTGACGGAGTGAGATTGATATAGAATTACAGTTTGACAGCAGCCGAACATGGTAAGCGACGATCGATCTCATGTTCCACCATGTCCAGAGAACACAACATCGTCCCGTCAACGCACCTTGTTGTTCAATAAAATGAAAAGGCTGATTTTAGTAAAAAGTAAGTTTGTACTACTAATTCCTACGTGCTTTTGTAGCCGTCGACGACTCCATCTCAAATTCGCTGGAGCACTGGCCGAGAAGGACGAACTATCAACCAATATTTCAATCACCATGGCACCATCAGGAAAGAAAACCGTAAGTATGCAGCCGGAGGGGGCAATATCCATGTGCTTTATCAAAGTCGCCTTGCCCGCCCGAGATGGCTGTCGTCGTTATGGAAGATTGGGAAGGAACAAATGAATGAATGATGGTGGTAAAGTTAGTAGATCATACACAACCGGGTGAGCGTTTCGACTCCCTGGTATTGGTTGAGTTGACGCATAGCCCGTTTTTTGTGGTGCATTTTTACGACGATCTTTTATTCATCCATCCATCCATCCATCACTTATGTAATCCTCCATTATTGTGTGAAGGCCATCGGGGGATTTGTGAAATTATTTATCCACCTTATTATTCAACACTAACTTTTATTTTGCCTCTATTATTTCGGGAACATTTGCAAAATGGAGAGTAGAAGAAGAATGTCGAGTCAATGAACTCACGACTGAAACTAGTTATGAAGTCCGGTAAGGCCATCCTTGGGTACAAGTCAGGACTTAAAAGTCTTCGTACTGGCAAATCAAAGATGGTACTCATTGCATCCAACTGCCCTCCGTTACGTAAGAGTGAGGTGGAGTACTTGGCCATGCTTGCTAAGACACAGGTTCATCATTACAGTGGTGACAATACCGAGTTGGGTACTGCGTGTGGGAAGTTGTTTAACTGTTCGGTAGTGAGCGTTTTGGATGGTGGTGATTCGGACATTCTGTCGAGCAAAGAGTAAACGATTAATCTAGACATCAGACATCTTCATATTATTTTATCAATCATCTTTACAAAAGTGACATGTTATGAATAGGAGGTCATACCTACCCCACGAGTAACAACATACCAGATTGATATTCGTAACATACCGTCATGCTCTTTCGAACCGTTATCAATAGCTAACTCTTCATTAGTGAGAGTCTTACTCACGATCGGTATCGGCTGGAACAGCCACAAGAATTGGAGGAGATTCGTATGGTTTGTTGCGTAAGTTCTTTGACGCATTACCAGCCTTCGGGGTGACAGCCATGCTCTGACGTCGCTTTATTGGAGTAAATAACATCTTGAGAGACATGTGATTCGGAGGTGGAATTGGACCTAAGACAGTGCGTCCACCCTGCTTGAATTTTGGTGGCTGCTCCTTCTTCTTGGAATGCGGTGTTACTACCTCCGAGTTTGAAGAAAAGATGAGCACTGGAGCTCGTTTATATCCAGTTTGTTGATGCTTGAAACGAGGTGTTGTGTCCTCCATCGTGACATACTTTCCACGCACTACTTGCTTCTTGGGACGTGGCGTTGCGACCTCGTTCAATCCACTCACGCGTGGTCTCATCTCCTCTGCAATCCTCGCCGCCTCTGCCTCTGCTGCGACCTTAGCTTTTGCAGCTTCTTCAGCGAGTCGTATCTCCTCTGCAATCCTCACTAACTCTGCCTCTGTTACAGCCTTCGCTGCAACAGCGATTCGCATCCCCTCCACAATTCTCTCTGCATCTACTGTATTGGCCTCTGCTACAGCATTAGCTTTTGCAGCCACAGCGAGTAGAGAACCTTCCCAGGTTTTCATCTCATACGGCATTTTTGCTGAGCAGTAGATACACAAGCAATCTTCACCTTTGTTGCGACATTTGCATTTAGCACAATACCATTCAGTCTCCTCATAGTCATCTTCATCTTCGTCAACGAGGTCATGTAGAATTCCATCAGGACTGGGGATTGAAGTTGCAGTAGAAGACGATGGACTCTACCATATGTGGTGTAAAAAACGCTGTAATGTAATAAATAGATGCAAAGAAAACGCCATATGACTCACCATGGCAAACAATGTTGGGGTTTTCATCTCGCACGACCTTCCTGCTGAGCAGACACACGAGAATTTGCATTTAGAACAAGCCCAGTCCTCAAAGTCTTCTTCTTCATCTTCAAAGTTAGCGGTAAGTTTCCGTTCTGCAAGCTCAGGTCTGCCTTCAACCGCAATCCTTGAAGGCAGACCTGAGCTTGCAGAAGGCATGACCATAATGTCGTTCACCTCCTCGGCTGGTAAAGCCACGATTGTAGGAGTACCGAAGAAGTGTGCAGAGACCGGAGATTCGTCCGGTTTGCCTTCGATGTGTAACTCATTGGGCGCATTACTAACGAACGATTTTGATTGAGATAATTGGAATCGCACTTTCACTTGTCTATTTGGATGTCGGATTGAACCAAAGACGGTGCGCCCACCTCGTTTGATTAGCGGTGATTGCTCTGATTTCGAAGCACTCAATGATTGCTTCGTGAGAGGTGATCCGGCAACTTCCTTTGCATCCTCTTCACGTTGCTGCTTCAGCTTCTGACGTTTGGTGAATTGGATTGCTAGTTCCATGACACTATCACTAAGATTTTCATGTGGTTCCCATGTATCATCCTTATCGGAGCACCCCTTCCATCGAATCTTATACTCCACTCGTCCACGATATCGACGGTGACCTATGACATCTGCAACCTCATAGAAGTCATCCGGGAGGTTATCGGGGACCTTCTTAGCAGCCGCCTTCTTCTTAGAGAGTGTTTTGGCCATGGTTGGACAAGGGTGTTGAGTGTTGACGATGGTGAACGATGAAGATTTATGAGAAGAACAGGGCGTTGGTTCCTTTTTCGACTAAGTACCGTGTGCTAACATTGTTAATTTTATTTTGGATGGATGATGATGTTTCTTGACAGATTAGAAGCAGCATTGGAAGAGACAAGTGAAGGCATCTTTCCACCTAGCCCATCAACTTCACCCGCCAAAATGAAATACCGAAGAGTTCCGGCCAGCACTATCTCGGTGCCTGGGAAGTCATCGCCATTCCGCAGGCAGATCCATGATTCTGAAGTTGTTCGCACCAGAGTGGCGTCGAGGAGGATTATCAATCGCACGATCGATACCATCGAGTGACGCTGGCGCTTGGCAACCACGATTCCAACAAGAGCAGCACCAGAATCTACAACATCGGCAACAGCAGGTAAGATATCATCGTACCGACTACGATGGACCAGGAACGTACGACAACCGAGAGACTGGTACAAACTTTGGACAACATGATCACTCTCACAATCACACACATGAAGTAGAGGAAACTGAAGAGAAATTAAGACTTCAAAAGTTACTACGTGCACGGTACGATCGACGATCAGGAACGTTTGTTGATCGTGGCTATACCATTGGGATCGGTGGACCGGTGGGATCGGGTAAGACTGCACTCACTCTCGCTCTATGTCGTGCATTACGTAACAAAGTCCAAATGGGAGTCGTTACGAACGACATCTTCACACAGGAGGATGGAGAATTCCTCGTCCGAAATGAGGCCTTGTCGAAAAGTCGGATCATTCCGGTCGAAACAGGTGGATGTCCACATGCCGCTATACGTGAAGATGTGAGTGCCAACCTTGGTGCACTTGAGATAATTACACGTCGTATATATGCAGAAGAAGAATTGGGATCATCATCAGGTGAAGCGACAAAGCCACTTTTGTTGTGTGAGTCAGGTGGGGACAATCTCGCAGCAAACTTTAGCAACGAACTTGCCGATTACACCATTTATGTTATTGATGTTGCCGGAGGCGACAAAGTGCCCAGAAAGGGTGGACCAGGAATTACTCAATCAGACCTACTAGTTATTAACAAGATCGATTTAGCGGAGGCAGTCGGTTCAAGTTTAGATGTTATGGAACGCGATGCCAACCGAATGAGATGCGGGGTGGCAGGTGGTGAGATCGGCCCAACGGTATTTGCGTCAGTAAAAAATGGAGTGGGGTTGGACTTGATCATTGGACATATTATGAAAGGATTTGAGAATACACATAGATTGGTGGAAAGTGCTAAATGATTGGTAGTGGGTTGCAATTCGTACAAGAAGAGGACGATATCTAGCAGGAGCTTCTATGTATTAATTGCATATTTTTTTGTCGTGATATAGACAGTATATGTTTGTAGAGAGAGAGAGAGCAATGTTCTCTTCACGAACGTGGTTACCGGTCCTTGATAGAGAGGGATGACAAGATATCCAAATAAAAATCCAAGATTATTTATGCGTTGTTTAGATATAGCATTTAAAGCACTCTGCGTTGGCAAAACCCAACCAAACCAAAGAAGAATGATAAAAAAGCATGATAAAGATAACAGTTCAACAAATGGAGCTGGGACAAACCAATTCTATCAAAATCCCAGCTCCTCTCCTCACACATAAATCATTAAGCCGTCGTGGCGACCGCCCCAATTCCACTCAGTGAAACACCATGTCCCGCCCTCCTTTTTCATGATTCAGTATCGTAATAATGTACTGTAAATTTAAAGCACATGATACACAGAGAATGCGATGTCTATTGCCCTCCTGTAGTCTGATTTAGTAGGCAGGATATAAATTGCCCCCTATTAAATACCTCATGGCTACTCGGATGACAGTCTTGAGACTAAGAAGTCGTCGACAAACTCTATCAACAGCGTTCTTTTTGCAATTGCTCATGGAATGATCGTTTCCTTCACTTCTTCCAAATCCTTTCTTCATCTGTTGGTAATTTGAACCCTTGGATCAATTCATCTCCGACCGCCGCCACGAGCTCGACCCCGTCCTCTTCCAGATGAAAGCTTGACTGGGTTGAGTCCAGTTACCTTTTCGGCCTGCAACGCGGCCAACATTGACTCTGCTGCCAAAATTTTCACTGGATCACTCGATTTTTCGGCCTCGTCTACCTTTTGTTTTGCCAATGCAATCTTATCCTCCTTTGATTTTGCCTGTTGGGTAGCTTCCTCTTTCACAGCCAGTTCGACACAATCACAACATCGACTTTTCCCATCACCTTTGGACCATTGATTTCTATTGAACGACGACTGAGGCAAATCTTTACCACAGCTACCAGCACATTGTCTTCGTTCTTCTTTATTCGGATCTGTCCGTTCGTTTATGCTACTTTTTTGATTTCTCCGTGCTTGGGCTTGCTCCCGTTCCGCTTGTTCTGCAGCGGACACGCATTCCGTGCACTTTAGCGGTATCCCATTTCTGTAGCGTTCCATGGCCTTTTTCGAGAATTTATCTCCCATCAATCGTGTTCTGCGACAAGTACCACAGTCAAAGGTTCCTGCCCACGTGCTCGTGACAACAGGAGTTGACATTCTTAATTGAACCTCTCTAGCGTGCGTTAGCACGGTGGTTCGGTTGGTCGTGTTGTGAGGTGAGATTTGGCGGGACAAGAGACACCAAGGACAACACCACACCCAAAAATAAAGTCATGCCCCGAACGATAGAGCCAGTAACGGCGCCTAATCAATATCTCCGGGGTGACATCCTCTGTCCCTCCTCGGACCCAACCATCGCAGCTCACGTTGCCAAAGGACGGAGTGTATCTGGCCGATCGACGTACCGATTACGACCACAAAAACGTGCATCGTCACTAGTAACCAAGTCCAACAAGGCATTGTCTAAATCATGGGACGAAAAAGAGGCACAACGTCTACTAAAAAAGGAGGTGAAGGAGGCACAGTCAATAATGATCACTGAGCGTATTGAGGCAAAGCGTCTGAAACGTCAAAATCGACTGGATAATGAAAAACGACGGATGGATAATGAATATCGCAATGCCAAGAAGAGTATGCAAACATTGAATGCCGGACGATTGGGCACAACGATGAGGAATATGAATAAGAAACAATTACGACAGATTAAGAAGAGTAGGATGAATAGTAAGACGGGTGTTGTCGAATTCGTCGGTGCATACGAGAAGTAGAAATAATAAACGTATACGAGGGAGATTTCGATTGGGGGATGGAGGAGGGTGGTGGGGATAAATTCATGGGGAGGCGTAAAAGTATTTCAATAGACATTCACTCTATAATTAATGTCATCTGGTATTAACGAATGATTTCCAGGCTTTCCAAACCAACAATCCGTCAGGCACAAAGTCCCATTGCAATTCATCGTTACATTCTTTACGATTCAATGTTTCATTGGAAATGGTAATATTCTCGCTGTCCATAAGACTACCGGCCCAACTTCCCTGTCTTACCAATCGTTTGATCGACGCTTCTGCTGCTAATTCGACAATATCATACGGCACAAACTTCCCCCAATCAACCTCCTCTTCCTGGAAGGTGATATTTTCTAAATTACACGACATGTACGTGAACATTGACACGACGCTCGATTGAAGGATGTGCACACTGTACAACGGAATAAGTCATCGGAGAGGGGAGAATAATCATTCTCTTCCACTCCTACTCGTTCACTGAGGATGTCCAACCCGCGCGTTAGCCCAAGCTCCTCTGCCACCTCCCGTGCCGCAGTCAAACGCGAATTTTCGCCTCTCATCGATACACCTCCCACAAACATATCATAGAATGAAGGAAAAATCCGCTTTGTCGATGTTCGACGATGTACATATACCAATGGCACCCTTCCTGCATTTAATGTTTGGAATACATCCTCATCTTTAGTAACGAGTATACCGATGCCCCGGTGAAGTATATTGTAAGTGTGTATGTATGGTCTCGGAAGTGAGCCTAACACATTACCGTGTTGATTGACCATATCAACCAGTTCCATTTCGGAATAGTGTGTTGTTGCGGCATCCTCCATCGAAGCAAATAGTCGCCGTACGCCACTATCATTGCCACCGAAGATGAAATCGGAAAGATGAAACTTCTGACATCCTTCTCCCTCAATCAATGGTAACGTTATAAACAGAGGTGTTCTTCCACTAACTCCCCGTCTTCCGTCGTTGGAGCTACGACTTATAATCTCCGATGCTGCCGACTGTATCATTATCCTGGCCAAGATGCATAGTAACTCTCTTGCTACACCACCGTACTTCTTCTCGTTCATTTGATCGACTTTAACGATGATTTCAATGGGCCACAATTCGTAGTCTTGCTCGTGCGACCAGCAACAATTCAATGTACAGATGGGCGTATCACTATCATCTAGTTCCACATCAACATTGGAAGAAATGGCTCGCATTGTTGCTGCGTTGGTATCAAGACTCAAAGGAGATAACTCCCATCGTATATTGTCATTCTCCGAAGACGACGAATGGTCGCATGTAGCGCGTATTAAGTAATCGGACGCTAAGGAACGACCGAACGTGAAAGATGTTTGTTCATTTGTTGCCGTTTCTGTTGCCGTCTCCGATGACGTCGTGTCCAATATCATTGGCAATGACGCCGGTATTGTTCCGATCACATTCCTTGCTACGAATGACGCTAAAAACGAAGTACCGGGTGTGAAAAATTTCCAGCAGATGAACAGTATCAACGTGCAGTATCCATCATTGCGTGGCCACCGATGCCGCCGCATTCAACCCAGTGGAGATGACAGGGTCTCTGGCTCTGGTGTGTGTGAGGAGAGTGAGCCACTGCGCCAGCTTCTGGACTTTCATTCTCCATGAAGCTGATCCCAAAGAGACTGGTGCACAGGTCTGCCTTTGCTGAATTCTTACGGGATGCGGCCGATGGTCAGAGTAGCGCATTCTTCTATGTGATCAGTGGTGGCGACGAGTATGCTCCATCATGCTTAAAGATTAAGAATTCATCAGAAACGAATATCATCCATCGATGGTGCGACATCTACAACAACACGCATCGTTCCAGTGCAACCAATAAAATGCAAATGGAAACTTTCAACTATTACAATAATATTACTTACAAACATCCAAACATCACATATATATACATATCTTCCAGAAGAAGCAATCACGACTTTCAATACTCAACAAAACTCATCCAACATATAACAACATCCAACATAAATATAAAACCCCTTCATACTAATACCAACAATGATCAATATACCGACCAATATCCAGTCTCACTCGCATGAGCTTTTGTGCAACTTTCGACAAACACAATCTCATCCGGCTTCGGGTGGTGGTGTTGCGTTAAACAACGGTCCTTCAATGTTACCGGTCGGATATCAAACTTTTCACTTGCCTTGGCAACAAAGAGCTGACTTGGATCATTCGTCTTGCAGGAACTCAGTGCGATAGCAATCCCATTAGCATCTGGACCAACCTTGACAAAGTTGGCTCGATCGACCGTTAGACACAAATCACTATTGGTCAATCGATACTGATACCAACCACCACCACCGCTTCCAGCATTTGGAGGTTTCGGTACTTTAGCCCTCAGCTTTCGTGTATTACCTTTAGGAGATGACACGACGAACGTAACATCGGCATTACTCTTCTTCTTACAGTCACGGATCTTTATTATGCTACCAGATTTGCAATCTCCAGCACATGTCATGCACCACCTAGAACGGGGAGATGTTATTGTGGATCAATGAGAAAATTCAGATACAATTGACAAAAATGCATTACTTACCATTTCTCATCGGTATTCTCTTGCCAATAGTATCCAGGCTCCCAGTATAGTTTCAACCGAAACGAATCGTCTTCGTCGAATATATTATTGAGGTGACGCGCTGTTTTTGCCACGGCTGCAACATCAACCTCAATTGAAGTAGTACGCAAAGTAGGGAGAGATTCTCTGCTCCGATGAGTTGGCTTCGTGATAATAGGCAATAGGTCTTGAGATGGCATGATGGAAGATGGTGCAATTGAGGGGGATTTAGTAACAACCATTGAAAATGTTTTGGTAGGATTTGCATCGATCAAAGAGCCATCGTCATCGGTGTGTTCGTCGCGCTGATGAAGGATAACGGGGATTCCAATGACAAATGCGATCGCAGTAGTACCTAAAATGATTCCTCCAGTGGCAAGGAACTTAGTTCGCATCAAGCTAACACGGATTGGTGATTCGCTCATCGTTGACATTGAATGCGGAAATTATGAGCTTGCTTGCATTATTGACCGCTTCACTTTGATGCTGGTGTCATATTTGAGATGCCGTAGTAGTGAGATATTGCATTATTTGTTCTCAAAGAGTAGGCGATCACACGACCCAGCAAGGACTCAGCATGCATGTTTGGTCGAGGATGATCTCAGCATGATTGGCGAGAAAGAAGAAAATATACCAATCCATTTAATGTGATCGAACACATAATATGGGCAGACTTTGTGTCTGGTGGGATTGATTGTTAGCATATGAATTCACATGATGTATTGGATCCTGTAAGACTCCGGTTAGATGAAGGCATATCGGTAGAGGTTGGACGGCTGATTAGCACTTTCATTCATTTTAGATTGGAAAGAGCCGCCTTTATCATGATGCGAGTGACTCTTGCCTTCATTGCGGTCAAACATGTGATAGCACACTTTTCTTTTGTTGATATGCGATCTCAGATTGCTTGTGACTTTTACGCAACATCTGGGAAGAATTGGCTTGCGCAACCGATAATGGAAGGCGAACCGTACTCTGATTGGTGGATGCACGGTCAAGCTGGCTGTCAACTCAATGCAACGGGGTCGTTCGCTTTGCCAGCAAATGGAAGAACATATATCGTCATGAGCAGCACAGTAAATCAAGTACCGCCACCGTATTCGGACGTCGGATCGGGGTATGCGCCATCGGATCCAGACTATGTCCTAACGTCAGATGAGTGGGGTACAGAGTATAACGATCCAGGTAACACTCTTCAGGGGCATCATAATATACATGCCTACACTCGAAATGATACAAGTGGCTGTGCTTTGGCCATCTCGTACAAGAGCAACGCAACAGATGTTCAGCCGCATGATTTTGTCATTTTCTCTATAATCCGGGACTGTCCAAAGCGACAAAGGGAGTTGATTGACGTACCTAATTTGCCAGCATGCCCCGATGATAAATGTATCTGTGCTTGGCTATGGATTCCAAAAAATAGTGGGACGAAAAATAATTTCTTCACTCCCTTTGTTTGTCATGTGACGGATTATCTAATGGATGCGAGTCCTATTGATTTTGAGTATGCCATTCCACCAAGGAGATGCCTGGACCCCACACTTTGCAACTTCGGTCCTCGAAATCCCATATATTATTTAGGGTTGGGAGAGCAAATTAACATGCCCGAAGATTCGTCACAATCGCCGCACTACAGTATCCGTTATGGCTTCCGCGATGGTGCACAAAATGATATATTTGTCAACACCAATCCACGTCGCAACGTCACTGTTTATCTTTCTACTGAGCACAAGTGTAACAACAATATGAAATCACGAATTGTGGAGCCTAATAGCTGGACTGATTTGACATCTCCAAATTGTCAATGCAAAGCAGTGATGGATAGAAATGGTGAAATCAATATCTACGATGGCACAACTCAAATATCTACTGTAAATATCGGTGGTACTTCTGGTCCTTCCGACCTGGTCAATAATGTGACATTTAAGGCTAACACTCAATACTTTCTACTTGCATTGAATCCCTACCGAATGGACTTGAATGATAAATGTTATATATACGTGACTGATGGAATGGGCGTCGTCGTTTGGGAGAGCATGTTTCACAGGGGGAAAGCTTTACAGTACGTCGAAAGTACCTTCACTGGCATGAGCCAAGATCCATTAGAGTGGGGAACCGCTGGCGACGACAGCTTGAAGCCACCAGTCAACCCACCAACAATCGTACAGCCATCATCTAGTCCTACAATCCTTTCAACTGACACTGTCGTTGTATTGACATCTTCCAGCCCAACAGTCAAACCTACATTCGAGTCAAGCACCAGTCCTTCAGCGTCCTTGGTCTCGTTGCCAACTGTAACCAGTAGCGACTTGCTGGCAAATGTAGTTCGGTGGATGAGCCAGTTTCCAAGGTAAGAAAATTGTTTGCACAATTGATTTGCGTCATCTCTTGACTAAAGTAAAATCTAAATCGTCTTAGGTTCGGCCATGGCTCTGACTTTGCCAAGCTTGCATCAAGTGAACAGGAGGAGCAAGTTGATTATGTTTTGGGGGTGAGTTTGCAAACGACGTAAATGTTTGGAGTCATCTTTATGTGTACACATTATTAATTTCTTCTTCACTATTACAGATATTTGCTGTGTCGTACTTCATCATGTCTCTCTTCATCTTCTGGGCTGCTTTACTCATTGCGTTCAAGTGCATGGGAACGCAACGAGTTGGTCTATGTGCGGGTAGAATGTATGTCGACTGTGATCTAAAGGGTCAGTTCATCAAACGACCGACATACGTGTGGAAAATCCGTGTGATATTCATCTTCTTCGGACTTTGCATGTTATATCTATGTATAGCGTTGGCGGGTCCTGGACTAATATCGATTAAGAAAACGTCGAGCTCAATGCGAAGACTAATATTCGATACGGACAGGCTCATCGCAAGCGGGTTAGAGATTATGACCTCGGCGGAGAGTGCGAAATTGGGAATAAATAATGGACTGGATAAACTATCAATGCTGAGTATTGACAAGACTTTTCCAATACCAGAAGTAATCGTTAACATGGCCAGACAGCTTCAGAACATTAATTTTGAAGAGATCCGAAAACAACTGTATGTCACAATGGATGGATTCGAGCAAATTGAGAAATTATTGATTAGATTTGAGGAAAATGACTGGATTATTCGAATGTTTGCGCTTGTGATGGGGGTGCTTACATTCTTCATGATCATACAATCCTGCTTAGCGTGGAATGGAGGATGGCGATATCTCTCGAAACTGAGAGTCACGTCGGAGTATATTATTCTTCCTCTATTTACAGTTGGAATCACATGCTGTTGGATCGTAACCGCAGCTCTTGCGTTTGCTGGTATTATCAATGCTGGTAAGTTTAAGTTATTGATTTAACCGATAATGAGCGTTGGACTTGGATTGTCCATTTTAAGATCTCACCTCTCTCTCTCAGACTTCTGTTTCGGAAATTCATTACAGAATGATCCAGCTCTAACGCTGACGAATATATTATTGGAGGAGAGAGGTATCGCAAGTGATCACATGATTTATGAAGCATTTACTTATTATCAAAGTGTAAGATTCTCTATTTTTGTTTATCATTTTGTTTTCATTAGCAAATCTGTGTTTGTCTTATTTCATTTATGCATCATCCAGGGTTGTGCAACTACTGATCCAATGATTCACTTGTACGGATATGAAGAATATCTTCAAGGTTTCCTTTATGAAATAGAAGAGGCTGGCAATTACAAGATTTACTTTCGTGGATCGTCAGTGTTTGAGGGAATCGGAATCATCACCAACAACTTGGGCATTCTTCTTGATGCGTTGAGGTGAGTAAAAAGTGTAGAAGTTACATATATTTATTCACACTAACTCAAATTCTATCTAGATCGACTCTTGATATAGCAAGCTGTTCTACGATTGGCACTTTATACACACAAGCGTTTGAAGAATTGACATGCACAATATCTTCTAGGAGCTTTGTGCTCCTTTTCTTAATCACCTCCGCAATCAGTGTTGTCGGAATGATCTTGTTAATGCTACGATCGGCCATGTACCCAATCCAAAAATTGTTTCCTCCGTTGCCTATGAATGCACAAGAGGATGAGTTGGAGGAATATTTGGCTTATATTCAAAATTGTCCAAGCTGGATGAAGACGTGGAACATCAGTATTGACAGTAGTATTCTTGCTTCACGAACAATCGTGTCTGACATTTCAGCCGAATCTACCAGTACAAGCATTGATCATGAGTTAGGAGGACATCAAAATGATTCCATATCGGACGAAGATGCTATATTGTTCAGGCGAGGTGCAATCAAAATCAATCCATCAGCACCACCAGAATCTCCATTATCATCTTATATTGGCACAGAATCTCCTTTAACATCTTCGTACATTGGCACAGTTGCATTTTATGACGATGAAGAGACAATACCTTTCTCTCCTACAGAATCCAAAGTTGAATCTATTCGCTCTCCTATAGAAGCCAACAAAGTTGAATCTATTCGCCATCGAATTAAGGAGAAACCTAATGGATTTGAAGTTCACTTACTGGATTGTGGTGGCGATGGCAACGATGAGCTTTCGCCATTTTCATCCCCTGATGCTTGCACTCCAAGTGACATGCAGTCACGGAGTAAAGATGAAACAAGAGGACAAGAAGTACTCAGTAATGATATTTCTTGGGCAACTTCTGTTTTCAATTTCTTGTCACCGTCAAAGAGTGACAACAAGAAGGAGTAGGTAGATCTTCATCTCAATTAAGTAAGTAGGTAAAGAAATATAGCTTCCTTTGTCAAGGCAATAGCAAAACTTGCCGCTTCGTCGGCAGTTTCGTTGAGCGAGAGCAGTGTGGATGCATATGCTGCCGATGATACTGTGGCAGTTGCTTACCGTCCAACATCTACTTCATCTACGTCGTCGAATTCAATGTTAGATTACAAATCCAACTTAAACCAACGTCGACTAGGATCAAGCAAAGCACCATCCAATGCCATTGACGTTACAATGAAATTTGGTGGTAGTTCTCTCGCCAACACGGAATGCATTGACCGTGTGACACGACTTATTCGTGACAGAATACATCCTCCACCGAATGAGGATGGGACTGATAGTAATGAAATACCCGTACGACCACGTGCAGTAATTTGTTCAGCCATGGGTAAAACGACCAATGCACTATTATCGGCAGGTGAGATGGCATTAGACACTGGGTGTGTGGATATTGAGACATTGCGGACATTGTACATGACGACATGTCAAGACTTTGGTCTATCAAATAGTACAACGATTGAGATTACAGGATTACTCTAGATGAATGTCAAGATATGCTCAATGGTGTAAAGTTGCTTCAAGAATTAAGCCCACGGAGTTTAGATCAGCTTGTTAGTTATGGTGAACGATGTTCATGTCGGATTGTAGCCGCCCGATTGAATCAAATAGGTGTACCAGCACAGGCATTCGATGCTTGGGATTTGGGTGTTTTGACAAATGATGAGTACGGAGATGCAAAATTATTACCCAATTGCATTGATACAATATGTGAAAGATTTAATAAGCGTGTCGATCCTGATGTGGTCGCAGTAGTGACAGGATTTATTGGACATAGTCCTATTGGGAAAATAACAACACTTGGTCGAGGTGGGTCTGAAGGTCCATGAAATACAAGTATGGAAGGATGTTGATGGGATACTCACGGCAGATCCTCGACTTGTCAAGACCGCCATTCCAGTACAAAAGGTATCATATGAGGAAGCGAGTGAATTGGCATACTTTGGAGCACAAGTATTACACCCTATTGCAATGCAACCAGCATTACGTGCTGGAATCACGTGCGTGTTAAAAATTCGTACAATCCAAGTGCACCTGGTTCAGTCATTGATAGTGTCGGCAATCCAAATAGACTGGTCACGGCAATAACATGCAAACGTGGTGTGACATTGATGGACATACGTTCACTCCAAATGCTAGGCGCATATGGTTTCCTTGGTGAGGTATTTGCCAAATTCAAACACAATAAAGTGTCAGTGGACGTCCTGGCCTCATCGGAGGTTTCAGTAGTATCAGTGACACTTGATAAGAAACAAAGGAATGAGGATGTCAAGGCATTATGTGACGATTTGAGTTCCTTCGCAGACATTGAATTGCGGAATGATAGAGCAATACTAACATTGATTGCCGATGATGGACATAGCTCTGACGTTTTAGCCACGGTTTTTCGCATATTTAGTGACCATGGGATAAAGGTTGAAATGATGAGTCAGGGTGTGTCCAAGGTTAATATTAGCTTCATTGTGAAGGAGGAACAGATTGATAATGCCATATTGAAATTACATGCTTGTTTCTTCGAAGGAGATTGCGATTCCGGCAAGGTCGAGAGTAGTCGGATATGTTGATGTTCACAACTTAACGTAAATTCTTAACATTCATTTACTCGAATATTCTTCTACACGTCATACAAACATAAATTGGTCAACATCAGGCTAACCCTCTCGGTTTAAAGCTCAACGTTCAAGCTCAACGTTCATCATGTAAACATTTTGAATTACATTGTTTGCCATCATCACCGTGTAGTAGCTTATATCGGAGTGCGAATTCCAATCGTAGCCTTCTGTCCAACCGACAATCGTGCCATAATCGCGGTTGCCGTATTTGAGGCGAACCATGGTTCCGTTTGGGATGACAAATTGAGTGAAACTCAGGTCTACAGTCTTTGAATGTGACGCACCATCAACATAGTTTACAGTGTAGTATCGGTCCATTGCTAAAACTTTGCAACGCATTAATGTGGCTTGAGATCCAACCATCCTTAACATTTTCATGGTCTCATAGCGTATATTGACGACAATTGGGAATACATTGTACTCGGAATAAGATGGTGGCTCCCAGCTTGCGGATGAAGAAGTTGGTGGCTGCTTTGGGGCTGAGGAGGAAGGAATGCCGGCGCCTCCAACACTACTCTGCTCTTGATCATATTCACGTCGCGACGATGCATCCTGTAACACTTGGTATGCGTTTGATACGACCTTGAAGGCCTCATCAGAATTGGGCAAATCATTCTTGTCAGGGTGCAGTTGCATCGACAACATACGATATGCCTTCTTTATTTCAACATGGGTGGCTGTAGGTGATGTGCCAAGGACTTCGTAATGCGAGGCATTATTTGAAGCTGCATGGAGGATCTTCTTGATGAAGATAGATTGTTCCTCACGCTTTTGCTTCTCCTCCCTGCAACGACTCGCCGCTTTCTCCCGTTCCATCCTCGCCCATTGAGCCTTCTCTTCAGCTTCTCTAGCTGCGAGTCTCTTCGCATCCTGAATCTCCTTGATCTGGCGACGGACATTCTCAGCGAGAATCGCATCCAACTTCCGCCTCTCTTCTGCCTCCACAACCAGCTTCCTCGCAATCGCTTTCTCCTCCTCCTCGCGTTGCTGCTGTTGCATACTCACTTCGGTCTGCCTGGTTTCCTCCGTGACGGTAGTTTCAACGTCATCTTCCCTGTTTTCTTCCACGGTCACACTTACTGCTTCTTCTGTATTGACCCTATTCTCCTTGTCTTCCGCACCCGCGTCATCATGTTCTTTATTGTCTGACAGATTGAGAGATTTGATGGCATCCTCGATGTCAGTAACAACCGAGCTCCCTTTTTTGGCAACACTTGCCGGAGGAGAATAAGTAAGGTCAATCACTTCGTTTTTTTTGGCCAACCTCGCCAATCGATTACTCCTGCGAACGGTTAGATTTTTGCCTGCTCGGGAATGATTCGATGCTTAGTTAAATGGTAAAGGGACACAATTTGTTGTCACAATTTACATGTTAGGGCTTACCTTTACAAAAGACCTTACTAGTTCTTCGTCCGAGCTTCGAGGATCTCTCGGAAACTACAGCCTTACGATTAGGGTATTTCTTCCAGATCGAGTCGCCAGAGGAGACAGAGCTATCGTCAGAGTCGTCATATGGCAGGAGACTTTGGTTGTTCATGGTGGTATCGAATTGTAATGTAGTGGTATCAAGATTATGAGGGAAGAGTAAACCGCTCGCCTGTTTCGATTTTTCCATCCAGCTTTGACGTGAAACATTCTTTTGATGGTGAAGCACATAAAAAAAAATTAAGGAGCAGCTCGTCTGTCTACTAACGCCTTCAGCAGAGAGAAAAGACTCTCTTGTAGTATTATTCAGTCAGTGATAATTCATCTGATGAGAAGGACATAGACCAAAACAACAAGAGAAAGGAGATAAATGAAACATCTTCGAACCAAACAAATTATTTGGTTAGGACCATTTGATTTGACATTGTAGACAATTCATCTGTGTGTCTTTCTCACGATCTTACACCGAAAAGCTTTTTCTCGAGTTGATCCTCAACTTGCTCAACATCTTTAATAATTGCCTTCTCTACTGCAACTGCATCCTTTATGATCTCCTTCTCAACTTTGACTGCATCCTTGACTATCTCCTTTTCCACCTTGACAACTATAAATAAAAGAGAGTTGACACGATCATAATTGTAAGTTTGTGACAAGTACAAAGAGAAAGTATGATATATTTATTTAATAAAAGCAAATATATGAACGTACCATCCATCGCCAATTCCTTCTCAAACAGTACCGCTTTCTCTTCAATCTTCTGTATAGCCTTCTCGGCTGTCTTCTCTGTCATATCAAGTGACTGTACTGTGGCAGTCCTAACCAGCACGGCCTGCTGCTGTAATTGCTTCTCCGTCTGTAAAGCCATTTTACCTGCGAATTTTTCTCGCAATATCACACGTTCCCCATCTTGCATAACCTTACATGTATTATCATTCAAACTAAAATCTTTATCAAAATCAAAATTTACCTTCTTGGCCGCCTCTCGTAGTCGTGGAAGTAATACCTCTGGCAATTGTGCCTCACGTGTGTACACGACTGCACCACCATATCCTACCCATGCATCATTCTCTCCACGATAATATACAAATGCGAATGGTGGGACACCGTCCTTATTGTCATCGGCGGCATAGTCTACAATGTACCAATCATCTTGATAATGGAGGTAATCATTGTCATGATTGATCAAGTGTGCTGGATTAGCCTTATCTTGGACGAATTCCTGTACAGCATCACGTGTAAAGAATTCTCCGTCTGGCTCCTGTATACGCCAATTCAACTTGCCTGCAAATTTACCTGGCTCAGTCTCGGTAAAGAAGTGAACCTGACATGGGAATGTGTCAAATAATTTATTCTGTCCGGCACTTATGTACCATCGTCCATTCCATAACTTGGTATCAAATGATTGTACTAATACCTCCTTCGATGGGATGGGATAGCTACCATCATCTGCCTTTTGGGGTACACATGTCATATCACTAACGGCACATTTATTAAATTCCCCAACGACTTCATTTTCGAAGACATTGCCGCATTCTATCTGACATCCGGACTCGTCTGGCTTGCCATTGCAAGTGTTGATACAAATTACATTGGCCAAACAGTTGGGATTTAGGATACATTTCGCTAGTGGGAGACGACATTTGTTAAGTAAGCAAAGACCAATGGCGGCACCGTCAGTGGCATATGCGGCTGGGACAGATGTCATGCTGTCGGATGAGCCGAAGGGTGATGACAGGGAAACGAAGGAGAGAGTAATGGCGAGAAAAGTTGAGGCTGTTACTTTCCCAATACGATCAATTATACTTTCAACATCGATGCTGCTTCGTACACTATTGTTGACGAAATGATTGTTGGTCGAGTGGCGTGAAGAAATGATTTTGACTTCATTGTTAGTTGCGTACAGAAGCGAATGACGCGATGGTTTATTCACCGGTGGCGCAAACGAGCTGCAATGAGGCGTTGCCAACAGTGTCAGCACTGACACGAGAAGCGACGACGTTATCTTCTCAGGGTTCATCGTTCCTGTAGACAGTAGACACGAGGATGGAGGTGGGCGGGAAATAGATACATGTGTTGGGCGGAAAATGCCTCACAAGCTACAAGGAACACCAAAAAAAAGAAGAGATAGCGACCACGTATCCCCCACTACTCTCACTCTTTAGACTGAAGGTTTCTTCATCAAATAACTTAAAGTTTCCATTGGAATGATGGAGTAATTCTTAGTGAAGTGTGACAAAATTAAGCTAGACATTTAATTCTGATTTTAAATCAAAGATTACATGAACATCAGGCTTGAGCGTCACCCTCTTTCTCACAGCCCTATAAAGCACTCGTTTCTAAAACCTCTCCATCCTGCTTTTCATCCCAGTCTCAAGCCTCTTTCTGTCTACAAACTCTTTATCTCTCTCCTCCATCACAATTATGTTGCATTAAAGAATGCACTTAATTGAAGAATGCACTTAACTTATCAATGGGATGAATCAATGTACCCGGTTTCAACACCATCATCGAGTACAATGTCAGAATGAAGAAACATGACACTACATTACTGAAATGTCGATCAACCACAACCTTCGGTGTTTCCAACCCCTCCTCTCCTGCTAAACTTTGTTCATACATGCGCTCGACGGCCTTCAATGCCGTACCCTGGGTAGTCAAGTCAGTGGCCGCCCACCAACTCATGAATGCGATCAAGGTCCAGAATATCGCGCCGACATGTGGTGGAGCAATGTTGAGTCCACCATACCGAACAATGGATAGTCCCGTTCCCGAAATCATAGAGATGGTCAATGCCGGGACAACGATCAGTCCATCTAATGCGGGTACCTTGTCAAACCAGAATTGTAACACACCTGGATTATTACTCTTGGCCACGAGACGTTCGATACAAGTTGTCAATATAATCCCACCACCGAATAACATTCCCCCCACCATATGCGACAAGAAGTACATACGTTCTGGCACAGTCTTCATAAATAATGGCCACGGACCGTATGCATTGTTAATGATAATAAAGGCAGAAATGGATATACCCCATATGGCAAGTAAGACTAATTCAATCTTCTTCTCTTGTGATAATTGACTATCGGATGCGTCATCGTTGACAAGTTCGACAACGCTCGCACCGGTCCCTTTCTTGGAGAGTATTATTTGTTTCCCCATCTTGTTGGATCCCTTGACCGCGGCTGCAGCAACGGGCTTTAGTTTCGTCTTTGTGGATGCATGTAGTTGAGTGGATGACGACGAAGACGACGACGACGATGATGATAGAAGCTGCTGTAAATCAGATAATGATGGCATGCCCCCACTGAGGAGATTGACATTGTTTTTATTACTTAGGAAGCTACGACCAACTGCAGACGATGGTGCAAAAGATTCAACGACAACAACGCTGTTACCGATTAGAACAAAGCTAAGAATGGCAGCAGCCAATGCCGCCGATGATAGACCACCAGACGACGTTCTATTGACGAGTCTCATTGGATCGCCGCTCGGAACGTATCGATCGATTCAATGAACAGTTGGTTTTCGTTCTTCCCCGCCCATGGTTTCTGCTCTGCGTGTTCTTCTTCGGATGTTCCTTGATAAATGGCGGAGCCCCTGCCAGTTCACGTTCCTCGTTCATTTCATGTTGTGTCGGGAAAAAACGAGCATGAGCCATCAGCGCAAGATTCTGCTGCCACTGCTAGTGCTAGTGGCGTCATTGGTGCTGCTGTTAACAGGAGTACCCTGCAACTTGT
>Ga0247831_1003444_pt1 | contig 23069 bp, 22 predicted proteins | sample LaCruzMarch2015__9_FD_192406 | JGI IMG/M metagenome (GOLD analysis project Ga0247831, IMG submission 192406) | Freshwater microbial communities from meromictic Lake La Cruz, Castile-La Mancha, Spain - LaCruzMarch2015_1m | ecosystem: Environmental > Aquatic > Freshwater > Lake | place: Spain...
CCGATGTAGTCAGCCTGGTCTTTAGAAAGCGTTTCTAATTCAACGCCTATTTTCGCTAAATGTAATCTTGCTACTTCTTCATCAAGAAGTTTAGGTAACATATAGACTTTATTTTCATATTTGCCAGGATTGTTGAAAAGCTCAATCTGGGCAAGGGTCTGATTAGTAAATGAATTTGACATAACAAAAGAAGGGTGGCCGGTGGCACAACCTAAATTCACTAATCTACCTTCAGCGAGGAGGATAATATCCTTACCATTCAGGGTGTATTTGTCAACCTGTGGTTTAATATTCATTTTAACTGCATTGGATTCATTATTCAACCAAGCAACGTCAATTTCATTATCAAAATGACCAATATTACAAAGGATCGTTTTGTCCCTCATCATATAAAAGTGCGCCTCTTTGATAATTGCACTATTTCCAGTAGCTGTTACCACGATATCTGCGCGTGGAATAGCTTTAGCCATAGTTGTTACTTCGTAACCGTCCATAGCAGCTTGTAACGCACAAATTGGATCTATTTCAGTAACAATAACCCGGCATCCTGCGCCTGATAAACTCGCTGCTGAACCTTTTCCTACGTCACCATAACCAGCGACAACCGCAACTTTTCCAGCCATCATGATATCGGTAGCTCGTCGAATAGCATCAACCAAAGATTCCTTACAACCGTATTTATTGTCAAATTTCGATTTAGTTACAGAATCATTTACGTTGATAGCGGGTACAGGAAGAGTACCTTTTGCCACTCTTTCGTAAAGACGGTGCACGCCTGTGGTTGTTTCCTCTGAAATACCTTTGAGTTCTTTAACCATTTCAGGATATTTATCCAACACGATATTGGTTAAATCACCTCCATCATCCAGAATCATATTCAGGTGTTTGCCGTCTTTGAACGATCTAAGGGTTTGTTCAACACACCACCAATATTCTTCTTCGTTCATACCCTTCCAGGCATACACAGGAATACCCGCTGCAGCAATAGCGGCGGCGGCGTGGTCTTGTGTAGAAAAAATATTACAAGAAGACCAGGTAACCTCAGCACCTAAGGCAACTAAAGTTTCAATTAAAACAGCTGTTTGAATAGTCATGTGCAAACAACCAGCAATTCTGGCGTCCTTTAGTGGTTTTGACTCGCCATATTTCTCACGAAGTGCCATCAAACCTGGCATTTCAGCCTCCGCCAATTCTATTTCTTTTCTGCCGTAATCGGCTAAAGCAATGTCTTTAACCTTGTAGGTTAAGGTACTTATCGCTGTACTCATTTCAATTATTTTTAAGGTATGTTTAATTATAGCAAATAAAAACGGTGCAAATCTACAAATTAAATAAATTTCAGAGGGGAAAAGTTGTAGATAAAAGTAATGTTATTCAGGTAAACCGGGAAAATCTTCTTTTAGGGACAATACAAATCGCGAGGCAGCGGCAGGATTGGTAGCCAGCGGAATATTATGTACATCACATAATCGCATGAGCATGCTGACATCCACTTCGTGAGGGTGTTTACCAAGGGGATCGCGAAAAAAGATAATCATATCGACATTCCCTTCTACCATTCTACTGGCAATCTGGGCATCTCCGCCTAATGGACCACTGAGCATTCTTTCTACATCAAGCCCAGCTTTTTCTAAATAGGATCCTGTCGTTCCTGTGGCAATTAAGTGAATATTTCGCTCCCGAAAAAAAGCGATGTGATCGCGAACAAAGCCTACCATATCCACTTTTTTAGTGTCATGAGCAATAATAGCTATAGTAAAGGTGGTTTTATTGGTAATCATGTTCAAAATTTAACCTTTGAAAAAATTAATAGTGCAATACTACCTTTAATGTGTTAATTTTGCAAAAAAATCTGTAAATCTTTAAAGAAAACCAAGTTATGAGTAAGAATTTCTTAGTAAAATGTGTGGTTTGTCTGTCAGTATTGGTTTATACCAACACTTTAGACGCTCAAATCATGGCTCCGGCAGCCAGTGTAACGTCTGAATTAAAAACAAAAGTAGGTTTAACGGACGTTACCATTCTTTATTCTCGTCCTTCAATGAAAGGAAGAGGCATTTTTGGTAAGGAAGTTGTTCCTTTTGGTGCAACCTGGCGCACTGGTGCTAATTCAGTTACAAAATTAAGTTTCAGTGAAGATGTAAAATTAGGTGGTGCGGAAGTAAAGAAAGGGGATTACGCTATTCTTACTGTTCCTAATGCAGCAGAATGGAAAGTAATGGTTTACAAATATGAAACATCTAACTGGGCCAGCTATGTGGAGAAAACACCAGCTGTTTCTTTCTCAGTCGCTACAAAGTCATTAGGAGAAAATGTAGAATCATTTACTATGGACGTAAATAATTATACCAACGAAAGTGCTACCATTGATATCAGCTGGGAAAAAACAAAAGTGAGCTTACCTCTTAGCGTAAATACTGATGCTAAAGTAATGGCTTCTATTGACAAAATAATGGCTGGGCCTTCTGGAGCAGATCTTTATGCTGCTGGTGCCTATTACCATGACGCAAAAAAAGACTTGAATAAAGCCTTAGAATGGGTACAAAAAGCAAATGCTTTAAATCCTCAATATTGGACTTTACGCAAAGAATCTTTAATTTTAGCTGACTTAAATAGAAAGGCTGAAGCTATCGCTGTGGCGACAAAGTCTTTGGAACTAGCTAAAAAAGCTGCGAATGATGACTATATTCGTATGAATGAGGCATCAATTGCCGCTTGGAAAAAGTAATGGATCGGGATATACGAAAGTATATCCCGTTTTCTTTTTTATTTTTTCGTTGCTTACATACCTTTCAGGCTCATTTCCCCAAATAAAAGTAACCTCATTAGCACCTATCTGCCGGGCTCTCTGAGGGTAAAAATCACCCCTTGCAGGATGTTCATCTGCGCAAATATTAAAAGTCCCTTCAGGGGTATCCTTCAAAATAATGTGCTTCATTATTTCCAGTACATCAAGTTGATGAACTAAATTAACAGAGATTTCTCCACCGGGAATATCTTTCTTGTCCTTAAAAAAGTATCCTGGTTCTCTTCCCGGGCCTACTAAACCGCCCAATCGTAATACATAAACAGCGTAGTCTCCCGTCTTTTCATTTATTATTCGTTCTGCCTGAGCTAAAGTTTCTTCCGATGGTGTGTGAGGTTGAATGGCAGTTTCTTCTGTTAAAACGCCTTTAGCACGGCCATAAACACTGGTGGAACTGGTGAAAAGCAATTTCTTTAAATGGACTAAATGGGTAGTCTGGTGAATGATTCTTTCTATTATGGCAATATAACTTTGCAATGGAGCCTGTTTGCCTAATGTGGGAGGTAAGGTGATAACTAAAATTTCCGTTTGATGGGGTATTTGAATGTCCGTTTTTGATACATCATCATTGAAAATCATTTTATTACAAAGAATTCCTTCCGCTGTTAAAAGCTCTATTTTTTCATCCCTTGTGGTCGTTCCAAATACCTGGCAATCTGCTTGAACTAATAATTTGGCAAGAGGTAAACCTAACCAGCCTGTGCCGATGATAGATACAAATGGATACATGTTAAGATGTTATTTTATCTGTTCAAAACTGCCTATGTCAGGATTTGCGCTATCTCTGTTTTTATTTAATAGATCAATTAAAATAGGGTAGGGTTTTAGGAGAGGAAGACCTTTATTGGCTGCAACGGACAGCGAGTCTAAGGTATAATCGTCTTCTGAGGGATTTTTAAATACTTTACTTTGTAAGTTTCCGTTGATACAATTTTTGCATTGGTCAGTAAGGAAATTTGAAAATTGTTTGTTTTGTCCCGTCAACAAATCTTTTACCCTAACTACGCAATTTTCAAATAAAATATTAAAAAGGGCTTTATTTTGGCCACTCGAAATATCAGATAAATTTATTTCATCCTGATCAGAACCATAGAAAATACTATTTCTGAAAGTAGCATTTAGCCTGTATTGGCTTCTACGTTGACAGGTAATTGGGTCATCGTAACAAATATAATTAGTCATTCCCAATGCAGAAGAATTACTTCCATAACTGGCTATAGTGCAGTAATTAAACTGGTAATCGCCTCCATTTATACATTGAACAGCACTCCCCCCATTATTATAGATTAAGCAGTTATCGGCTTGAATAGTAGCCCGAACACCTACTAAACCATTCGATGCCGTATTAAAAATACGTGAATTTTTAAGCGTGCATTCCGCTGTTGAATCTAAATATAGACCAACAATACTATTTTTTATAGTTGTATATTGAATTTTATTACCTTTCGAACCTCGCCCCAGAATAATTCCATACCATTGTCCCGCAACATCTTGATATTCAGGTTCAAGTCTATCTCCTTGAATAACAATTGGTTTTTCTAAAGTCCCGTTCATTAATAGTTTTCCAAACGGCAAAGTATAGATAATGCCATCATTAAACACACCAAAGGCATTATTTTTAACAATACCACCATGAACATAAATACGAGTGCCCGGCGCAATATTTAGCGTACAGCTGTCAATAAAGATTTCACCATACAGGACATAAGGTTTTGGGTCATTCCAGTTAATTTCTCCGTTTTTACAGCTTAAAACAACGGGTACGCCTTTATTAAAACGAGAGGGAAAATAATTGGCATTTTGACCCCAGGCTTCTAAAGTAACTACTTGTTTATTGCCATTGACTTCCAAAATAAGTTCTTCGTTAAAAATAAAAGGACTGACGGAAAGAGGGGAGTTTGGATTAATGGTCACCGTAGCAAATAAATAAATACTATCTTTAGGATAAATGGGAATATCCTTCAGTGCCTTAGCCCCTGGAAACCCATCTACATTGATTTTAAACTTACTATTTGCCCCTGCGGCTAAATAAAGAGAGCTGATATTGATAGCTTCTTTTGACGGATTATAAATCTTTAAAATTCTGGTGGAGGATCCAATTTGGGTAAAAACGGTATCAAAACGAAGAGTATCAGAGGAAAAAGTAACTTTATCCGTCGGTGAAGTGGTAAATACCCACTCCTTTTGACAAGAAATTAGTAAAAGAAGGAAAATATAGATGGTTAAGCCTAAAAGTAGGCGATAGATGTGCATGTTTCCTGTTTAGATTGCAAATATAATGGAAGATGAATTTAGTATTGCTTATATTTTTAGATTTACATTATTTCTTTATCATTTATTCAGTTTATGACTACTTATCGCAAGCAAAATATAGTTCTTATTATTCCAGCCTTAAATGAAGAACTTGGCATTGCAGCCGTTCTTAAAAGCTTACCTCCATCAATTTTTTCAGACATAGTGGTTTGTGATAATGGAAGTACAGATAAAACAGCTGAAATAGCTTCCTCCAATGGAGCTACTGTAGTTTTTGAACCAAGAAGAGGGTATGGTTCCGCCTGTTTGAGCGCTATAGGCTATCTGAAGAATAAAAATTATCCAGATCCTATTGATCTGGTTGTATTTCTAGATGCTGATCATTCTGATAATCCTTTGGATATTTATTCCATTCTTGAGCCTTTTGATGACAAAAAAGTGGAACTTGTGATTGGGTCAAGGGTTTTAGGAGAAAGGGAAAAAAATGCGCTATTATTCCATCAAAGATTTGGTAATCTGTTGGCGACGACGTTAATCCGTTTATTTTACGGTGTTCGTTTTACTGATTTGGGTCCATTCAGAGCCATTCGCTGGAATACTTTATTAGCCTTGAAAATGGAAGATATTGATTTTGGATGGACGGTAGAAATGCAGGTTAAAGCAGCTAAAAACAAATTGGTTTGCGTGGAAGTCCCCGTTAACTACAGGAAAAGACTAGGAGAATCAAAAATTTCAGGTACCATAAAAGGGAGTATTTTAGCAGGATATAAAATTATATGGACAATCTTTAAATTATTGTAAATTTGCGCTCTAAATTGTGACTTTTTATAACAATTGACCTCTAATTTAGGAAAGGTTCTTTTTTCATCTACAACTTTTTTCTACTATGTCCATTTTGGCCTACGTTTTCATGGGAATTTATGCAACTTGCCTGTTGTATATCACCTTATATTGTGTCATGCAATTTGATCTTCTTGTATATTATAAGAGAGGTCTAAAATCATTATCTCCCTCTACAGGTGGTAGCTTGAAAAATGAAGTGGATGACATCCTTCCCGCTGACTATGTCTGGCCAATGGTTACCGTGCAATTGCCCTTGTATAATGAACAATATGTAGTAGAAAGATTGATTGACACTATAGCTGCCTTTGATTATCCTAAAGATCGGTTCGAAATTCATATTTTAGATGATTCCACCGATGAGACACTGGACATAGTAAAAAGAAAAGTAGAGGAATACAAAGCAAAAGGATTTCAGATTGAACAGATTTTAAGGACTGTTCGTCAGGGTTACAAGGCAGGGGCGCTTAAAGATGGGACAGTTTTCGCCAAAGGTGAGTTTTTGGCTATTTTCGATGCAGATTTTATGCCCAAACCAGATTTTCTTAAAAAAACAGTACCATTCTTTCAGGACCCAAAAGTGGGCGTTGTGCAAACGCGATGGGAACATATAAACCAGAATTATTCCTTAATCACAAAACTTCAAGCCCTTCAGTTAAATGTTCACTTTACCGTAGAGCAAGTGGGTAGGATGCAAGGTGATTATTTTCTTCAGTTCAATGGTACTGCTGGTGTTTGGAGAAAATCAACCATCGAAGATGCTGGCGGTTGGGAGGCTGACACTTTAACGGAAGATTTGGATTTGAGCATTAGAGCGCAAATGAAAGGATGGAAAATTAAGTTCCTGGAAGGAATTGGTTCTCCTGCTGAATTACCAGCTGAGATGAATGCCTTAAAATCTCAACAATTTCGCTGGATGAAAGGAGGAGCTGAAACAGCACGAAAAATGCTACCTACCCTTTGGAAATCAAAAGACTTGACAACAAGACAAAAAATACACGCCACACAGCATCTTTTTGCCAGTAGTGTCTTTCTCTTTGTTTTTGCTACCGGTATATCCAGTGTTCCGTTACTTTATTATATGGAGGAGTTTATAGCCAGAGGATTTAATAAAGATGTATTTACCTATTTTTTCCTTGGCATGATGTCTGTCACTTCAGTTTATTTTGTAGCGAATATTCAGTCTCCGGCAAGGCAAAAGTCAATTGCTGACGCTACCGTTGAATTTTTTCTACTTTTTCCCGTATTCCTATCGCTTTCAATGGGCCTTTCCTTCCATAATAGTATTGCAGTTATTGAAGGTTATCTTGGAAAGAAATCTGCCTTCGTAAGAACACCAAAATTTAATATTACCAATGCGGGTGATTCGTTTATGAAAAATAAATACATCATTAGAAAATTAGCTCCCTCGACCATTGTGGAGGGTCTTCTGGCTTTATATTATATTGGTGGAATCGCTTTAGGTATTCATTTAGGGCTATATATCTTTCTGGTTTTCCATATCATGCTGGCTTTTGGTTTTGGTGCCATCTTCTTTTTTACCGCTAAACATAGTTTAAACGGGTAATAAATTAGACTTAATCAAGTTTCTTTATGTATTTAAAATACTTGATTGGTGCCGTATTTTCTTTTTCTTTGGTTTTTGGAATGCTATCTGCTAACCAGTCAGATTTTATATCCATCCTTTTATGGCTGGTTCCAGTTAATATAGGTTATTTTCTGCTGCTTTATTTATCAAAAAATGATAGTTCTGTATCGTTCTATCTTTTCATTGCAGTGGTTATCAGGATATCGTTGGTGTTCACAACCCCCAATTTATCTGACGATTATTTTAGGTTTTTTTGGGATGGAAATATATCTATTCAAGATAAAAACCCTTATGATAAAAGACCATCTGAGCTTATAACTTCTTCTGCCATCGAAAGAGACCAATATTTATTCCGTCACCTGAATAGTCCGGAATATCATAGTGTTTATCCTCCCTTTTTGCAATTTCTATTTAAATATTCGGTGAAAATGGGTAATAATAGGATAGATACAGATCTCCTCATATTAAAGGTATTTTATGCTTTATTTTCTATTGGCTTGGTTTTTTTATTGCCTGTAATTTTGAAATTATACGATTCAAAACCTTGGCAGGCAATGATTTATTTATTAAATCCGCTCGTTATCATAGAGGAGATGGGAAATTTACATGCAGAGGGAATCATGGTATTTTTCCTTGCCCTATTTTTTTTGTTCCTTAAAAAATTCCCCCAATACGCATTTTTACCATTTTCCTCTGCCATTATAGTAAAATTAACTCCCTTACTTTTACTTCCTTCTATATTACGGAGACTTTCACTAAGGCAGCGCTTTATTTTTTATTTTGGACTTCTTCTGTTAATCATTTTATCTTTCTATCCTTACGCAGATGGATTAATGAGAGGAGGCTTCTTTAAAAGTCTTACTTTGTATTTTAATGCTTTAGAATTTAATGCATTTGGCTATAACCTATTTAAATATTGGGGATATTTGATTTACGGCTACAACAAGATTAAATTATTTGGACCGCTGACGGCAGGTATATCTTTTATACTAATTCTTTATTTTTCAATTAAAAAGGGAAATGGGTTATGGGAATCTTTTCCTTTACAATGTTTAATTTTATATTTTATACATCTATTTTTTAGTCCTGTTGTTCACCCATGGTATTTAATTCCTTTGGTTTTCTTTTCTGTATTTAACAGAATATATTTTGTCATTGTATGGACAACTTTTTCAATGCTAAGTTACAGTCATTACCATGGGGGAATAAATAAAGAACAATATTACCTTGTTTTTCTTGAATATGCTGTTGTTTTGATAGTCCTATGGATTGACTTTCGTCAAAAGCATTTTGACAGGGTGGCTTGAGAGTATTTAACCATCTAAAGATTTAATACTCTTTAGATGGTTAAATTAAAAATTTAAGAAAAAAGTCTGGCAATTTGCCTCCAGGATCCTGCATTATGAGCATCTAGGCCATTTTTGCGCAGTAAGGAAACAGCCATACTACTTCTGCTACCAGATTGACAGCAAGCTATAATTGTTTTTTGCTTAGCTTTGAGTTCAGAAATTTTACCAGACAAATCACTTAAAGGAATATTTATTGATTTTGGATGATGACCATTTTTAAATTCTTCCTTTGTGCGAACGTCAAGGATGATGGCACCATTTTCGGCAAATGCTTTTAAATCAGGGCCAGTAAATAGATTTTTTAACCAGTTTAACATTGTTTATTTTTTTTCAAAATTAGCTGTTGTTAATCATAAACATTGTGACTACCATCACATTAAAAGGTAAGAAGGATAAATGGAAGGAATAGAGGAAAAAATCAAAGAACTTGAGAAATGGCTTACCTTGGAAAAGCAAGAAGATTTAAGACAGTTTCAGTCTTACCTTCTTCCTTTGTCATTAGCTGAAAAAAGAGAAAGGGGCTATTTATGGTATCCTTTGACTATTTTACATCAGGGTTTTTCGATAGGAGAAAATATAAAAGTATCGGTTGAGCGAACTAAAAACAAGGGAAAAGTACACGTTTTCAGAGCCGGGAATCCTATTCGCTTATGCGAAATTACAGATCAAAAAGAAGGGACTTATCTGGTTGGCGTGGTACATTTTGTAAGAGAGGATACGATGCAGATTATTTTTGGACAATCGTTCCTTCCGGACTGGGTTTTTAAATCGTCTATTGCTATTCTTCCTGAATTTGATGAAAAGTCATATAGAGAAATGGAATCGGTGTTAAAAACATTGAAGAATACCCACAAAGGAAGAGTTCAGCATTTTAAAGAGATTCTATTTGGGGATAAATTACCCGTTTTCTCTCTATTGAAAGATGAAGTTCCAAATATTTTGCTGAATAACTCCCAGAATGACGCAATTAATCATATTATTTCAGCAAAAGATATCTCCATTATTCACGGTCCACCTGGTACGGGTAAGACCACAACGTTGGTGTCAGCTATTGCGCATTTATGTGACATTGAGTATCAAGTGCTTGTTTGCGCTCCAAGTAACACTGCGGTAGATTTATTAACAGAAAGAATAAGCAAAAAGGGTATTAACGTAGTGCGATTAGGAAATATTTCCAGGGTTGATGAAGACATTTTGAATCATACGCTCGATTACCAAATATCATCACACGAGGAATCTAAAGCTATCAAAAGAATGCGTATTGAAGCTGATGCCTTAAGAAAAAAGGCTAATTCTTTTCGTACGCCTTTAGATTATGGCCAGAAAAGACAGAAAAGAGAATTATTGAGTGAAGCAAGTGATCTTTCTACCTGGGTAAATCAATTAGAAAAAAGACTAATAGAACAGATTTTAGACCGTGCACAGGTAATTACTTGTACTTTGGTGGGTGCTGCTCATTCTTTATTAGCTGGAAGAAAGTTTACTACAGTACTTATTGATGAAGCAGCCCAAGCACTTGAACCAGCTACCTGGATACCTATTTTGAAGGCAGAAAGGGTAGTCCTCTGCGGTGACCCTTTTCAACTTCCACCTACAGTAAAATCAAGAGATGCTAATAAATCTGGCCTGGCATTAACCTTAATGGAGAAAGCCATACAAAAAGGATTTGTGCACCAAATGCTCGAAGTCCAATATCGTGGAAATGAACTAATAATGGGCTATTCAAATCAATATTTTTATAATAATAAACTGTTAGCTTCTCCTTCAGTAAAAGATAGAAAGTTACCTTTTCAGGATAATAGCCCTTTGATTTTTATAGATACAGCGGGAACTGGTTTCGAGGAAAAACCTGAACCTGGTTCTGGAAGCCTCTTTAATGCCGATGAGTTTAGTCTCTTAAGGGAGCATATTTATCGAATAATAAACGAAACACAAACCTTGGTTAATTTTGATTTTCCCTCTATCGTGATACTTTCCCCATATAAAGGTCAAATCAATTACATGGAAAGAGAAATTCGAGCGGACGATAAATTAGTGAATTTAGCGATAAAAGTGAAAACCATCGATGGTTTTCAGGGCCAGGAGAGTGATATCGTAATCGTTAGTTTAGTTAGGTCAAATGGAAAAAATGACATAGGGTTTTTAAAGGATTATCGTCGGTTTAATGTGGCCATAACCAGAGCTAAATGTCAGGTTGTAGTGGTTGGAGATAGCTCAACTATAGGTAAAGACTTGTTTTTTGCTGGATTCCTCGATTACTGCGAGGCGAAAGCCTCCTATAGAACAGCTTGGGAGTATATGGCATAAAAAAAGGGGGAAGATTTTCACCTTCCCCCTTTTTTACATTTTATTTAATGAACCCAAAGATCATTTTCATAATTGAAAATGGATTGTTTCAATTTTTCTGATTCTAAGAGCATATCTCTTCCAGAACCAAACTGATTTTGTAATCGTTGGTCACCTACGTTAGATACCTTAATAATGTAAGAGGAAAAATATCTCATCTCCATTAAATCTTCCCAAGAAATTTGAGAAGCATCATTTGCTGGGTTGAACACCATTTCACTCATAAGATATTCTCTTGCTTCAGGGTAATAAACCCAAAATAAGGGAGTTTCACCTATCGTTGAGCCTTGATCTGTCTTTACCTGAATGAGTGGTGCAATACCCAAAATTCTAACTTTTTGGGTAGAAGATTGTTTGTCAAAATACCATATTTCCTTTACCCTATAACGCTTAATATCTTCGAAGTTGATATCATTTTTGACTTCTTTTACAGTAATTTCGTAGGTCACAGGATCCTGAATAGGAATGGAATCGATTTTAAATAATTGCTTATCGATTTGTTCTTGAACCATTTCTTGTTTAAAATCCTCATCTGCGAAAACACGCATTGGTTTTTCTTCATTTTTGATGGCATCCAGGAAAATCTGAAATAGAGGCCTTACAGGATATGAAAAAGTTTGATTCATTTTTTCACGAACGTCAATGACTCTCCAAACTCTCTTTTTCCAGAAAACATCAGATTCTCTGAGTGGCTCATAAGGAAGTAATTTTTTGGTTTGCCTTATGCTCGAACCAGTAATATCATCGAGAGGAGCTTCCCTGAGTATAGTTCCTGATTCAGTCATAATATTGTCCGGCACCTGAGAAATACCACTTACACCAATAAAAGTGAGTAAAGACAGGATTAGGAATGGACTAAAATTTTTCTTGAACATGGATAACCTTTATTTAATTTGAAATACCAAAGAGTTTATTTTTCTTCCTGCAACATCACCTGGACAACGAGCTCTCACATTGTTGAAATAATAAGCATCACCAGGTTTTGCTAAATTCAACAATCTTTTCGATTCTGAGGTAAAGGTTCCACTACCATTAATCACTACGATAGGATCCTCTCTTTTTGGTGCATAAACCAATTCAAATCCGGCAATATCACAACGTGCGTCGAAATCAAAACCTGACAATTCAGCTATGACACCTAGTTGCGCTTTCATAACGCCATTGCCTAAATCTCCACCCGTTGAACCGCCGAGTTTGGCTACAGGGTCAGGAATAGGTTTAATTCTGAAATCAAAAGTGGTAGGATTTAATCCACCACCAGAAATGGTAAGCTTTGCAACGCCGCCACCTCCTGTAACTTTAGCGATATATTTACCAGCACCATTGGGCGTTAAGGTAGCATTTGATGCAGTAACACGTAAATCGTTACTTGACACACCCGCTGCGACCACAGAGAGAGGATTTTCAACACCTGTATAAAAGACATTCATTTTATCGGCAGTAACAGTTACGGAACGACGGCCTACCTCGTACTCAAATTCTTTAGAGTACGTTTCTTGTTCCCCTGTGGTTGGATTTTTTAAACTTACGTCTACTTTGTACCTTTTCAAACCTGTTCCTGAGGTGGTAGAAGTAAATTTACCAATACCGTCAGTGACACTAAGAGGAGAACCATTTACCCTGATAGACATATTCTCAGTGATAGATTTAGAAGTTGCACCAACAGATATTTCAGCATTATAGGTTTCACCTTCAATAACATAGCTTTTTACTGCTGAAGATATTGGGATAAAATTATCTACTTTAAAAGAAGTTAAACCTACCTGGTTAACAAGGAAATTGATTACTGCACTTTCAGAACTCTTCATATCATTCTGCATTTGAGTCAGCAGAGGAAATACAGCTGCCAAGGGCATTTGTTTGAAGGTAAATTCAGACCAGGACTTGGCTATCTTATCTTTTTTCCAACTTTCAGAAATATTTAGCGAAATAGATTTTGATAATTCCTCAATACTAGTTTCATTTATCTGAGTGCCAGGTAATCCATCAAGAGTTTTAATTCTGGATAAAATCCTTTCGCGATCCGCTAAAATTCTTTTTTCTAATTCATCACCTCTCTTTTCGTCTACTAAAATACGTGTGGTTATTTCTTTATTTTTATAACCTTTAGGGTAATTGGCATGGTCACGATCATCAGTTGGGTAATACCCATCAGTAGCGTCAACCATTTCTGTTCTAACAGACTCAACGTAAGCATTAAACTCTTTAGAAATTTGAGCTACATCCTTAGCTACATCTAATAGAGGTTGATATCTTCCTTTGTCTTGTTCTACATTTTTCTCCAGGGCGGTCATAGTAATTACATGAGAATCGTCAAAAATGCTATTACTATTCTTTATACCATCGTTTATGACAAAAAATGCATTGATAATCTTAGCAGAAACGTTTAATGCAAGCATAGCCGTTAAGACCAGGTACATTAAGTTTATCATTAACTGCCGCGGTTCCTTTGGAATGGACATACTATTCTATTTTCTAAATAAATAAAAAAATTCAGTTCTAATTTTAACCGTTCTGACGAACATTTGCCATTGCTGACAACATATTGCCGTACACTTGATTTAGAGAAGTGAAAGTGCGATTTAAATCGCCTAAATTTTTATTTAATTCAGCTAATTTAGTCTTATATGCTTTTGCTTCTTCCGTAGAATCCTGAAGATCCATCATGGCATCATTTATTTTTGAGTAGAAGTTAGTCATGGACCGAAGCTGTTCTTTAGTACCTGAAAAATCTACTTCCTGAAGGGCTTTCAGAGAAGATAGGCTACCTGAAATTACCTGTAATTCGCCAATCATAGAACCCAGGTACTTTTCAACCATTTCTTTGGGTACTGGATTTTGCTGTGCAACCTGACCTGCTTGAGAGATGGGATTTACTGCACCAGAATAATCATCTAAACCTGGATATAATTTTTCCCAGTAGTAATCTTTTTCTGGCCCTATTACGCCCAGAAAGAAAAATAAGCCTGCCTCCGTCAACATGCCTACAACCAATAATTCGTCAGCATAGGCCCAAGACATTATTTTGAACAAAGCACCAATTAAAACAACAGATGCACCAACACCGATAAGAAGGTTTTTAAGATATTTGAAACCTTTGCTTTTCAATACATTACTCATTTGAGAAAACTTTAAACAGGTTAATGATATTTTTATTCTAAATTAGGACTAGAAGTCATTAATGGATCTTCCAAGGAAAGTTAGCACGTTTCTAAATCCAATATATGATTTAGTAGTATCTTGAAACTCGTAAGTTCTGGAACTATTCTGCAAAAAGAAGTGGGAATCTTTCCAAGAGCCTCCTCTAATTACTTTCCTTTTATTGCTTGGGTGTTCCTTATCGTCAGCATCATAACGATAATCCGGATTTAAATCACTTACTCTGCTAAGAATATTTTCAGAGTATGCGGTTAAGGTCCATTCCGCTACATTACCTGCCATATTGTACAATCCATAATCATTTGGAAAATAAGCGTCCGCTTTTACGGTGTACATACCGCCGTCTTCAGGGTAATTACCACGGCCGGGTTTGAAATTTGCTATTAAACAACCTTTGGCATTTCTTATGTAAGGACCACCCCAGGGATACATAGCTTGTTCATGACCGCCTCTGGCTGCATATTCCCATTCAAACTCAGAAGGTAAGCGAAAATCTTCTGTATTTACCTGATCTTCCCCAAGACTTTTGTTATACAATACAGTTCTCCAATTAGAGAAAGCATTAACCATGTTCCAGTCAACACCGACTACAGGATAGTCATCATAATTTGGGTGATCAAAATAATTTCGCGTCATCGGTTCATTATAAGAATAGGGGAAATCACGTACCCATACAAATTTATCAGGGTGAACTTTTACCGTTTTCTTTTTAATAAATTTATTTCTGGCACTTTGACCTTTGTCATGAGCAGCAGCTTGCCAATCATACCATTCGTATGTATATTTTAATAAATCTATATTCAATTCCTTTTCACCAGACAATTTATTGTTGCCCTGGTAATACATATCCTGAAGCTCTTCAGCTTCCCAGTCAATCTCCATATCCCAATCAATTTCAGGATCTTGTTCTTCAACAGCATCAGGGTCTGCCTCAAGGAAATGTTCAAGTTTTTCATGGGCCATTTTATCCTTTACCCAATGCACAAATTGTCTGTATTCATTATTGGTTATTTCGGTGTCATCCATGAAAAAACCCTGAATAGAAATCTGTTTTGGACGTTGAACAAAAGTTGCGCTAATATCCTGGTCACTTGGACCGATTAAGAGTGTTCCGGATGGCACGTAAACCATTCCATAAGGCTGAATTCCTTTCCAAACGGGGCGGTCTTGCACACCTACTAATTCTCCTGTATCGCTTTTTCCGCAACCTACTATGGCGGCAAGCATCAAAAAGAAAATTCCTTTTTGCATTTGTTTCATGTTTATACTTCGGTTTTCCTATAAAATTTGCTTCTTAAAAAAAGAAGTGGGGCAAAGATAGATTGTTTCGGCGTACTACAAAAACAACTTATTTATTTTAGCACAATTTATTACATGCAACCCAAATTCTTTATACAAACGACGTCTTAACATTCTTATTATAATAAATGCTTGTAAATTATAAATTTCTTGGATTGTAAATAATTGGCGGCAAAATTCCCTTACCTAATTTTTGGTTTATGGTATATCTCACCATTACTTCATGGCTTCCAGAGGTTGCTGTCCTTATAGTTGACAGGGGAATTGTGTAAGTGTAAAAGAATGAAATATTTTCAGCTATTTGAATACCCGCCATCGTCATAAGTCCGTCCAGTGTATTGGGGCTAAATCCTCTTAAACCAGTTCCTAGGGTAAATTTCTCCCTTATATTTCCCAGGACGTAGCTATCAAGCTGCAAATTTCCCATCACATATCTCATGATAATACCAGGTTGTACAATTACTTGCGTGGTTAGTGGGATAAAAGCTTTCGAGGAAAAGGTGTAATGGGGCTGTAATGTTATACCAAAATCACCTTGATTGAGAGATATTGGTAATATATTTGATGCAGAAAAACCTGCTTCAAAAAAATTTGTTTTTAAATACACTCCTCCCTCATAACTGATGCCGCTCAATGCGATTTCTCCATTGGGTAAAAGATTATCCTGATGATTTATACTGGTCGAACTATAACTTCCATCCGGCGTTCGCAAAATGCCCCCATTTAAGCTATATCTTTGGTTACCAATACCAAGTCCTATCGATAGGGTACTATTTTTACTTAAATTCCTTGAGTAACTCCAGTTTAGTCCAAGGGATACTTGCCGGCTTGCCCCAAATTGGTCTTCCTGAATTTTTATACCTATACCGCTTACCAAGGCTGGGATGGGTGCATCTACTAAGAAATATCGGGAGGAAGGATTACCAGGTATTTTTATCCACTGATCTCTGAAGCTCCCCTGTATGGTTATTTTATCGTCTAAACCAGTATAAGCTGGGTTGTATTGAAAAGGGCTGAAAATTACTAAAGAATACGGGTCTATTTGCTGGCTTACACTTTTGTAAGTCATCAAAATGCAGGTAATAAATATAATATTCTTGAGGTTCATCCTTAAAATTTTCTTCAAAATACAAAAGTTTACTTCTTCATGTATGTGTAAATGTTTTTTTACCTAAAATGGTTTTTGTTTCAAGCGGTTAATTAATAATGATTTGTCAGGGTTTATTTCTGAAAAATATTTTTCCTTAAAAGGGTGGGATGCCTGCTTTAAATAAAACGGCGGTTTCCCCCTCCTTTTGTTGCAAATCTATTTGAGTATTGTGTGGAACGAAAAGGGCTTCTCCAGAAGTTATGGAAAAGGTATCCTCTGCCTTAAGACAAATGCTGCCATGGAGACATAATATTATGGATGGACCAGGCGATGGAGCTATGCATAATTCATCACCTTTCTCCAACGCATATTCCTTAAGCTCAAAATCGGAAGAGGGTATGATAAATCTTTTCTCCTTTTGATCTATAATTGCAGGGTTTAGAATGTTTGGCAAGGTAGGATAGAAGTCTAAATGATCAAGAAGTAGCGGAATATCCATGTATTTGTCAGTTAATCCTCCTCTAAATACATTATCAGAATTGACCATTAATTCGATATTAGAACCTTCAAGATAAGCATGCAGAATTCCTGAATCCTGAAAAATAGCCTCTCCGGGTTGAAGATGAACAATATTCATTACATATATCGAAAAAATACCTCTATCCAAATGTCCGTCCTCATGAGTAAAATCGTGGAAGGCCTTTTTTGCCCAAAAATCAGGTGAAGTTTTATGCAGTGATGCGTCGGGTGTATCAAGTAGCGATTTTCTTAAAGGGGCCAATAGATTATCTACCTCGGTTTGGGGCAGTTCCATCCATTTTTGATAGCCTTTTTTAATACCATCTGTTTTAAAAACGTTTGAAAATTCCTTTAATGAAGGTATCTCGTCTAATCGTTCAGCTGCTTTTTCGGCAAGTAAAAATCCATGTAATAGCCAAAACGGTGACAGGGCGACCATCATTTCAGGTTTTGGGTTCTGATCTTTGAAAACCCTGTTGGGCGCATTTAATGAGATTTGTCTATTGTTCTCATCGAGAAAACCCTTAATGGCGGCTTCTTTTGATGGATGGGCCTGAATAGACAGCATTTTGTGTACATCCAAAATCTTCAGTAAAAAGGGTAGACGCCCCCCATCTTTTATATATGTTTTTTCGCCCAGTAGAGAGGACGGATCTAAATCAATGAATTGCCTAAGATTCTCTGTTTTATGATCGCGATGAATGAGAGGCGAGGTTCCACCAGAGTGATCCCCAAACCAAAGTTCTGCGAAGGGCTTCCTTTCCTTATTATCTAATGACAATAATTCAGGAAGAAAATGATACCCACCCCAGGCATAATGTTGAACAAAACCTTTTATCTGTTTTATCATGTTGATATTTTTTGCACTCAAATTTGCTATAAATTCGTTAAATTTGCGAAAATTATTTGAATTGGCTAGAATTATTGGCATTGATTATGGATCAAAAAGGGTTGGTATGGCAGTAACCGATCCATTACAGATTATTTCCTCAAGTCTGTGTACCCTGACTAACGAGAGTTTCTTAGCCTTTTTGACTAATTATATTTTAGCTGAAGAAGTAGAAGCCATCGTTTTAGGTGAGCCATTTTACCCTGATGGCAATCCAGCACAAACGCATGGTGAAATTATGCAAATAGGAAAAAAGATACAACAGCTTTTTCCAACTATACCTGTTTTTCTTCAAGATGAAAGATTCAGTTCCGTGGAAGCGAAAGATACTATTCTGGCCAGCGGTATTGGTAAAAAGAAACGAAGGGAAAAAGGTATGGTTGACAGGGTAGCGGCTGCAATTATTTTAGATGCTTTCATGGAAAGGAAAAGAAATGTTTTTTCTAGTAATAAACCCACTCCTGCCTTTTTATAAAAATAAATTTATTAGTAACGACTATGATTTTACCTGTATTTGCCTTTGGCCAACCGGTGCTGAACAAAAAAGCTGAACCTATAACAAAGGATTATCCTGAACTCAAAGAAATTATTGAGAATATGTGGGAAACCATGTATGAAGCATCAGGTATTGGATTGGCTGCCCCCCAAATAGGCAAACCGATTAGATTATTTATCGTGGATACCAAGCAGATGAAAGACAAAAAAAAGGAGGAAAGTCAAACGGCAATAAAAGCAGTTTTTATAAATCCGGTGATTATCGAAGAGTTTGGAAATACCTGGTCTTATGAGGAAGGTTGTTTAAGCATACCAGACGTAAGAGGTGAGGTAGAAAGAAAGTCAGGAGTGAAAATCAGTTACCTGGATGAAAATTTTGAACCTAATGTTGGCGTTTTTGAGGGTATGGAAGCGCGGGTTATTCAGCATGAATACGACCATATTGAGGGTAAACTATTTGTGGAATATCTGTCACCCGCCCGAAAAATAATTTTACGGGGAAAATTGGAGAATATTAAAAAGGGAAAAGTGAGTTGTGATTATAAGATGAGGTTTGTGGTTAAATAAGCCCCTCATTTTCTTCCAAAATCAGCTGGGATTTCCCCCCAGCTTTCTGTTTCCCACTTAATAAGTGGGTTTTTCCAGGTGTTATTCTTCAGCCAATCTTCGGCTCTCCCAATGGTTTCAAATAACTCAAAAGTTTCCTTATTCCTGACTAAGGTTGTTTTACACGTTTTATTTTTAACCCACTTTAGCGCATTTACTGAATCGGAATAAATGGGTAGGTCGCTGTTATTTTTCTTTAAGAATGCCAACCCATGCACTAAAGCCAGAAATTCTCCTATATTATTTGTGCCAAGACTGTATTTTTTGTGAAAAAGGACTTCTTTAGTATGTGTATCAACGCCTTGATATTCCATGACTCCAGGATTTCCACTACAGGCAGCGTCAACAGAGATACTTGGGGTAATGATGTCTGTTTTTCTGGAAATTACTTGTGGTTTTGATCCTTGCCCAGTCGAAAAAGCTCTTTCAGCTTCACCCAGGGAGAGGAAACTTTTAAATGCGGCACCGTCGAATCCATCAACCATCTTTTTACAAATACTCCATTCTTTGTAAATTCCAGGTTTCCTTCCTTTCCAGACGACATAATATTTCCCCTTTGCCATAGATATTTTTTACAAAGGGACAAAAAATTGAGGAAATAAGAAAGCTGGAATAATAAAATTAAAAGAATGGTTTTTTTGGCCGACATCTGACAGTTTAAAAACGAAAAGTTTAATATTTGCAAAAAAAATAAAAATGGAGTTAATTGACACCCACGCCCACCTATATGATAAGACATACGATGCTGATAGGGCTGACATGTTACAAAGAGCGAAAGAAGCGGGCGTTACGCTCATATTGATTCCCAATGTAGATGTTGAGACTATTCCTCTCATGTTACAACTCGAAAGGGAAAGCGAAGGGTACTGTAAACCGATGATGGGCATTCATCCCTGTTCAATAGATGCATCCTATATTGAAAAGTTGGAAGTAGCGGGTAAATGGTTGGAAAAACACACCTTTTACGGAATAGGGGAAATAGGTTTAGATTTTTTCTGGGACAAAACATTTAAGAAGGAACAGGAAGAAGCCTTTCTTGAGCAATGTAAATGGGCTAAAACCTTGAATTTGCCGGTGAGTATCCATTCTAGAAGTGCCACAGATGAGGCTATCTATCTACTAGAAAGGGCAAATTTAGGGATTGACGGAGTTTTTCACTGTTTTTCAGGCAGTATAGAACAAGCTAAAAGAATAAGAGATTTAGGGTTAAGTATGGGAATTGGGGGTGTTTCAACCTATAAGAATGTAAAAATTGGAGAGGTGATTGAAGAAATAGGATTAGATCATTTTGTGTTTGAAACCGATGCTCCCTACTTATCGCCCGTTCCAAAAAGAGGAAAACGAAATGAATCAGCTTATTTGACCTTTATTTTAGAAAAAATATCAGATGACCTAAAAGTGAGTGCTGTAGCCATAAGTGAGGCATTTTCTAATAATTCAAAACGGATTTTTAATAATTGTTTTTGAAAATCTGTTTTTTTTTTGCCTAATTACTTGTTTTCAATTCATGTTTGATTATTTTTGTCACATGCGGAGACAATGTCTAGTATCTTGCTCTAGGGAGAGGTGCTCGAGTGGTTGAAGAGGCACGCCTGGAAAGCGTGTATACCTTTGCGGGTATCGAGGGTTCGAATCCCTCTCTCTCCGCTTTATTTTGTTAAATTTTATTTTGGAAAACAAACGTTAAAAACCTTATTGATTATGCGAAATTTGTTTGTTCTATTGCTTATTCTAGGATTGGCTTCATTCGCCACGAATAATGCAGTATTTGCGCAAGACGCTACCGCAACCGAAAGTACTGAACAAGCTGCTCCAGCTGAAGAGGCTGCTCCAGCTGAAGAAGCTGCACCAGCAGAGGAGGCCGCTCCAGTGGTAGCAGAAGAAACTGTTGCTGAAATTGGTGGCTACCAATTGCTTAAGAAGTACTTTATCGATGGTGATTGGCGCTTTATGAGTATCATTTTATTCCCTTTAATTTTGGGATTGGCATTTTGTATTGAGCGTGTAATCACGTTGAATATTGCATCTGTCAATACAGATAAATTATTAGGTAGAATTAATGAGAAGTTAAAAGGAGGCGATGTTAACGGTGCTATGGATGTTTGTAAAGCAACACCTGGTCCTACAGCAAGTATCCTTTATGAAGGTCTTAAAAACAGGGATAATGGTCCTGAAGGCGTTGAGAAATCAATCGTTGCTTATGGAAGTGTTCAAATGGGCCTTCTTGAGAATGGTCTTATCTGGATTTCTTTATTTATCGCTCTTGCACCGATGCTTGGGTTCTTAGGAACGGTTGTAGGTATGGTTCAGGCATTTGACCGTATTGAGGAAGTAGGTGACTTATCTCCTTCAGTCGTTGCTGGTGGTATTAAAGTGGCCCTTTTGACAACAGTATTTGGTCTTGTTGTAGCTATTATTCTTCAAATTTTTTATAACTATATCGTTTCTAAAATAGATGGTATCGTTAATAAAATGGAAGATTCTTCTATTGGTTTATTGGATATCATGACCGAAAACAATATTTTCAAAAAATAATTAATCCCCACCTTATGTATAAATTTCTAGCCAAAAACGGACAGGCTTTGGCCTTTGGTGTGGGAACTCTGATTACGGTGATTTTCTTTGCTATTGCAGCAGGAGGATTAGAAGAATTCTCAGCACAGTCTCTGGAAGAACAACGTAAGACTACAATTTTCGACTTTGGACTAATAGCGTCTTTGGTACTTACTGTTCTTTCTGTTGTCTTACTCTTCTTCTTTGGTGTTTATCAAGTAGCAATGAATTTCAAAGAATCATTTAAAGGTCTTCTTGCCCTTTTAGTGCTCCTTGGAGTTTATGTGGCAACGATAGTCGCAGCACCTAGTGAAGTAACAGGTATCATGGCTAATACTGTAGAAAAAGTTGGCGGTGTTTCACCTTTTGCCCTTCAATTTATTGGTGGATCTATCACTACCTCATTGATTATGTGTGCTATCGCACTCGTAGTATTTGTGTTAAGTGAAATTCGTAACTTCTTCAAATAATTTAGTCCATGGCAAAAAAGAATTCCAGAGATAGAATGAGTAATGAAATCAATGCCGGCTCAATGGCCGATATCGCTTTCTTGCTTTTAATATTCTTCCTCGTCACTACAACCATTGCAGAGGACAAAGGTATTACTGTAAAATTGCCGCCCTGGTCTGAAGAAGATCCAGATATTACTAAGTTAAAATCAAGAAATGTTTTCGCTGTGCTTGTAAATGCCCAAAATGATTTACTCGTAAGAGGAGAGGGTGTGGACATAGAAATGCTCAGAGAAAAAGCAAAAGATTTTATCGTTAATCCTACTCGAAGAGAAGATCTTTCAGAAAGACCTACAAAAGCCATTATTACGTTAAAAAATGACAGAGGTACCAATTATGAGACCTATGTTAGCGTTTATAATGAATTGAAGGCTGCCTATGATGAACTTTGGGACGAGATGTGTCTTAGAAAATACGGCGTTAAATACAGTGAAGATTTACCCCTTGCTTGGAGGAAATCCATAAAGGATGAAATCCCAATGGTTTTATCTGAAGCTGAACCTACTAATTTTGGAGAAGAAAAATAATTAGATCTGAACCTCATCCGTTCAATCTCATTTTCCCACTTTTTGTGGGAGCAAAATGATTAACTATGTCTAAGTTTTCAAAAGGAAAAAAGAAGCCCCAACCGGCAATTAGCACGGCCTCGTTACCCGATATCGTTTTCATGTTGTTGTTCTTCTTCATGGTGGTTACTAAATTACGTGATTCAGAATTGATGGTGAAGGTGTCAACCCCTTTCGCTACACAACTTACCAAACTGGAGGA
>Ga0247831_1003449_pt1 | contig 23043 bp, 21 predicted proteins | sample LaCruzMarch2015__9_FD_192406 | JGI IMG/M metagenome (GOLD analysis project Ga0247831, IMG submission 192406) | Freshwater microbial communities from meromictic Lake La Cruz, Castile-La Mancha, Spain - LaCruzMarch2015_1m | ecosystem: Environmental > Aquatic > Freshwater > Lake | place: Spain...
AAGTCCAAATCGGCGATCAACAATTTACGCCGCAGGAGATCTCCGCCAAGGTTCTTCGCAAACTCAAAGAAGCAGCCGAGTCCTATCTTGGACACCGTGTTAGCAAAGCGGTTATTACAGTTCCAGCATACTTCAACGATGCTCAACGACAAGCGACCAAGGACGCGGGGCAGATCGCAGGCCTCGAAGTCGCACGGATCATCAATGAGCCAACCGCTGCCGCTCTCGCCTATGGTTTAGACAAGACCAAAGATCAGAAGATCATCGTTTTTGACTTGGGCGGTGGTACCTTTGACGTTTCTGTTCTCGAAGTTGCAACGAGCACCGACGAAGAAAATAACAGCAAGGTTTTCGAGGTCATCAGCACCAGCGGCGATACGCATTTGGGAGGCGACGACTTCGATCAGCAGCTCGTGAATTATGTTGCTACCCAATTCCAAAAAGACAATGGTATCGATTTGCGCAAAGATGCCATGTCGTTGCAGCGACTGCAAGAAGCTTGCGAAAAGGCCAAGAAGGAACTTAGTAGTTTGCCGCAGACCGACATCAACTTGCCATTCATCACGGCGGACGCTTCTGGACCGAAGCACTTGCAAATGTCGATAACACGCAGCACTTTCGAAGGGCTTGTGGATGAACTCATCGAAAGATGCCGCAAGCCGGTCTTGCAAGCGCTTGCAGATGCCAAGATGAAGCCATCCGATATCGACGAAGTCGTATTGGTCGGAGGATCGACGCGCGTTCCGAAAGTGCGTCAGATCGTCAAGGACATCTTCGGAAAAGAGCCACACCAAGGAGTCAACCCAGACGAAGTCGTCGCTGTAGGGGCTGCCATCCAAGGTGCAGTACTTTCGGGAGATCGACGCGATGTGCTGCTGCTCGACGTTACACCGTTGACTCTCGGTATCGAAACCGAAGGAGGGGTGCTGACCGCCTTGATCGAACGCAACACAACGATTCCAGTCGAAAAGAAGCAAACGTTCTCGACTGCTGCCGACGGGCAAACCGCAGTGACCGTAAGTGTGTTCCAAGGAGAACGCAAGATGGCACAGCACAACCGATTGCTCGATCAGTTCAATCTTGAAGGAATCGAATCCCAACCACGAGGTATGCCTCAAATCGAAGTGAAGTTTGACATCGATCAAAACGGAATTTTGAACGTCTCGGCCAAAGACCTCAAGTCCGGCAAGCAGTCGAGCGTTAAGATCGAACAATCGAGCGGATTGAGCAAGGATGAGATCGAACGAATGCGCCGGGAAGCTGAGACGAATGCGGACGAAGACAAGAAGTTCGTCGAACTGGCTGAAGCAAAGAACCGAGCAGAAAACACGATTTATGGGCTTGAAAAAGCGATCAAGGATCAAGGCGAGAAACTGAGCGCATCGGACCGAGAGCCACTCGAAATGGCCATCAAGAAAGCTCGCGAATCCATGGCATCCAACGATGCGGCTGTGATCAAATCCGCCACAATGGAGCTTGAGCAATCGGCACAAGCGTTTCGTTCAACCCTCGGACCGCAAGCGGGCACAGCACCGGCAGGTGAGAAACCAGCCAAAGCGGAAGGGGACGACGACGCTATCGATGCTGAGTTCGAAGTCAAGAACTAGTGGCACGGATTGCAAGTCCTGTTGCACTGTGCAATCTAGTTACCAGGCTCTGCCTGGTAACTTATTACAAGCTAGGCTCCGCCTCGCGGAAATGCATCCTTAGTTGGTGAACTCAGGAGGCAGGAGCCTCCACTACAATGCGTTCCCAGGCAGAGCCGCAGAGCCTGGGAACGAGCTCGCCACGTTGTAAAGGTTTCGATTGCGATCGATGCTATGGGACGACGCAAAAAGGATTCATCCATGAATAGCAGCATCGATGCAGAAGGAACGATGAATCGGGACGAGGAGCAACTTTGGTTCCGTAATGGAACCATCATACTCATCGTCTTCTTTGTGTTGTGCGGGGGTGGGTTGGCCTGGTCGCAGTGGAGTGTCAAACGCGCTGAACGTCTGGAAGAGAGATTTTGGTTGTCTCCCAATGAGCCGGATCCTTTCGTAACTGCTGCCGAAATCGTGGATACTCAAGACGCAACGCAAGTTTCTGTCGGAATCTACTTGGAACGCATTCCAAGTCTCTCGATGAAGGAGACGGTTTGGACCGTGGTTTTCGATGTCTGGTTTCGTTGGCGCGGACCTTCCGCTAGCCCTGCCGAAAATCTGGTCGTTGTCAATGGTTCAATCGAGTCAAAGGAAAGACAAGCGGAACACCATGACGGAGAAGACCACTACGAACGTTATCAAATTGAAGCAAAAATCACAAAGTCCTTTTCGATCAAGCGATTCCCTCTCGACGAACATCTACTTTTGCTCGCATTAGAAAACGGCGAATCGGTCCGACAAAGAATGGTGTTTGTTCCCGACAAAGAGAGCTCCAACACGAGTTCGCGTGTGAATATTCCAGGCTACGTCCTTTCGAATTGGAGTTTGTTCGAAAAACCCCACTCGTATAAATCAACACGCGGTGATCCTCGACTCATTAACGGAAGCAAATCGACCTTCTCTCAAATTCGCTTTGGCTTAACTTTGGATCGATCGGGGTGGGGACTGTACTGGAAAATGTTTCAGGCCCTGTACATCGCGGTTGCGATCGCCTTTTTATCATGCTTTATCAAACCAACAGATGTCGATCCACGATTTGGGCTAGGCGTAGGTGCCTTGTTTGCCGCAGTCGCCAATTCCTATCTTGTGAACAGTTTCGTTCCCGACACGGGTGAACTCGCATTGGCGGATGTGGTGAATTTGCTCGGGACTCTGACGATTTTGGTAACTTTGGTCGAGTCAACGTTTTCGCTATACCTGTACGACATCTGCGGCGAGCAAGCCCTTTCGAAACGCTTGGATCGGATGTCATTCAAGGTCATGCTAGGTGGATTTCTCGGAGCCAATCTCGCATTGATCCTCGCGGCCGCATTGTAGAACAATTGTCCCAATTGTTTTGCTCTCCCTACCGGTAAACACGTTCCTCGCAAGCGGTTAGCCAACTCGTATTGCTTTTTAGGGCACGTTTTTCTACAAGCAAATGCATGCAGGAATACACCATCCAACGAAGCGCTCGACGATGCCACAAGGCAAATCGCCCGTTTGAACCGAACGAGCGGTACTATTCCGTCGTGCTTCAAAAAGGGAGTGAATTGGTCCGGCTAGACCTCAGTAAAGAACATTGGAACGGACCGCTCGAGGGTACTGTCGGATGGTGGGCAAGCCAAATGCCCCCGAAACCGACAGGCAAACTCACCCTTGCACCAACCCAAGTACTCTTGGACGCTCTGGAACGATTGAGTGAACAGCCAGAGGATTTCGAACTCGCATACCTGCTCTCATTGCTATTGATCCGCCGGCGTATCCTGACAGAACAAGATGACAACGTTCCCTCGGATGAGGATACGTATCTCCACCTCCACCATGGACAACACGGGCGAACATTTACGGTCCAAATCTGTCACCCCGATTCTGAAAGTGCCGAACATCTTCAACAAAAATTGATCGAACTGCTTTACAGTGAATCGTAACCCGCAGCATATCTCATCCAAAACGGATAAGCCAAAAGCTCAAACAGCATTGCAATGCTTAGCGGTGATCTTGCTAGCTTTTGTCGCTTGCGGCGCCACTTGCATTCCCAAACGAACGATTCCAGATTTTCAGCCTCAGCCGATGTTTGCTGCCCCTCCGACACTCGATCAATTGCTCGAGGTTCTCAATCGAACGCGAAACGTTCAGTCCCTGCAATCGAACTCGGTTAGCGTGACGCTCAACAACGAACGATCCATCAACACCAACGTAACTTGGGCTCGCGCAAAGAAGTTTCGCATGACCGCAAGCATTGCAGGCGGAGTGGCTGGAGTCGACATCGGTAGCAACGAGGAAGCGTTTTGGTTGACCATGCGAAATTTTGGCACTACGCCCGAAATGGTTTTTGCTAGACACGACGAATTCGAATCACAAGTGGAACGTCGCATACTGCCAGTTTCCCCGGTCTGGCTAATCGAGGCCATGGGGATCAGTGAGCTCAATCCAAGTCAACTTGTGCAAAACCCGATCACCCGCGCCGATGGTTTGGTCGAACTGACGTCATCGGTTCCAAGTCCAATTGGCGCCTATGCTCGAACACTCGTTATCGATCCGAAATTCGGATACAGCAAACAAGTTTTTCTGCGTGATCCTACAGGCCGACTCGTGGCTAACGCTCAACAGTCCAAGCATCAATACTATCCTTCGATTCAAACATCGTTGCCCCATGACATCAAAGTGCAATTGATTCCGGCCGGCGATCCCACTTTGGAATTAGATATTTCCATAGGTGCTTACCTCGTGAACGGCCTGTCACCCGATGACACATCTCAATTTGCATTACCCAACATGAATGCCTTTCGTGTTCATAATCTTGCTCAACCCCAAGCCAGCACTCCACCGACGGTCGCACCACCTCAATCCAATTATCCACGCAGTTCCTACCGTGGGGTCCCATGGGATGAACGAACGGCTCGATGACCGCGATTTGTGTAACGCGAAAAAGGGATAAGACGATGGCCAAACTACCGATCCCAAGGCTCTCCACCTGGACGATTCGCAAGAAACTGCTTGTCTCAGTGGTCGTATTGGGAATCGTGGTTGCCGTTCTCGGATATAGCAGTTTTCGAGGAGTGTATGCCTATCGGGATCTAGCAAACACGCTCAGTAGCCGCGCATCCGAGATGCCCCTTACCACCGAACTGACGCGAGCCATCGACGAACTTCGGATTGGGTTTCGTCGCCTTGATATCAACCAACCGATGGAGATCAAACAATTCCCCGTGCAGTTTGGCCTAGAAGCACGCCGTTCCGAACTTCGCTTTCAAGAACAACTCCAACGCGTGCGGCTTGTTTTGGCTCGTTACAAGTGGTGTTTGGAACGTTCTGGCATGGACGATCCCTTTTTATCCGATCGGACCGACGAATTCAGAAAGACGTCAGAGCTATCTGAATTGCTCAACATTATTGCCCACAGGCACGGGGATCTCTTGGAGTCGGGTAGCGACGCATTTGTGGTCGATCAAATGCAGGACATTGAACAGCTTTCTAATCTGGCGCATTTACTGCCTACCAAGCTTACCGAGAAAATGGCGAGCTTTAAGGACGAGGTTCGATCTCGATATCGGACGTGGATTATCATGGCTTGGAGCAGTGCCTCGTTGGCGGCGATCTTGTTGGTTGGTCTCATTACCTATGCGCGTATCGCTGTCATAAGACCGTTCAAGGAGTTGCTGGCCGGATCACGCCGCGTTGCCTCAGGCGATTTCTCGCATCGTATTCATGTTGACAGCAAGGATGAATTGGCCGAGTTGGCGGACGCGATCAACTTGGGGGCAGCGAGTTTTTTGAATATTCAACGCGACCTCAATGAACAAGTGCGAGAACGATCTCAGGAAGTAATCCGCAACGAACAATTGGCAAGTGTCGGCTTCCTGGCCGCCGGAGTCGCGCACGAGATCAACAATCCATTGGCCTCCATTGCTTGGAGCGCAGAAGCTCTCGAATCGCGATTGCATCGGATTCTTCACCCCATTGAATCGACCGACGCAGTGGCGGAACAACCATCCGGATTGGAAGCCGCTCAGGGGGTCGACTTGAACACGCTTCGAACCTACCTGCGACGCATTCAAGATGAAGCCTTCCGTTGCAAAGGAATTACCGAACGGTTACTTGACTTTTCAAGGCTTGGGACCGACCAACGCAAGCAATCGATCGACATGAATGAGGTTGTCCAAGACGTGGTCGGTATGGTACGACACCTTGGTCAATTCCGATCTCAGAAGATCGAATTTCAACCGCGACCGATGCCCATGATCGCTTGGGCAAGTCCACAAGAAATGAAACAGGTCATTCTGAACCTACTCACCAATGCTCTCGAATCATTGGATCCTGGCCGCAACGATGGATTCGTCCGAGTAACGGTCGAGGCGCTGAGCGACTCCGTTCGTTTGGTCATCGATGACAACGGTTGCGGTATGTCCGAAGAAGTGCTTCAGCATTTGTTCGAGCCGTTCTTCACGCGTCGACGCGATGGTCGTGGAACTGGACTCGGACTCCCTATCACCAGCCGCATCATTGCCGACCATGGCGGTCGAATCACTCCCAAAAGTCAGGGCGCAAATCAAGGCTCTCGCATTGAAGTAGTCTTACCCAGTCAACCCGCTAGCAACTCAACTTATGACACAATCCATGAAAAACTCACAGCATAGCCAGCTCTCCATTTTATTTGCTGACGACGAGACCTCCTTGCAGGAATTGATGCGAGTGGAGTTGCCACATCTCGGGCACCGTGTCACTGTCTGCCCCGATGGCTACACGGCTGTCGCTGCGCTCGAACGAGAGTCGTTCGACTGCTTGATCGTCGATTTGGATATGCCGGGCATGAATGGTATCCAAGTCATCGAACGAGCCGCCACTCTGTCACCTGCGACAGAAGCAATCGTCTTAACAGGCAAGCAATCGCTTGAGTCCGCTGTGGCTGCGTTGCGATTTGGCGTGATCGATTATCTGAGCAAACCCTGTCGGCTCTCTGAATTGCAGACGCTGCTTCAACGCGTTGCTGCACGCCGTACGCTCAAACGACAATCGGCTGCCATCGATCGCTCAAACAACGCTTCACCGTCGGCCTCTCGTCGTTTGATTGGCAGCTCAAAAGCCATGTCGGACGTGCTGCAACTCATCCGCAAAGTAGCGCCTACACAAAGCACCGTTTTGATCCGAGGGGAAACCGGTTGTGGGAAAGAGCTTGTGGCCCGCGGCGTCCACGATGAAAGCTTGCGGAAAGACAAAGCGTTCGTTGCAGTCAATTGCGGAGCGTTGCCGGAGCATTTAATCGAAAGCGAACTGTTCGGCCACAAAAAGGGTTCCTTCACCGGTGCAGACTCTCAGCGAGAAGGACTTTTCGAAGTGGCCAACGGCGGCTCCATTTTCCTCGACGAAATCGGTGAATTGCCTTTGTCCATGCAAGCAAAGCTTCTGCGAGTATTGGAGAGTGGCGATATTCGGCGGGTCGGCGATAACCAAACACTTCATGTTGACGTGCGGGTTATTTGCGCAACACATCGCGATCTGGACAGCATGGTAGACTCCGGAACGTTTCGGGAGGATTTGATGTTTCGCATCAATACCTTTGAGATTCATGTGCCTGCCCTTCGCGAACGGATGGAAGATGTCATGCCCCTTGCTCGACATCTGTATCTGAGACACCGACCCGAACATGCATCGATTGAGAACGTGTTCGCAGACGAAACGATCCAGATACTCAAACAGCACCCTTGGCCGGGAAATGTGAGAGAATTGGCCAATGTGGTCGAACACGCGACTATCCTATGCGATCATCCACCGATTTTGCCTGAGCACTTGCCTCGCCATTTTTCCGACAAGCGAGTCAAACGCGAAATCAAGGGGGCGACCAACTCGATCAGCCCACTGAGCCTAAAAGAGATGGAGTTGGTTGCAGTGCAAGAAGCTATTCATCGTCATCAAGGAAACAAACCCGCTGCTGCGGAGGAGTTGGGAATCAGCCTCAAGACGCTTTACAACAAACTCAATCAAAGCGACCTTGCCAACAAAAAGTCAGCGTAGTGAATCCTTAGTTGTGCGACGCTCCGCGTCGCAGCATTCAAGACGGCTCCGCGTCGCAGCATTCACGACGGCTCCGCGTCGCAGCATTCACGACGGCTCCGCGTCGCAGCATTCACGACGGCTCCGCGTCGCAGCATTCAAGACGGCTCCGCGTCGCAGGAATCACGACGCGGAGCGTCGTGCAACGAAGTTTGGACGCTCCACAGCATTACAAATGCTTTTCGACAAACGCCCATGCGGCTTCGTCATTGAATTCGTGGCCTCCCTCAAAGACAATATGTTGGAAACGGTTGCTCAAATGCAGTTTCTCGAAATACGCTGCCGCGCGTGGAGCTAGACTCGCCCCTTTTTCGCGATGAGAAGCATTGTCCTTTGTGCCAGCTTGGATTTGATGGGCTCTTGGACAAATCAAGGCAACCAAGTCCGCGTCGTTAAATAAAGTCATGCGATTCATAAATCGGAAGTCGGAAGGGACCGAGAGATCGTCCTGCTCGTAGCGCCCTTCTTGAACGCCAAAGTAACAGCTTGACACAGAGACTTTGATCCGAGTGTCGATGGCAGGCGTCACTTGGGCATAGTATCCCCCGTAGGACAGGCCCACCATGCCGATGCGCGACATATCCAATTCCGGGCGATTCGCTAATTCATCGATCGCATAAGTAATTTTGGCGATCTCGACCGCAGTAATGCTGGTACCGATCAATCGCAATCGATCATCGATCTGGCGTCGAATATCTTGAGGGTACTCCTCGGCCCGGAACAAGTGCTGAGGCGCATAGACGACGTATCCACGCTTCACCGCACCCCGAACCATGTCGTGATAGTTGGCTCCACCGTTGAAAAGCGCAACTTCTGGAGATCCACCCCCACCATGCATCGATATCATCAACGGCGCCTTGCCGCGAATCGACTTTGGAACAATGTAAATCCCTTCGGAATGCACGCCAGGCAGCACCGGAATCATGGCTCGATAGTAAATTCCAAGCTGGTCTTCACCCATTTGCGTGAAGGTAGATAACTCTTTTGGTCGCTGACCGGGAGGTGGGTAGCCTATGGATTCGCAGAATGCCTTGCGAAGCGGCATGGCAGATTGTTCGAAGGCTTGAGAAGACGCGAAGTTCGGTTGGAAGAGGTCTGCAAAGCGAGTTGTATCTACAGCCATGCTTTTAATGTACGCATCCAACTCGCGAGCTTGCTCGGTGCGTAGCGGATTGGAGTCTGCAACTTTTTGGTTGAAGTAATTCTCCTGCACGTCGCGAAGTGGCTGTGCCCGCAAGCTTGCAGTTAGGCTCAATATCGTAGCCAGAAAGGCGAAAAATGGTTGATTGGATGGTCGCATCGGGATTGCCTTCAAGTAATTGCGTGTTTCTGTGGTTGATGCCAGTTTCCTTTTCGTCGAGTCTTGCAGTACACTGGACTGACATGTCAAAACATGCCCTTTCCAATGCAACTTCAACCCCGCCGCTCAGGTGCCAACCATGCAGACTCTGTCTAAAGCCGCTCTTCTCGTTGCAGTATGTGCAACTCTTTTTTCGAATGCAACAGCCCAACAGCCGACGGCAAAGAAAGATGGCAAGCTATACGAGCTGCGTTTCTACACCACGAATCCCGGCAAGCTACCGGATCTTCACGCTCGGTTTCGCGATCACACGATGAAGCTATTTGAAAAGCATGGCATGGAGAACATCATCTACTGGAACGTGATCGACGGGGCAGCGAAGAGCGACGATGATAAAGACAATATGCTGATCTACATTATCGCCCACAAAGACGAAGCTGCCAAAGATGCGTCTTGGAAAGCCTTCATCGCGGACCCTGATTGGAAAGCGGCGGCAGCCAAATCCGAGGAAAAGGGCAAGATCTTGGCCAAAGCTCCTAGCGCTATCTTCATGCGAGAGACGGATTTCTCTGCCATCGACGAGCCCGTCAACAAAAACTCAGATTCCCCCGCGCGACTTTGGGAACTACGGCAATACAACGATGGGCCCGAACGCGTGCCGCATACCGTGGATCGGTTTGGTTCAGGCGAAAAAGAAATCTTCACCAAGCATGGGATGCAAACCGTAAAGTTCTGGACTGCGACGGACAACAGTGCCTTCATCTATCTGTTAGCCCATAAAGATAAAGCATCCTCCGACTCGTCTTGGAAAGGATTCAGAAGCGAGTTTTCTGAGTTCATGAAAAAGTATCGCGACTCGCATCCAAATCTTCCAGCGGGTCGTGGTAGCGGTAATGACGTTCGCTTTCTTGTCCCAACCGATTACTCACCTCGTAAGTAACACCATGAAACTCACTTGCTTTATCTTGCTTGCAGCCTGTCCATTGGCCGGAAAGGCTGTTGCGGATGACCTCCGCCTTCCGACGCCGATCGCCCACTGGAAACTCGATGACGAGGGGCGAGAAGCTCGCGATAGCGCAGGGGGACATCATGGTGTGAACCACAATGCAAAATCACACGAAGGGAAAATTGGCAAGGGACTGCTCTTTGACCGCGCGAAAGGGGACCACGTTAGCATCCCGCATTCCCCGGATTTCGAGATCGGAACGTTTACCGTTTCCGCTTGGGTATGGCTCACCAAGGAGCCGACTTTCTCAGGAATCCTCGGCTCACGGGCCGGGGGTGAATTCAATTTCGATATGAAAGTGAATGCGGACAAGGTTCACGGTGACATTGGCGATGGCAGTCGCTGGATCGAAACAAAGGTAAACTTCTACAAGAACGATACAGGCAGCAACGGACAAGGTGGCGACCTTGAATTACAGCGTTGGTATCACGTTACGTTCGTCGTCGACAACCAGCGCAAGGAGTGCCGGCTCTATCTCGATGCAGATCTCAAGAAGACAATACCGTTCAGCGGCGAGCCCCGCCTGATGCGATCTGGCCAGACCATTCAAATCGGCAATACCGGGACGGATGAGTATATGGACGGCGTGATCGACGATGTTCGTATTTGGAAGCAAGCGCTCACCAGCGAACAAGTGCGCAAACTAGTTGAGGGTGCGTGATTCTGATTCAACCTTGCATTTGATTCGTACCACTGGCTGTACGCCAGTGGTAATTGACCATCGCCCTTTTCCACGAACGAGACTATTGGCCTCGACGGGCTGGGCGCAATGTCGCGAAATCCATCTTCAATTCGGCTCCTTTAAGCGAATCGAATTTCTTCTTTTGTTCGTCTGACATGGTAGCCAGCAAAGTTGCGTTCTCTTTCTCGGTCAACTTGGCAATTGCTGCTTGGCGTTCTTCTTGGCTCAAGTCCTGAAAGCCTGCCATCGCTTCACGTCGAGCCGCTCGATTCGCATCGTTCGCGGACTTCAGCTTGGCGACTTGTTCGTCACTGAGTTGCATAGCCGTTGCGATCGCTTCATCCATCAAAGCAGCGGCACCGTTGGCTTGTGCGATCAGTCCGTTCATTCGCGTCTTCTGGGTGTCATCCATTTTCGCAAGGAGCTCAGCATCAAACTCCGCATTCATTTTTGCCATCTCGGCTTGCATGGCCACCCAATTATCGCCTCCGCCAGGTCCGCCAGCAGAAGCTCGCCTCTCACGCTGTTTTGCTAGTAGATCCGTCGCTAATTTCTTCTGGGCGTCGTTTAGCTTGAGTTCTGCTTGAACCTCTGGCAGCGTCGCGAGTTCATACCGAGTCCTGGAGGTTGGCCCTCGGCCGCCACCACCGCCACGTTGGGCGAATGCAATATCCGCAGTTGCAGCAACCGCGACCAATCCACAGATTGCCAAGGAAAAATGTCTGGAGAGAAACATCATCAACCTCAATCTACCCAAAGGGGTACAAGTTCAACCTTTCTCGAACACCAGAGGCCAAAGTGACCACTCGCAATTGTCCGAGAGGGTTTTATTGTTCCATGGTTATAGCAGAAAAAACGGACACTTATCCCGACGCCACCAACTGGTTCAACGACAAGCGGCAGATCGCAGTATCCCAACCCGAGGGCTTGTTGATTTAATGGTAACCCGAAGCGTAAGCGAGGGATTGCAGTCAAAGCCTCGCTTACGCGTCGGGTTACCATCGCGTGGCACGAGCTCGCTCGCTCGTGAATCCATGGGCGAGACGCCTCATCTTTACCCACATTTCGCGGCACGCCAGACTCGAAATCCCAATGAATTTGCGTGATCCCATCGCGTTTTCTCCCCCTCGCCCCGCTTCGGGGAGAGGGGGCCGGGGGGTGAGGGGTAGATCCCTGACGTGGTAGCCTCCGGTTCAGTTATTTGTTTACGCCTCTGAAACGCAGCTAGACATCGAATTCACGATCAAAAAACCAATCAAAACACAGTGCAAAACCCCTCACCCCCCAACCCCTCTCCCCGAGTACAGGGCGAGGGGAGCAAGATCAAAACTTGTGGGTAAAGTGTCGAAAAATCTTATTCACTTCGCCGACAAGGCAAACAGGGTATTCGAGGATCGAATGAATAGGAATCCATCGGAAGCGGCTGACGTTGCCCAGAATCGCGATTCCTCTTTCGGCGGCAATTTGTTGACCCGAACGACCTCCAGTTTTGGTCCAGGCTTGAGAACGTAGGTGTTGCCGTTTTCGTCCGTGCAATAGATAAGTCCGTTGTTGACCCACGGCGAAGCCCAAAACGCTCCAGCATTTGGAATTCGCTCTTGATAGAGTACTTCACCCGATTTTGCATCAACGCATGTTAGCTGCCCATCCCGCTGACCGAACAAGTAAACTTGACCCCCGACCATCATCGGTGAGGAACGTTGTGGACCAAATTTTTTCGTACTCCATAAAACGCTTGAGTTCGATGCTTCGTTTTCTTTGAGACTGACATCACCCGTTGCACCTGCTCGAACCGCCATCATCCCAGCCCCCTGGCGTCCTTGGTTTCCAACGATCAATACATCCGAGTCACCGGTTGGAGTCGAACAAACACCCCCTGCATTCAATGTCAATTGCCAGAGCAATGAACCATCGTCGGGCTTATAGGATCGAATCGTCCTTCCGGCTGTAATCAACTCGGTTCGTTTCGCATTTTGCCAAATAATGGGTGATCCCCAGTTAGATGACTCATCGCGGTCCTTGCGCCATTTTTCAACGCCACTTGCAATATCGAGGGCAACAAGAAATGATTTCTGATCGTTGTCGACTTGAAGGTACACCAAGTTGCCATGCATCACTGGCGAGCTCGATGTTCCCCAATTTAGTTGCATTGGGTAATTGCCAAGATCTTTTTTCCAAAGCTCGTTTCCATCCAGGTCGAAACAAACAAGCCCCATCATTCCAAAGTAAACCACCAAGTGCTTGCCATCGCAAACTGGCGTTTCGGACGCATAGGTATTGTCGCGGTGGGTTCCTAGGCGTGGCTTTCCCTTGATAACACTCTTGGACCAAAGGGACTTGCCCGTGGTTTTGTCAAAACAGAGAACCTGCCAGTCATGCTCGGAGTTCATATCCTTGCGTCCAGCCGAAACAGAAGTGGTTAGGAACAAACGTTCACCAACGACAATTGGGGCGGACCAACCTTCGCCCGGAACGGCGACTTGCCACTTGATTTGCGAATTCAAATCCCAAACCTCAGGGACGTTCTTTTCCAAAACGAACCCATCGGAATTGGTGCCACGAAACTGAAGCGAATCATCGGCGGGCATTCGGGCGCCGAATATGCAAATGGAAAGGAACAGCAGAACGGATCTTGATCGGTACACGGTGATTGGCCCAATAGGTGGAATTGGATTAGATTAAGCGAGGGTTGGATGGTCGCTTTAGAATTGTAACGCACGTTTCTTGAACACGCATGAGTCTAAGAGAACATTTGAAACGAACCAACCGCTTCGAAGGCATTTTCAAAGTGCCGAATTTTGGGTCGCTGCGGTGAACCACCTAGCACAACTTCGATGACATCGGCTCTTCCAGCGTTATCAAGCAGCCTGTGACGTTTCATATAAGTCATTGCCGTCCGTGAAATTTTTTCTTGTTTTCGGTCATCTACCGCATCGCTCGGGCCGCCCGAATTCTCTAATTGCACGGCCCAGGTCTTCACTTCAACAAACACCACGACCCGCCGCTCCCAAGCCGCAATCAGATCGATCTCACCCGACTTGAGCCTAAACGATCGTTCGAGAATGAAGTAACCTTGCCGTTCGAGATAAATCGAGGCAATGCGTTCGCCATAAGCCCCCATCGACTCATTCTGTTTTCGTAAAGGATAAGGCTTAGCCAGTCGCCATGTAATCCAATCCGATCGAAGCCTGTTCGCCAAGGCGCTTGACCAGTTAACGATCGGCTTGGCGAGATTCATTCGCGATCAATCCTCTCCGTCGGATTCTACATCCGTATCGATTTCATCGTCTTCCTCGTCAAGATCCTTGTAATTCACTGGCGAGATAGCTTTCTTGAGTGTTTTGACCATGACATCGATCGGTGGTTCAAGTCCGGTGAAGAGTCGATATTGGTATGCGGCTTGTCGAACAAACATCTGAAGACCCGTAATGACTGGACATTGTGCTGCTCTGGCGCCTTTGATAAAGAGCGTTTGTTCTGGATTGTAGATCGTATCAAATACTAACGTTCCGGACTTAAAGCTCTTAGCAGGAAACGGAGACTCATCCATTTCAGGAAACATGCCGACGGGTGTTCCGTTGACAATGATTTTGGGCTCGATCAGATGACGTTCTTCCCATGCAATCGACTTGCCATTAACGTGCTTAGCCAATTTTTCAGCAGCCTCACGATTTCGACTTGCAATGGTTATCCAGGCTCTTCGTTGAGCTAGTCCGTACGCGATAGCTCGCGAGACACCGCCGCTCCCTAAGATCAGAACAGATTGTCGCTCGAATGGATCGGGCAGGCCAGTGAGCTTGGACATGGCTTCTGACAAGCAATCCATGGATGCTCGATAGTCGGTGTTATAGCCGATCATCTCTCCTTCCGAAAACACGACGGTGTTACAAGCGCCAATTCCCTGTGCTGCGGACTCCGCTTGGCTTAGCATCGGGAGGATCGTTTGTTTGTGCGGAATCGTGACGCTCAGCCCTCCGATTCGTTCCGATTGGCACCATCCCAAGAACATCTCAAGATCCTCCGGCGCGACCTGAAAAGGCACATAACGATAGTCTAAGTTGTTCGCCAAAAAGGAAGCGTTATGAATGAGAGGACTGTACGAATGCGCGACTGGATCCGCAACCACGCCGTATAGCCTTGTATCCGGAGTGATCGAACTGGCACGATAGACATTCTGCATTTGATCAAAGCTCAGTTGACCGGGAGCAACCCGCCTGTCCGTGTTGAAAACACAAAAGGTAAAGGGTGCCCCATATCGCATTGCCAAGACTCGCGTTGGTGTTCCGAATCCCCCCATGCTAATCCCAACGGTCGGGACCTTGGCCGTCTTCATCAACTGCAACATGCGAGCCGTATCACGGAACGAATTGGAGAACGCCGCGATTTTGACAATGTCGGCATCAATCTTGCATAATCCTGCGTGCAACGATTCAAGATCGGGCGGAGTACCTTCGAAGTTATGTAAACTGACGATGCGTTTGGTTTTTCCGTAACGCGGAATTTTGACCGCAGTATCCTCTTCCAAATCGACGTATTCGATTCCCATTGCAATCGCCGATCGCAAGAGCATCAATCGCTCTTCTTCCGAACGGTCCCATCTGCCACCATCTTCTTTGCGTCGGCAAGTAACTACGACGGGTGTCGGACGGTTTTTAAGCAATCGTGCGAGATCGATGCTTCTCCCAATATAGTCTAATCGTAGCTCTACAAGCTTGGCGCCAAGTTCTGCAACCTGAGCGTGCTCAGTTAGCACATGTTTGTGTCTGGTTCTCGCAATCGTAACGCAAAGCATACTGTCAATAGGATCTAGGAAAGAGGAGATTTTGGGCAGTAACCATTCTCAGCCAGAATCGCTTCCGAACGAATCACTTCCGAATAAGGATGAAACATCATGTCAACAAAGTCTTCGGAGTGCCAGTCCATGTCAAAAATCGTTGGAGCAATTCCGGACCAGGTTCGGTTAGAAAACTCTCAGGATGAAACTGCCAACCTTCGACTGCATATTCACGATGCCGAACCCCCATAATAATCCGATTTCCGTTTCGGTCGTGCACCCAAGCCGAAACCTCCAGGCAATTCGGCAAGCTTTCTGGCAAAATGACCAGCGAGTGGTATCGGGTTGCAACGAAAGGATTCTCGATGCCGGCAAACATGCCTCGATTGTCGTGCTTAATTCTGTCCGTCTTTCCATGCATCAATTCTGGGGCTCGCACGATTTGGCCGCCAAAAGCCTGCCCAATCGATTGATGCCCAAGGCAAACGCCCAAAATGGGAAATTCGCGGTGCAATTGCTCGATCAGCGGAACGCAAATTCCCGCTTCGGTTGGCGTGCAGGGACCAGGCGACAAAATGATTCGCTCGGGCTGCATGGCCCTAATTTCATCAATCGTTATTTCATCGTTCCTGATTGGTTGAACGTCCAATGTCGAATCGATCTCTCCCAGTCGTTGCACCAAGTTGTAAGTAAACGAATCGTAGTTATCAATCAGGAGTATCATTTGGTTTCATAGTGCCAAGTTTTGGCAAATGATTGAGGGATGTTGATTTACGGGGCTTCCTCGCTGCCAAGGATCATACGGGCTCCGTGAAATCCTGTCCAACTATTCGCTCAGACGAGGAAACAACGTACCGTTGGGGTTGAGAAAGCGTGTATTTGTCGATAAGTTGCTAGGCCTTGCATCTGACCGACGCCGAGCCTAAAACCTCTCTTTGTATTCGATAATTTAATGCACGCATATCGTACACACCACTGCTCTCAACTTCGCCAAGAGGACGTTGGACAAACAGTTCGTCTTTCCGGTTGGGTCTATCGCAAACGAGATTTCGGCAATTTACTTTTCATCGATTTGCGAGATCACTATGGAGTCACGCAGATTGTAGTCGAGCGGGAAAGCACTGCATTTGCATTGACGGAATCGCTGCGAAGCGAGTCTGTCATTTGCGTGGATGGCCGTGTTACTGCACGCGGGAAAGACGCCACCAATCCCAATCTTCCCACGGGCGAGATCGAGGTGCGAGCCATCTCGATTGAATTGCTTTCGGAGGCCGCCGATCTTCCGCTGCCGGTGTTCGGAAATGCGGAATATCCAGAGGAAATCCGGCTTCGCAACCGATTCCTCGATCTTCGTCGCGAAAAACTTCACGCCAACATAGTTTTGCGGAGCAATGTGATTGCGAGTCTTCGCAGACGCATGATCGATCAGGGCTTCACGGAATTCCAAACGCCCATTCTCACCGCCTCAAGTCCTGAAGGAGCCCGAGACTTTTTGGTCCCGTCGCGCATCCATCACGGCAAGTTCTATGCGTTGCCTCAAGCGCCACAAATGTTCAAGCAACTGCTGATGGTGGCTGGATTCGATCGCTATTTCCAAATTGCCCCGTGCTTTCGCGACGAAGATGCCAGAGCGGACCGATCGCCGGGCGAGTTCTATCAGCTTGACTTCGAAATGAGTTTCGTCACGCAAGAGGACGTCTTCGAAGCCATCGAACCTGTGTTGCATGGTGTTTTTGAAGAATTTGCACAAGGCAAGGCGGTCACGCAACCCCCTTTTCCTCGAATTGCTTACAAGGAATCGATGCTCAAATACGGCAGCGACAAGCCTGATTTGCGAAATCCCATCGTTATTTCGGATGTCACCGAAGTTTTCCGAGGGGGTGGATTCGGTGTTTTCGCAAAGATGATTGAGGACGGGGCAGTGGTCCGAGCGATTCCTGCACCAGGAGCGGGCATTCGAGCTCGAAGCTTTTTCGACGGCACCAATCAATGGGCGAAAGACGAAGGCTTTGGAGGACTCGGTTATATCAATTTCAAAGGGGGAGAAGGTGGCGGTGGCGTTGCCAAGAACCTTGGGCCAGAGCGCGTTGCACAGCTTGTCCAACAAATGAAACTTGGTCCGGATGACGGCGTGTTCTTTGCATGTGACAAAGCGAGCAACGCGGCCAAGCTGGCTGGCTTGGCTCGAACGCGAATTGGCCTTGAGCTCGACTTGATCGAGAAGAATACTTTCAAGTTCTGTTGGATCGTGGACTTCCCGATGTATGAATGGGACGACATCGAACAAAAGGTAGCCTTCAGTCATAACCCTTTCTCAATGCCACAAGGGGAGATGGAGGCGTTGGTGAACATGGATCCGCTCGATATTTTGGCATATCAATACGACATTGTTTGCAACGGAATCGAATTGTCCTCGGGAGCGATCCGAAATCACAAGCCTGAGATCATGTACAAAGCATTTGAGATCGCGGGTTACGAGCGGAGTTTGGTGGACGAAAAGTTCCGAGGGATGATCAATGCCTTTAAGTTTGGCGCACCGCCTCACGGAGGCTCAGCACCGGGCGTGGATCGCATCGTGATGTTGCTTGCGGACGAGCCCAACATTCGCGAAGTCATTTTGTTCCCAATGAATCAAAAAGCCGAGGACCTCATGATGGGCGCGCCATCAGAAGTGTCGCCAAAGCAGTTGCGTGAACTAGGCATTAAGTTCATCAGCGATGGTCCGAAATCATAAGGAACGACGGCTTTGTCTTCGCGAACTAGGGCCTTGGGTCCTGACAGAACGCGACCGTCAACAACGACGCGCATGATTTTCAAAAAAGGACAGAGCACATGCGTACTTGTGCGCCCGTAAAGGCATCGTCTTGGATCAGGAATAATTAATTATCTCTGATGGACCGCAGGTTTTGAGCTCCACCATGAAACCGGGATAATTGGACGAAATCAGGAATAATCAAATAGACAAATCAGGGATAATTCCCCAAACTTCAGGGACATCAGTCCCAAACAGGGATAATAACAAGCTCGTTGCCACAGCGTCGTGTCAATCCCCGTTTGCGGCACATTCTGAAAGCGAGTGACCTTCGCATAGCGATTTGGTACACTCACGCTTATGGCTAAGAAGGCAACCAAAAAGAAGACGTCTCAACCAATGGCATTGCCCCTTCACCCACTAGCTGAGGTGTTCGGGTTTCCGTGCAACAACCATTCGGAAATCGCCTCGCGACACCGCTTGAACAGACTTTGCCCATTTAACAACAAAGTACCAAACTGTACAAAAGACAAGGCAAACGACCCATTAGGGACGTGCTCGGTATTTCATGACGGGAAAACGGTAATCACATGTCCCATCCGGTTTCGGCAGGAATGGGCAATTGCTACTGACGCAGCGAACTTCTTTTTCAAGCCGAATGCGACGTGGACATCCCTGACGGAAGTCAGGTTGCGAGACAAAAACGACGGGTCTGCCGGTAACATCGACGTCGTTCTCGTAGCATACGATGACCGAGGGAAGATCACCGACTTTGGTGCATTGGAGGTTCAAGCGGTCTATATTTCTGGCAATGTGCGGCGACCGTTTGAGCGATTCATGGAATCACCCGAAGCGAACGCAAGTATGAATTGGCGAACAGAGGTCAATTACCCTCATCCTGATTTCCTTTCGTCTTGGCGAAAGCGACTTGCACCGCAGTTGCTATACAAGGGCGGGATCATTCATGCGTGGGGAAAAAAATCGGCGGTTGCGCTTGATTCGCATTTCTTCGCGACACTTCCAATCCTGAAAGAGGTTTCGGCAAGCAAGGCCGAAATGGCTTGGTTGATCTATGATTTGGTGCCCGATCCAATATCAAACACTTATCGCTTGCAACGAACCCGGACAGTCTACACCAGCTTTGAATCCGCACTTATCACACTCACGAAATCCGAACCCGGAAACATAAACGAGTTCATCGCTGTACTTCAAGACAAATTGGATGACAAGCTGGAGGACAACAATCCGCCTGATGCGCCCACTCTTGATCAGATTGTTGAGGGGTAGCACAAATGACAACAAGGAAGATTGTAAATGTTGCATCCGTCCCAAAACGAAGCCCCTTTCGGTATCCCGGAGGCAAGACTTGGCTCGTCCCGTTGGCAAGGAAATGGTGGAAGAGTCTTAACCGAAAACCAGAGTTACTAGTCGAACCATTTGCTGGTGGAGGAATCATAGGACTCACCGCCGCCTTTGAGGGTTTCGCCGACCACGTGATACTTGTGGAAAAAGATCCTGACGTTGTTGCGGTTTGGCAGTGTATTTGTTCAGACCTGTATCCAATTCTTCGTGAACGAATATTGACATTCGAGGTCACAGAGCACAATGTTCGCCTCGCCCTTGCTGAAGACTCGCAAGCCATAGAAGATATTGCTTTTCGTACGATAATTAAGAACCGAATGTTTCATGGTGGTATACTTGCTCCCGGTGCTAGCATGATGAAATCAGGTGAAAACGGGAAGGGTCTAAAGTCGCGTTGGTATGCAAAAACGCTCGCCGATCGAATAACTGCCATCGGCGAGATTCAACACCGTTTCACGGTAATCGAAGGGGACGCAATCCAAGTCATTGCCGCTCACAAGAATACTCCCAATACAATATTTTTCATCGACCCACCGTACACCGCATCTGGCAAAAAAGCTGGATCGCGCCTGTACCGTCATTGTGATTTAGACCATTCCGCCTTGTTCGAACTTACGGCGTCATTAAACGGTGAATTTTTGATGACGTACGATGATGCTGAAGGCGTTCGTGATCTAGCAACGTACTCAAAATTCGATATTGAATTGGTGGCAATGAAAAATACCCACCATGCTAAAATGACCGAACTATTGATCGGTCGCGACCTCTCGTGGTCACGCCAAGATTCAAACTCACAACGCCAATTTGAATTCAATTTTGACGCGTAGTAGATCAAAAAAGGCAACGAACAAAATGTTGGACCGAAGCGGCGGTCCGACCGATTCCTGATGGTAACATTTTTGGCCGCCGCTCGGTCAACATAGACGTTCGTCGAGGAGGGGGACTTAAATGTCGGAGCACGAAGGAGACATCGGGACCTTTCTAAGAACAATGACTCGCGGTTCGGTAGACCAGCGTAGTTCAAAACCATTTATCGGAATCGACGAATGTTTTAACCGAAGAGAAATTGACGAGCTTACAACTCGGCTACTTCGTCGTGGTCATATCGACAGTTCGGGTCCATTGTGGTTTCAGACCCGGGTGAAAGATGGCGTACCAATCGGCACTTTCATGGGAGGCGTCGATCGTGATTCCGCATTTCGCGATTCCAATTTTCATCCTTCCGGTATCGGAGTGCCTCTCAAGTATGATTCATGGAGCGACCTCCGAGTCGTCCAATTCCTGGTAGCCCATTTTACTTCTTATGATCAGCTAGTACTATTGTCAGAAAACATTCGCAACGATGTCGATGGGCTTCGCAATATTCTCAATAAAGTCGTTGCGCCGGCGTTGCTCGATCGTGATGATGGTCCGCATTTGACGGCACTCTTCAAGAAGGGGAAAACTCACATCGACAATTATGCGCGTGCAGTGGAGACGTTTGTCGAACGGGGTGCTTTTGAGACGGGATATAATGAGGTGTTTTTTTAGATTCTGAACGCAGCCCGAAGAGAATGGATGCGCCCAAGACGAACGAAATACTTTCCGTTAATCGATTCGATCATTGATGTTCCCGATTTTTTGCACGTGAGGTTTGCTGGACGATTTGGTACAATAGACGAACAAAGCCATTCACACGGAGCACTCGATAGCGCGGTTTGGCAATGGTTGCTTTACTCCTCGTTCCGGGTGATGGCAGGCGTTCGGATAAAAGAAGTGGTGAAGCACTAATGGCTAGGGGTCCGCAATGGTATGTTCTACTCGACGCTGACCGCCTTGGTCCGTTTTCATCCGCAGAAATAAAATCGCTTGCAGAATCTGGAACGATCGACCCAACCACGACGATCGAAGAAGCTTCTACCGGCCAAACCGCACCCGCGGGCAAGATAAAAGGACTTTTCCAACCCAAGGTCAAACCGAAAGAGCCATCTGCGGACGAGCGGAGGGCCCTAATTTATCTTGAGTCTGCCCCACAATCGAATCAGCCTCCCCCACAGCATAGCGAACCAATTCACGTTCGAAATGCAGAGATTGTTCCGCGAAATGCAGACTGCCCTTTCTGCGGAGAGACGATTCTTGCAGTCGCAAAAAAATGCAAACACTGTGGCGAGTTCCTCGATCCCGATTTACGAAAAGAGGTCCGGAGATCGAAGAATCCTCACCAACCAAAGATTGTGATTAACGTCGCTGGCGGAAATGCATCGGCAGAAAATTACAATGAAATAGAAAACACAGCGCAAGCCCTTGCGACAGCGCAAGCCGAAGCGAATAATGAGTGGGCAAAAGGATGCGGTGGATGCTTGTCAATCATCGTTGTGATTTGGTTACTCGGAGCCCTAGCGAAGGGCTGTTCGGGTTAAACTCGCGCGAGATTGTCCGAACAATCCGATGGACCGAAGCGTGGGATCGGTCGCTTCGTGATTAAAAATTTACTTGCCCCCGCTCGGTCATCGGGGTCGTTCTCAAATCAGAAATCCGACGCACGCAAAGACGCAAAGATTTGCCTTCTCTACTTTGCGTCTTTGCGTGAGACTTCCGTGTCAACACAGAATAGGACTAGACGTTGGCAAAAATACTAGTTGTGTGTGTGAGATCGCGACTAGATTAGCGGAGATTAGTGTCGATTAGTGTTCCTTTCTTCGCTGTTCGAAGTCCTGTCACTATCGATCCCAAGCCTATCAAACAGGGCTGGGGCATCTATAGGTTTCGAGCGTCGTTTGCCCGCTACTGTGTTGCGAGCTAACCAATCAAGAATCGTAAGGTAATCCGTTTCGGTCATCGCCAGGAAGCCTTTATCACTGCAACGTTTGTTGCTTTGGCTCGGTTGAGGACTTGTCGGATCGTGTCGCTCATTGATCGCGATGGGACTCAAGAATTCGTCGGTTCAGGGGCGGTTACCAACTGAACCTGAAGAAATCCCATCGGCATTTGCATCCTCAGTTGCCTTGAAAACGAGGGATGTTATTCGACGTTGAACGGAAGTAAAGTCGCTGGTTTCGAGCGTCTCTGCGAGTGCTGTTCGAATAGGATTCAAATCGACGTATGCCGCGTGTCAGTGGGCGCTTTAAAAGGGGCCACTCATGAGCGCTTCAAAAGGGGCCATTAGTTGATTTTTTGATTGCTACCTAAGACTTGGCCCCTTTTGATGCCTTGTCTACTGTCTTTGTATCGGCATCGGACCCGGTGGGCGCTTTGGCCCCTTTTGAATTATTTTCACTTGATCCCAAGCGATAACTTCTACCCGTTAACTGAAACAGCTCTGATCGATGCAGAAATCGGTCCAAGATCGCTGTCGCACTGGGCACATCTCCGATCAATTTGCCCGTAAGCGCACACGACAGCCAGTCGGTTTTTGGGCTCGCGTCGGCCTAGGCGGTCGCGTTCCGCTTTTCCTTTGCGGCAAGCAGTCGCTTGGCCCGGTCGTATTGCTTTCGCTCTGCTTTGTCCCG